>SL_3KL_010_SEDDRAFT_10003096_pt1 | contig 15147 bp, 16 predicted proteins | sample SodLakKL_010_SED_2_FD_10381 | JGI IMG/M metagenome (IMG submission 10381)
CGACCGCATCGTGGCGCTGCTCGAGCAGCGGTCGGCTTCGGGAGCCGCCGGCGTCGGCGACGGCGCCGACACCGTGGTCACCGCCGACCGGGCACTGCGGGACCGTGCGCGCCGACTGGGTGCCCGCGTCCTGGGTCCGTCGGTCCTGCTCAGCGAGCTGACGGCGGAGTGACCGCGACCCGGAATCCGGGTCACGGACCGGGGCACCACCCCGTTCAGGGCTGCCCGCACCCCGCACGATGCCGCTGCTCTCCGCACGCGATCGCGGTCCGTAGACTCGGATGAGGATGGACGCGACCACGGTGCCGACGCTCCGACGCCATGGTCGTCCCCCGCGCCGCTTGGCGGTGCTCCACGGCGGGCCCGGTGCGCCGGGGATGGTCGGGGCGCTCGCGCGGGAGCTGGCAGCCGATGGCACCGGCGTCCTCGAGCCCTTCCAGACCGCCGACAGCATCGCTGGCCAGGTCGGCGAGCTCGCCGCCACCCTCCGGACCGAGCGTGAGGGTGCTTACGTCGTCATCGGCTCCTCCTGGGGCGCGATGCTGGCGGTCCTCACCGCGCAGCGACACCCCGACCTCTTCGCACAGCTCGTCCTGGTCGGCAGCGCGCCCTTCGACCGGTCGGGCGGAGAGGCCACGGCTGCGACCCGGCGAGAACGGATGACCGAGGCCCTGCGAGCGGAGCTGGACCAACTGCAGGCCGTGATCGCCAGTTCGGATCCAGCCCGCGCATCGGCAGCGTTCGCACGGTCCGGCGACCTGCTGCTCGCCATCGACCACCTGGATCCGATCGTCGATCACCTCGACGTGGTTGCCCACCAGCTGGAGGTCTTCGAGTCCGTGTGGGGCGAGGTCGTGCAGCGTCGCGACACCGGCACCCTGCTTGCTGCCGCCCCTCCCCTGCGCTGCCCGGTCGTGGTGCTGCACGGCGACCACGATCCCCACCCACTGGCCGGGGTGGTCGACCCCCTCCGACCGCTCAGCCGGGAGCTGACGGTCCAGGTCCTCGACCGGTGCGGGCACCTCCCGTGGCTCGAGCGGGGAGCCCGGGACAGGTTCCTGAGCGGCCTTCGTGCCGCGCTCGTACCGTCGACACCATGAGCAGCAGGCCGGTGGCAGCAGCCCCACGCGAGGGGGCGGATCGTCGCCTGCCAGACGGCGTGGTCCGCCTGTTCGTCTGCGGTGACGTGATGCTCGGCCGCGGGGTCGATCAGATCCTGCCGTCTCCCGGGGACCCCGAGCTGCGGGAGGGCTACGTCACGGATGCCCGGCGCTACGTGGAACTCGCGGAGGAGGTCAACGGACCGATCCCCCGGGAGGTCGATCCCGCCTGGCCCTGGGGTGAGGCCCTCGCGGCCCTCGAGGCGGCGGCCCCCGACGTGCGGATCATCAACCTCGAGACCAGCATCACCCGCAGCGACCGCTTCGCCCCGGGCAAAGCCGTCCACTACCGCATGAGTCCCGACAACCTGTCCTGCCTGGAAGCCGTCGATCCCGACGTCTGCACGCTGGCGAACAACCACGTCCTGGACCTCGGGCCCGAGGGGTTGGAGGAGACCCTGGAGGTGCTCGACGCCGCCGGGCTGCGCACCGCCGGGGCAGGCTACGACATGGCGGCTGCCTGGCGACCGGCCGAGGTCTCCCTCGACGAGGACGGGCGGGTCCTCGTGTTCTCGATGGGCGCGCCGAGCAGCGGCATCTCGCCGTGGTGGGCGGCCAGCTCGGACCGGCCCGGTGTCGCCGCGCTGAGTGACCGTCTCGACACCGACGCGCGGGCGGTGCTGGACCGCATCCAGCCATGGCGACAGGCGGGTGACCGGGTCGTGGTCTCGATCCACTGGGGCTCGAACTGGGGCTACGACGTTCCCCGCGAGCAGACCCGCTTCGCCCACGCGCTGATCGACGGAGGCGTGGATGTGGTGCACGGCCACTCGTCCCACCATCCCCGACCCATCGAGGTGTACCGCGATCGACCGATCCTCTACGGCTGCGGCGACCTCATCAACGACTACGAGGGCATCGGTGGGCACGAGGCCTACCGGAGCGACCTGCGGTTGCTGTACCTGCTCGACCTCGACCGTCGCACCGGCGGGCTCGTCCGGTTGCGGATGCTTGCGATGCAGGCCCGGCAACTCCGCCTCCACACCGCCTCACCGTCCGACACCGAGTGGCTGCGTTCGACCCTCGACCGGACGAGCCGCCCCCTCGGCACGCGCATCGTCCTCGCCCCTGACGGCCAGCTCTCACTCGACCAGCCCTGAGCACCGAGCCCGGCGCCGCTGCGCCGACACCACCGGTCAGGATCGCGCCGACACCCCTTGACAGGTCGACCGAGCTCCTGCACGGTCGGAGGTGCCGCCGAGCGCCAGGGAGGACGCTCGAGGTCACCACGCAGGCGTGGCCCTGCTGGTTGCTGCTGGACTCCGGAGGCCCCGGACAGTGCCAGCGCACGCCACCCTGCGACTGCACGTCCCCGGACCGGCAGCGACCGGACGGGACGTCGCACGTACCGCACCTTCAGGACCTCGGGCCGACCCGACCGCGCGGCGACGCATCCCCCACCTCGCCTCGGCACGCTGCCAGCGCGACGTGGGTGTCACATCGACGACGAGCAACAGGAGCAGGAGGAGCACAGCATGTCCTTCACGCAGATGATGTCGGTCCGCACCCAGGACCCCGACCGGCTCAGGGAACTGCTGGCCGGTTGGCACCAGGACCAGCACGGCACCGCGCCTGGCTACGAGGGAGCGCGACTGCTCGCGGACCGCGAGCAACCCGACCGGTGGCTGATCGAGGTCGACTTCACCTCCCGGGAGGAGGCGGAGCGCAACAACGATCGTCAGGAGACCGAGGACTGGGCAAGCCGGCTCCGCGAGGTCGTGGAGGGTGACCCCGGCTACCACGACTACGACCTGATCTACACCACCTCCTAGCCCCGATCCGCCCGGGGGCCGGGGGCCGGGGCGTGACTTCCTCGCCGCGGCGTGACGTGTCGGCGAGGGTCCCGCCGGCGGGCATCGGCGAGACCGCCACGGACGACGCCGGGAGGCGGCCGGTCAGCTGGCCTGCTGCTCGCGGAGGTACGCCAGGGCGTCGTCGGCGTGGACGTCCATGTTGGTCTCGCTGCTGATGCGGAGCAACACCCTGAGATCGGGACCCAGCACGACCGTCTGCCGCTTGCTCGGGATCGGGCCCATGCGCCTGGCGCCGAAGGCCTTGGCGACCGACCCGTCCGGGTCCGCGATGAGGGGGAAGTCGAAGCCGTGCTTGGCGGAGAACCGTGCCTGGGTGTCGAGGTCATCGCGGCTGACACCGACCCGGCTGGCACCGACCTCGGCGAACTCCGCCCCGAGGTCGCGGAAGTGGCAGGCCTGGGCGGTGCAGCCGCCCGTGAAGGCCTTGGGGTAGAAGAAGACGACGAGGTAGCCGTCGTCGGCCAGGTCGGACAACTGGACCGTGCGGCCGTCGTCGAGCTGCACGGTGAGGTCGGGGATGGTGTCGGTGGCGGTGGTCATCTCGCGCTCCTGCGGCTGGGGGAGGGCGCCGCCCGAGGAGGCGCCGCGCCGGTCGGTCGGCGTTCGGGGCCGCAGGGTGCTCCGTCTCGCCGGGGTGGGGCGCGGGTGCCGCCGAGGTGGGGCGCTCAGCCGGCCACGGCTGGCCGCGAAAGTGCCCCAGCCAGCCCGGGGTGGCTACCGCGGTGCAGCGATCCGGCCATCCGCGGCCGGTGGGGCACCCCGGACCGGACGGGCGGTCAGCCGGTGGTGTGTCGGCGCGCCACCGACGCGGCGAGCTGGTGCAGCATCGACTCCTCGGGAGCGCCCATCCCCCAGAACGCGTGCTGGGCTCCCTGGCCGACCTGCTCGTACAGCTCGGCGAGGTGCCACGGCATCGGATCCCAGATCCCGATGGCGCGCACGTAGCTACGGCCCTCGTGGCTGTAGACCAGCAGCTGGCTCCTCGCCCGGCCCATGAAGTGCCCCTCGTGGCTGGTCAGCGCCAGGATCGCGTGGACCTCAGCACCGTCGGGGATCGGCGAGGGCTCGTCCGCGCGGGCGGCGAAGCCGAGCCGCAGCTGGGTCAGCCAGGCGTCCCGGGCCTCCTCGTCGTCCTCGGAGGTGGCGAGCTGGTCGACGGTCACGTAGGCGCGCATGAGGACGGGTGTCCGAGGGCTCGGGAAGCCGATCACCTCGATCTCGAAGGTCTGTCCCCGCAGGCCACCACGACGCAGCGCCGTGAACCGACCGAGTTCGCTGCCGTACTCGGGCCACTGTTCGACCGCCTCCATGGCGGCCACCGTCGCGGCGGCGTCGGCGACCTCGACCGGCGGGTACGTCGACCAGATCTGCGCCGCGGCAGGCGCCTCGGGTGGCGTGAGCGGACCCAGCTGCGCCTGCTGCAGCCGGATCTCGGGGTCGTAGGCGTCCTTGTCCTCGGCCGTGCGGAACACGATGCCCCAGCCCCGACGCGCCGGGTCACCGGCGGCATCACGGAACCACTCACCGAACAGCTGGGCGCCCCCCGCCAGCAGGGCATCGGTGTCGAGCGTCCCCGCCCCTCCGCCAGCCCGCTTGAGCCGGGCCGTCCCGAACGCACGGTGGAAGCTCAGGACGTCCTTGGCACCGATCGCGCGGTGGTCGTGCTCGTGCCAGAAGGTGGTGACGATCGCGAACGCCAGCCGGAGGTCATCGAGCGCGCGCTCATCCTCGTCCCGGGCGAAGTAGGCCGCGTTGAGGAAGTCGGTGACCCACAGCGCCGCGGTGGGCGCCGCGACGGTGGTCCCGACCATCCGGGTCGTTTCGGTCGGTCGCGTGCCACGCAGGCGGTCAGCCAGGCGATCGGCCGCGACGGCCGCGCCGGCCCCGGCGGCGGCCGCGAACAGGTGGGTGATGGCCATAGTGGTGCTCCCTCTGCAGCTCATGCCGTGCCCTCGCCACGGCATCGGTCTCCCGGGCTCACTATGCCACCTGCGGCCTCGCCGGACACGGTCGCGCACGACGCGGTGCTGCGAAGACGTGGGGCGAAAGGCCGGGGCCAACCGACGAGGGCCAGCAGAGGAGGTCCACCGGTCTCGCCGTTAGATTGGAGCAGATCGCGATCGCGGGCGTTCCTGACGCCCGTTCCCCACACTGGCGATCATCGATCGAGGAGGCCCGGCCATGCGCACGCGAGCGTTCCGACGAGCGAACCTGCAGGTGTCGGAGATCGGACTCGGCACCTGGCAGCTCGGTGGCGACTGGGGCGAGGTGGGCGACGAGCAGGCGCGTGAGGTCCTCCACGCGGCCCTCGACGCCGGCGTGACCTTCCTCGACACCGCCGACGTCTACGGGGACGGACGATCGGAGCGTCTGGTGGGCGCGGTCGTCGCCGAGCGCGGCGACCACGACCGGGTCACCATCGCCACCAAGGTGGGCCGTCGCGCCGACCCCCACGTCGCCTCGGCCTACACGCCCGAGGCCCTGCGCGGCTGGGTCGGCCGGAGCCTGGACAACCTCGGCGTGGAGCGGATCGACCTGCTCCAGCTGCACTGTCCCCCGACCGAGGTGTACGCCGACGACGAGGTGTTCGGGGCGCTGGACGACCTGGTCACCGACGGGCTCCTCAGCGCCTACGGCGTCAGCGTCGAAACCTGTGAAGAGGCCCTCAGCGCGATCGGTCGACCCGGTGTCACCAGCGTGCAGATCATCCTGAACGCCTTCCGCCAGAAGCCCCTCGAGGAGGTCCTGCCAGCGGCCCACGAGGCTGGCGTCGGCATCATCGCGCGCGTGCCGCTCGCCAGCGGACTGCTGTCGGGCCGCTACGACCTCGACACCTCCTTCCCCGCTGACGACCACCGCACCTACAACCGCACGGGTGCGGCCTTCGATGTCGGGGAGACCTTCGCCGGGGTGCCCTACGAGGTGGGTGTCCGCGCTGCCCAGGAGGTCAGCAGCCTGGCCGGCAGCGGCCTGACCGCCGCGCAGCTGGCGCTGCGGTGGATCCTGGACCATGAGGCCGTCACCACGGTGATCCCCGGGGCACGTTCCGTGGAGCAGGTCGAGGGCAACGTGGCCGCCAGCGACCTGCCGCCGTTGGATCCCGCACTCCACGAGGAGCTGCGGGCGATCTACGACCACCACATCCGTCCGCACGTGCACCACCGCTGGTGACCGACCCGACCCCGGCCACAACGGCAGCACACGACGGCCTGGCCAACCGCGGCGCTGGTCACGTTGCTGCTGACGGTGCGTCGCGACGATGACCCATCGCAGCCGCTCAGCCCACGCCCGGGACGGGCGTGCCGAGCAGCACCGACATGCAGGTCACGCCAGCCTCGGCCTTCTCGAGTTCCGACACGTCCACCAACTCGACATCGAACCCGCGCCGGTGGATGAGCTCGGCGGTCCGTGGGGCCGCCGCCGACACCACCACCACCTCGCCGACCACCAGCACGTCCCCGCCGGCCGGTTCGCCAGCTGCGAGCACCTCCCGGTCACCGAAGACATCGGCCGGGACACCGCCGGGGACCGCGACGATCGTGCCGTCGGGCAGGGCGGTCGCGGCGGTCTTCAGGTGCAGTACGCCGGTCACCGGGACGGCGACCACCCGGCGATCCAGTGGCTCGACCAGGGCACGCAGCTGGGCGATGGCGACGTCATCGGTGCGGGCCGTGCGACCGACGTACAGCGTCCTGCCGACCTGGAGCACGTCACCGCCGTCCATGGTCCCCGGCGCGAGGATGCTCTGCCGCTGGTAGCCACGAGCGAGCAGCGCCTGCCCGACGCTGGCGACCTCGCCCCGTCGGGACACCGCACCGGGACGCGCCAGCACCGCGGTGTCGTCGACGACGATGACGGTGTCCTCGACGAACACCCCGTCAGGGTGCGCCGGCAGGGGTGGCAGCCACACCAGCTCCAGTCCCAGCCGTGACAGCAGCGTCACGTAGTCGGCGTGCTGCGCACGCGCGAGCTCGAGGTCGATCGGTGCCCGTGCCAGGTGGGTCAGCTCCGCCTCGACGAGGCGGGGCGATGGCGTCCGGACCAGCGCGACAGGCGCGGGGGATGACGTCACTGCGGCTCCCTTCGCTGCGCCATCGACGCGATCAGGGCGCGAGGAGGGTCCGGATGGAAGCAGGCGAGGGGGCTGACGGTTCCCACCTCGAACGCCGAGCCGGAGGTCAGCGTGAGGTGGCGACGACGCACCGCCGTGGGCGCGGTGACCGCACTGGTGCTGGCCGCCTGCACCAGCGCCTCCGGGTCGGACAGCGGCGAGACCGCTGCCGGCCCGCCGGTCCCCGACCGGGTCTTCGAGACCTTCGAGGGCGGCGAGCTCTCCCTGCCGGAGCTGTCGGGCGAGCCGCTGGTGGTGAACTTCTGGGCCTCGTGGTGCCCGCCGTGCGTGGCCGAGATGCCCGACTTCGAGCGGGTCCACCTCGATCGCGCTGACGAGGTGCGGTTCGTGGGGCTGAACACCCAGGACACCCGGGAGCAGGCCGAGTCGCTGGCCGCACAGACCGGGGTGACCTACCTGCTCGGCCTCGACCCGGACGGTGCCCTGGCCCGCGACTTCGAGGTCATCTCCATGCCGAGCACCTACTTCGTGGACGCCGACGGCGCGATCGTGCACCGCCACGCCGGCCTGCTCACCGAGCAGCAGCTGCGGGACCTGATCGACGAGCACCTGGTGGATGCGTGATCGAGCTCCCCTTCGCCTTCGCGTTCACGGCCGGGTTGGTGGCCACCCTCAACCCCTGCGGCTTCGCCATGCTGCCGGCCTACCTGTCCTACTTCCTGGGGCTCGACGACGACGTCGAGGTGGCTGCCGGCTCCAGCGCGCTGCGGGCGGTGCGCGTCGGAGCTGTGGTCTCCTCCGGGTTCCTGCTGGTGTTCGGGGTGGCCGGCATCCTCATCACGCTCGGGGTCCGGGCCGTCGTGGACGCGCTGCCCTGGATCGCGATGGTCGTCGGGCTCGGGGTCATCGGGCTCGGCGCGGCGATGCTCAGCGGGCGCGAGCTGCGGGTGCGGCTGCCGAAGGCGGACGGCGCACCGGGCGGTCGGGGCAACGCCGGGGTGTTCTGGTTCGGGGTGTCGTACGCGATCGCGTCGCTGTCCTGCACCCTGCCGGTGTTCCTGATCGTGGTCGCCGGGACGATCCCGACGCTCGGCCTGGTCGCCGGCATCGCGACGTTCCTGGTCTACGGCCTGGGCATGTCGACGTTGTTGCTACTGGTCACCCTGTCCCTGGCCTTCGGCAAGCGGGCGCTGGTGACCCGGCTGCGCCACGCCTCGCAGCACGTCAACCGGACCGCCGGCGTGATCCTGGTGCTGGCGGGGGCCTACATCATCTTCTTCTGGGCCACCACCCTCGCCGGTGACGGCACGTCACAACCCGCCGCCGTGCAGTGGATGGAGCAGCTGTCCTCCCGCGCCACCAACGCCGTGGCGGATGCCTCCGTCGCCGTGACCACGGTCGCCATCGTCCTGCTCGTCACCACCGTGGCGGGCGTGTGGATCGCCGCCCGTCGCCAGCGTGCGCGGGCGCGACCCGACGCTCACGACGACGAGCCCGCCACGCCCTCCACCCCACCATCCTCGACCCCTCGGAGCTGACCATGCGTCGCATCCTGCCCGCCCTGGCCGTCACCGCGCTGCTCGCCGCGGCCTGTGCCGCGCCCTCGGGGACCGACGAGGCCGCGCCGGCCGACACCTCCTCAGCGTCCGGGGAGACCGACGCCGGCGACGACGCCGGCACCTCCTCCGACACCGCCATCCGCACCGAGTCCGTCGGGTGCGAGGACGGCGAGTTCTTCTGGGAGGTGGACGGCTGCGAGCCCGCGACCTCCATCGACCTCGACCGGCTGCTCGCCGGCGGTCCACCCCCCGACGGCATCCCCCCGATCGACGACCCCGTGTTCGAGTCGATCGCCGACGCCTCCGAATGGCTCGAGGACGAGAGCCCGGTCATGGTCGTCGACGTCGATGACGACGTGCGGGCCTACCCGCTCGCGATCCTCACCTGGCACGAGATCGTCAACGACGTGGTGGGCGGCGTGCCGCTGCTCGTCACCTACTGCCCGCTGTGCAACTCGGCGCTGGTCTTCGAGCGCATCGTCGACACCCCCGACGGCGAGGTGGAGCTCGACTTCGGCACCTCGGGTCGGCTCTACCAGTCGAACCTGGTGATGTACGACCGGCAGTACCGCAACCTCTGGACCCAGTTCGAGGGCGAGGGGATCATCGGCGAAAGGTTCCTCGGCACCGAGCTGACCCGCATCCCGGCCTGGCTGTTCGGCTTCGGCGAGCTACGTGAACTACACCCCGACGCTCAGATGCTCTCCCGCGACACCGGCCACAACCGCGACTACGGCCGCAACCCCTACACCGCCTACGACCAGGAGGGCCGCGCGCCCTTCCTGTTCGACGGGGAGCTCGACCAGCGCTTCAGCGCGATGGCCCGGCTCGTCGGCCTGGCCGACGGTGACGACGCGGTCGCCGTCCTGCTCGAGCAGCTGGCGGAGGAGCGGACCGTCGAGGTCGCCCTCGGCGACGAGGACCTCGTGGTCCTGTGGGCCCCGGGCCAGGCCTCGGCGCTCGACACCGCCGCGATCGACCAGGGACGGGACGTGGGCCAGACGGCGGCCTTCGTCGCCGAGCTGGACGGTGAGCCCGTGGAACTGCGGCCCGGCGACGTCGATGGCCGGTTCGTGGACCAGCTGAGCGGCTCCACCTTCGACCTGCGCGGTCGGGCGCTCGACGGGCCCCTGGAGGGCGAACAGCTCGAGGCCGTGACCCACGACGACACCTTCTGGTTCGTCTGGGTCGCCTTCAAGCCCGACACCGAGGTGGTGGGCGGCTGAGACGGGGCCCCCGGCCCGAGCGGAGAACTCCAGTGCCGCTCAGGCCGGGGGCACTGCGCCGCGTGCCTGAGCCTGGTCCACGACGGGGATCAGCCGCGAGCCGAGGTGATGCCGTGGCGCTCGAGCCGCGTCCGCACCTTGGCGCGCGCGCGGTGCAGGCGGCTCATGACCGTCCCGATCGGGATGTCGAGCAGGTCGGCGGCCTCCTGGTAACTGAGCCCGTCCAGGTCCACCAGCGCGACGACGGCGCGATGCTTCGGTGACAGCGACGCCAACGCGTCCCGCACGATCGGATCGAGGTCGTCCCGCAGGGCCTGCTCGTCCGTTCCGTCCTGCCGACCGTCCGCGCCCCGCGCCGGGACCCGCCCGGCCACCTCGTCGTCGAGCAGATCGGGCCGACGCTTGCGCACCAGGTTGATGTGGGTGTTGCGAAGGATGGTCAACAGCCAGGCGCGGGGGTGACGACCATCGAACCTCTCGAACGCCCGGTAGGCGCGGACCAGGGTGTCCTGCACCAGGTCCTCGGCATCCACCGGGTCCCGGGTGAGCCGCCGGGCCACCCGCAGCAACACGGGCAGCTCCGGGAGCACCTGCTCCCGGAAACGCACCTGCCAGGCGTCCTGGGACGCGCCGGGCCGGCCGGTCGAGGTCGAGCGATCATCGGTAGCCACACCGGGGCAACCCGGCAGGCAGCGCGAGGCTTCCAACCCGGCACCGATCCGGGTGGAAGGCACGCGATGCCTCAGCGGTTGCCGATGGAGTCCGTCGGGCCTCGGCGGGCACCTGGCCCGGGCGGGGCCAGCAGGAGGTGGGACGTGGCCGGAACCTTCGACGACACCGGACGCGCCCGGCTCGGCTGCCGGCAGGTCCGACGCACCCTGCAGGCCTTCCTGGACGGCGAGGTGGAGCCACTGCGTGCTGAGCTCGTGGCCGCCCACCTCGAGAGCTGTGCGCGCTGCCAGGTCGAGGCCGAGGTGCTCGAGCGGGTCATCGACTCGCTGCAACGGCTCAGGCCGGACATCGATCTGGCCGCCTACACCCGGCTCGTCGAGAACACCGAGCAGCTGACCGAACGCGAGCGACCCTGAGCCAACCGTGGGTGGCGCCGTCGCTGACCGGCACGCGTCGCCAGCGGCACACGGCGAGCGGAAGCGGAGATGGACCGATGGCGACGCAGAGCCGGCAGGCAGCCTGGATGGCGCGCTGCGTCGGCCGGGGAGATCTGGCTCCGTTCTCCGAGGTGGAGTTGGCCGAGCTCGAACGGCTGGTCGGGGTCCGCCACGCCGCCGCCGGGACGCCGTTGCTGGGCCAGGCAGCGACCGTCGACCACATCGGCATCATCACCAGCGGCGAGGTGGAGCTCACCCACCGCCGCCGAGGTCGACCTGAGGTGCTCCAGGTGCTCCACCCCGGCGAGGTCTACGGCGACATCGCGGTGCTGTGCTCGCTGCCGACGTTGTTCGGTGCCCGGGCCGCCAGCGACGTCCGCGTGATCGAGCTCGACGCCGGCCGCTTCTCGGCGCTGCTCGAGCAACGTCCCCACGTGTGCCGCCGGGTGCTGTTCTCGGTGGCGTCCCGCCTCGAACGGATGCAGCGTCGCCTGCTGACGGTCACCGCTGGCGATCTCACCCACCAGGTCGCGGCGCTGCTGCTCGACGAGATGGGGCCACGACCAGGGGTCGTCGGGCTCTCACAGAGCACGATCGCCGAGCTGCTCGGCAGCACCCGTCCGAGCGTGAACCGGGTCCTGCGGTCCTTCGAGCAGGCCGGCCACCTCCAGTTGCACTACCGACGTATCGAGGTGCTCGATCCTGTGGGTCTGGAGCAGTTGCTGCGTTGACGGTGGGAAGTGTGTCCGACACGACACTCGTGGACGCCGCTCCGAGCGCCGCGGTTTCCCTCCCATAGCGGGCCAGCACCGACTGGCACCGGAGGAGAGAACGATGACGACAACCGCATGGATCGAACGTCCACCACTGACCGAGCGCCCCGATGCGCAGACCTGGCATCGCAACACGGGTATGGCGATCGCGGGTCTCGGCCTCGTGATCGTCGCCGTCGCCGTCGCGGTCAACGTCACGACCGCACCCGCGGTGGGTGGCGGCTCCGATACCGCCGGCACCCTGGCCGGCACCTTCGCTGCCTCCACCTTCGGTCTGGGGGTCACCAAGATCGGCATCGCGATCATCCTGATCGGGATCATCCTCAGCCTGTGGCGGCGGGTCACCGCGGTCGGGACCGCACTCCAGAGACTCGCAGCGGGCCGCGAGGCCGGCTCCGACCATCCGGCGACCGGCGAGGTCGACACCCCGTACGGACCCGCGAGTGCCACCACCCGCCCGCCGGAGCCCCTGTCGATCCACCGGATGGCCGAACGCATGTGGCTCCCCGTCCTGGCGATGGGGGCCATGGCGCTGACCGTCGGCCTGCTGCTCGGGCTGTGGACCTCGTCCCTGGCGGGTGGGACGGAAGCCTTCCGGGTGGCGTCCGCCTGGAGCCAGGGCACGCTGTTCCTCGGCGAAGGGCTGCTGCTGAGCGGGATCTCCTTCCTGCTGGGCACGATCCTCTCCTCGCTGCGCCGGGGCGGGGGCGAGGTCCAGCAGGCACTCGGCGTCGACGTGCAGACCCTGAAGATGCCCGGCACCGCCAAGGCCTTCATCGCCCTTATGGCGCTCGGCATGATGGCGGCCATCGCGCAGTTCGCGCTGTACGGCATCGCCGCATCGGTCGCAGGTGACCCGGCGAGCTACGCCGTGTGGGTCAGCTGGCTCGGTCCCTTCCGTGAGGTCGCGCTCGGAGTCCTGCTCGCCGGCATCGTCCTGGCCCTGGCAACGATCGCCAAGGCGCTGGGGTTCCAGTTCCACCGTGTCCGTCAACTCGCCGCCTGAAGACACCGGAGAGGTCCGATCATGAGCACCAACACCCCGACCAGGAAGACCACGACCAACCGCGTCCCTCGCGCGCCCGAGCCGCGCAGCGACGGTTTCGCCGTCGACGGCTCCGACACGAGCCTCGGGACCAACCTCCCCCAACGTATGGGTGAGCGCCTGTGGGCACCGATGCTGGTGATGGCACTGATGGCGTTCGCCGCCGCGATGGCCCTCGGCGTCCTGCGCGCCGACGTCGTGGCCACCACCCCCGACGACGCGGTGCGTCTCGCACAGCTCCAGCACATCACGGCCGGCGTGATGTTCATCGGCTTCACCGCCGTGCTCTCCGCCATCGCCTTCGCCATCGCCCGCATCCTCGGCGTCTTCCGCGTCGGTGGGGGCCAGCTCCAGCAGTCCACCATCGGCCACGTCCAGACGCTGAAGATGCCGACCAGCGCCAAGCTGATGATCGCCCTGATGATGATGGGCATGATGGCCATCGTCGCTGCGGTCATCGGCCACTTCGTGGTCGCCGCCCAGACGACGGCCACCGCGGACCTGCTGGCCGCCGAGCAGGCGTTCGTGAGCCTCGAAGCGGTCCGCCGGATCGGCGTCTCGCTGCACCTCGTCGCGATCGCCCTCGGGCTGGCCACGATCATCGAGGTCCTACGGTTCCAGTCCGTGAGGATCGGCGAGCTCGCGACCACACCTCGCTCCGGCAGCACCTGAGCGGGCGCGCGACGACAGCGGGGTGGACGGTTCGATGACCGTCCACCCCGCGTGCGTGGCACGGCCACCCACGGCCACCACCGAGGTCCGGCACGCTGGGGACCCGGCCGGCACCGACCATCACCATCACCGATCAGGGAGCACCCGATGAGCACGATCACCGCTGAGCTGACCGAGGGCTACGCCGTCACCCTGGGCACATCTTCGGGCCACACCTGGGCGGCCGACGAGCCGACGGAGGCCGGTGGCACCGACACCGGTCCGAACCCCTACGAGCTGCTGCTCGGTGCCTTGGCCGCCTGTACCACCATCACCGTGTCGATGTACGCCCAACGCAAGGGCTGGTCGATCGACGGCATCGAGGTCAGCTACGACCATGACCGCATCCACGTCGACGACTGCGCGGACTGCGAGGCGCACCACCGCGGCTACATCGATCGCATCGTCAGCCAGATCACCATCCGAGGTGACCTCGACGAGACCCAGCGCAAACGGCTGACACAGGTCGCCGCCAGCTGCCCGGTCCACAAGACGCTCGACAAGGGTGTGCACCTCGAGGACCACGTCAGCTTCGCGTGAGTCCGACCAAGCCCAACGGGAGGGAAGAGGACCGCGTCACCCACGGTTGCCGTGGGTGGACCGCTCAACCAGACCGCGGAGGATCCTCGATGGCGGACACCGACCGGACCACCCGACGCCGCGAGCCCGGAGCCCCCAAGGGCCGGCCGACCCCGGGCCGCAAGCAGCGCAACGCGGCTGCTCGGGCCCGCGCTCGCCACGAACGCGTCATCCTGCGCCTGTGGTGGGTCGGCGGTGCGCTGCTGTTGATCGCGATCTTCACCGCCCTGGCGCTCACCGGCGTCGGGGCGGGCACCGGCGGTCATGTCGTCCCCTGATCGTTCCCGAGCTCAACGGCTGCCGACGATGGCTACGGTGGGAGCAGGAACCAGCGATCCGCCCGAGGCCCGGACGACGCCTCTGCGCACTGACGGCGCGTGCAGCCTCGGGCACAGGTGAGGACGAGTGATGCCGCAGCCGGTGGTGCGGGCTTTCGGGCCACTGCGGCTGGAGGTGGACGGCGACGGCCTGGGTCCAACGGACCTCGGTGGCCGCAAGCCCAAGCTCATCCTGGAGATCCTGTTGCTGGCCGACGGGCGTCCGGTCTCCCGGGATCGGCTGGCGGATCTGCTGTGGGACGAGGATCGCCCGCGCAACGTGCCCGGAACGATCGACACCTACGTCTCCGTCCTGCGGCGCACGTTGGGCCGCCACCGTGACCTGCTCGTGACCGAACGCGAGGCCTACCGGCTGGCACGGTCGGAGCTGCTGGTCGACCTCGACCGCTTCGACCTCCTGGCCGAACGGGCCGCGACGCGTCCCAACGGGCGGGAGCGGCGTGCCACGCTCGAGGATGCGCTGAGCCTGGCCCACGGCGAGGTGCTCGAGGACGAGCCCTACGCCGACTGGCTGCACGAGACCCGGGAGCACTACCGGCGGCGGGTGCTCGACCTCCGCGTGGAGGCTGGGCTGGCTGCACTGGTGGCGGGTGACGGCACCGCGGCGGTCGCGCACGCCGAGCAGGTGCTGGACGGCGATCGGCTCGAGGAGCGGGCCCACCGGCTCGCGATGCTGGGCCACCACCTCGGCGGGGTGCGCTCCGGCGCTTTGCGCGCCTACGAGCGCTGCCGCGAGGTGCTCGCCGAGGAGCTCGGAGCCG
>SL_3KL_010_SEDDRAFT_10003097_pt1 | contig 15147 bp, 15 predicted proteins | sample SodLakKL_010_SED_2_FD_10381 | JGI IMG/M metagenome (IMG submission 10381)
AAGATGAGGATGGCGATCCCCTTCACCGCCACCGCCAGCATGTTCTTGAACCCGTTGGCCAGATGGAGGTCCTTCATCCCCAGAAGGCTCAGGACCAAGAGGATGAGGATCCCCATCCCTGCGCCGAAGTACCCCCCGTAGAAGGAAACGAGGAAGAGGGCGGCCACGGCCAATCCAGGACCGGCCTCCCCTCCGATGCGGATGTGCCGCCGGAAGACCGGCTCCAGCCCCACCAGGATGGCCGCGCCGATGACCAGGAAGGGGGCGATGATCCCGAACCACTCCGGGGGAAGGGCCAGAAGAAGCCACGCACCCAGCGCACCCCCCAAGGCCGTTGGAAGGACGAGCCACCACCAGACCGGCTTCGCCTCGCCGATCCGCTCCCGGTAGCTCCACGCTGCCGCCCCGGACCCGCTGGATAGCCCTACGGAATTGGTGGCGTTGGCCTCCACGGGGGGCAGCCCGGCCCAGACGAGGATGGGGAAGGAGAGATTCGTCCCCCCTCCCGCCACGGCGTTCCCCGCCCCAGCCAGCACCGCCGCCAGGAAGACGATCCCCAGCTGCCAGAAGTCCTCGAGCCCGAAAAACATGGCTCCCACGGGTAAGCCCCAGGAGCCTCGGGCGCCAGTGTGGGGAGGATGGGGAGGGGGGAATCGGCACGGAGCCCCCATCCCGGTTTCGGGTTATCATCCTCCGTCCTTCCCCCTGTCCTCCAGCAAGAGGAAACGCCCGATGAGGTCCAGACCCCGCACCGGCTCCGAGCCCCGCCTGTCCTCCCCGAAGCCGATGACCCTGGCGCCGATGATCCTGGCGCCGCTGATCCTGGCGATTCTCATGGCCGCGGTTGGGTGTGATCCCGGCCCGGAAGACCCGATCCGGATCGGCGCCACAATGTCCGAGACCGGAGCCTATGCCACCCAGGGGATCCCGGCCCTGAACGGATACCGGCTCTGCGTGGCGGACGTGAACGAGGAGGGCGGCCTCTTCGGGCGGCCGGTGGAGCTGGTCAGCTACGATGACGAATCCAGCTCCGAGACCGCCATCGTCCTCTATGAGCGGCTCATCACCGAGGACCGGGTGGATGCGGTGCTGGGGCCCTACGGCTCCACCCTCACCGAGGCAGTGGCCCCGGTCACCGAGCGCCACCGCCAGGTGATGATCTCACCCCTGGCCGCCACCACCTCCATCTGGGAGCAGGGACGGCGGTACCTCTTCATGGTGCTCCCCCCCGCCGAGCTCTTCCTGGCGGGCCTCATCGAGATGGCCTCCGACCACGGCCTCGAACGGGTCGCCGTCCTCCAGGAGGACGCCCTCTTCCCCCGGGCCGCCGGCGGGGGAGCGGCGGAGCTGGCCAGGGAGAAGGGGATGGAGGTGGTTCTCCACGAGACGTACCCCTCCGGGACCGAGGACTTCTCCCCCCTCCTGACGCGGATCCAGGCGGAGGGCGCCCAGGTGCTGGCGATGTCCGCCTCGGCTCTGGGGGACTTCGTCACCGTCATCCGGCAGATGAGGGACGCGGATGTGGACGTGGCGATGTTCGGGACCTCGGGGGCGGTGGCCGAGTTCCAGGAGGCGCTAGGAGAGATGGCCGAGTACGCCTACGGCCTCTCGGCGTGGGAGCCCGGACTCCCGAACCCGGGAATCGACCCCTTCGTTGAGGCCTATCAGGAGACCTTCGGCCAGGACCCGAGTTTCCACGCCGCCGGCGCCTATGGAAGCTGCCAGCTCTTCATGGAAGCGGCGCGACGGGGGGGAAGCCTGGAGGCCGAGGCCCTTCGGAGCGCGTTGCTGGACCTGGAGACCCAGACCGTCTTCGGTCCCTTCGCCGTGGATGAGCGGGGGTACCAGACGGCCAACCAGGGGGTCTTCATCCAGTGGCAGGACGGGGAGAAGGTGGTGGTCTGGCCCGAGGAGGTAGCCACCGCGGACGCTCGCTTCCCGACGCCGCGCTGGCGGGATCGGGAGTAGTCGACTCCGCACCACCGGACTTCCCCACAGGGCGAAGAGGCGAATCGGGCTTCCTGAGGCGCGGGGAACGGCGACACCCACCGGTGGGACGGCCCTCTCTCAGGGGCCGTTTCTCGGGTCTCCAATGAGCTTCGGAGTCATCGCGCCCGGGGCCACGGTACCGGCCACCATGCTCATGTTCTACGCCGCCGTGCCTGGGCCTGGATCTGGCACACGATGCTGTACGTGAAGCTGGTCCGAGATGCCCCCCATTCGACCCAACCGCATGCTAAACGGTAAAATACCCCTCCCCTCCACACCCCTTGCCAAAACGCCATCAGCAAAAAAGATTGGCATAGCCCTAAAATGTTTTGCTTTTTTCAGCGGAGAACCGAGCCCCGTGCGCACCCCCAACGTCCCCGAGAGCTTCCTCCGCTTCCCCACCAGCACCCTCCTGGCCACCCCAGGATCCGTGCGGGTTCTTCGAGAGCTGCTGGAGTCGGAGGTCCCCATGGCCGTGAGCGCCCTCGCTGAGAGCACGGGGCTCACCCCGCAGACGGTCCGCAACGCGCTGGGCCCCCTTCGTGGCGGGGGGATCGTCGAGCAACTCGGGGAGGGGCGAAGCCGTCTCTTCCGTCCCGACGTAGGGCACCCCCTCTACCTCGCCCTCGGTTCGCTCTTCCATGCAGAGGCCGAGCGATTCGAGACGGTGATGGAGGCCCTCCGAGCGGCCACGGAGAATCTGGTCCCGGCCCCCCTTGGTGCATGGATCTACGGAAGCGTGGCCCGGGGCGAGGACCTCCCCGATGCGGATCTGGAGGTGGCCCTCGTGACGGCGGACGAGGATGTGGCCACCCCGGTGGGCCGGCTCCGGGAAGTGTTGGAACCGATCCAGGACGTGCAGCGGATCTGGATCTCTGTGGTGGGTCTCTCCCCTTCAGAGGTTCGGCGCCTCGCCGGCGGAGACCGCTGGTGGAATAAGGCGACCCGACCCCACGTCACCATCTTCGGCCGGGGTCCGGAGGATCTGGCGGAGGAGTTGGCACGCCCGACGGGGAGGGGCCGGGCCTTCAAGCGGTGAGAGTGGGAAACGCTCTTGCCATGGGAGCACACCGACTCTAGCGTGGCGAAGGTCCGGGGAGGCGCTCCGGAGCGAAACCGTCCAGATCCGGAGGGACCCATGGGGAACCTGGCCAGCGCGCTTCTCCTCGCCACCATCTTCCAGGCAGGGCCGGGCGTCCAGGCAGCACCGGGCGAACCTTCCATCTCGCCGGGATGGAGTGAGACCGAGGTGGGGGACACGGTGACCCTCGCCCTGCGGCTTCCAGAAAGGGAGCCCGGCGCCCCGGCCCCCTCGGTCCGCTGGCTTTCTTCCACTCCCGAACTCGCCAACGTGGACCAGGACGGGCGAGTGGTGGCTCTGAGCTCCGGCACCGCCCGCATCACGGCGGTGGTGGGAAGCACGCCCACGACCGCCACCGTGGTGATCCGAGCCCTGCCCGCGACCGTGCTGGAGGCCCGGCTCTCCGGCCCGGCTCCCTACGCGGGGCAGGTGGCATCGCTCCGGGTCCAGGCGTTCGACCGGCTCGAGCGGGAAGTCGTCGACCCCGAGATTCGCTTTGAGAGCGCCGACTCCCGGGTGGCCCGCGTGGATCCCGCCGGGCTCGTGTACGCCCGAACCTCCGGCTCCACGATCCTCACGGTTTCCACCGCGGACGGACTGGCGTCCGACCGGGTTGAGCTCACGGTCCGGCCGGCCGCGAACCTCACGTTCGAGATCACCCCGAAGGAGACCCGCGTCCGCACCGGCGATGTCGTTCGCCTCCGTGCGCTGGCGCGGCTCGACGGTTCGTCGGAGCCCGTTCCAGCCTTTGCCGCCTGGTCGGTCTCAGGGGTCGGCGCCCAGGTGGAGGAGGAGGATGGCGAGGGCGTCTTCGTGGCCGAGGATCCAGGCACCTACCGGGTGACGGCGCTCATGGGAGAGGACGCGGTGGTGAACTCGGTGATCCGGGTGGAGCCGCGAGGACTCGAAGCCGAACTGATCCAGGTGGGACGCGGCCCCATCGCCGACCACCACTCGGGGGACGTCTGGGTTTTCGAGGGAGTGGATGGTCGCGATTACGCCTACATCGGCACGTTCCAGCACGACTGGATGAAGGTCTGGGACGTGACCGACCCCGGGAGCCCCATCCTCACGGACTCCCTCCAGCTCGACGCGCGCCGGATCAACGATGTCAAGATCCATCCCAACAACCTCGTGGGCATCGTGACCCGGGAAGGCGCATCCGACCGCCGGAACGGAATCGTCGTCCTTGACCTCTCCACACCCGCCCATCCCACCGTCTTCTCGGAATACACCGAGACCGTCACCGGTGGGGTCCACAACGTCTGGATCGTAGGCGAGCTGGATCTGGTCTACGCCGTACACAACGGGACACGTGCCATTCACATCCTGGACATCTCCAACCCGAGAGAAGTGCGGGAGGTGGGGCGCTGGGGCCTCGACAACAACCCGAGCTCCCTGCACGACATCATTGTCCAGGAGGGTTATGCATACGTCTCGTACTGGGACGACGGGGCCGTGACCCTGGACGTGGGAGCCGGAACCCATGGCGGAACGCCCACCGAGCCGGTCCTGGTAAGCCGCTACGCGTACCCCACTGGGAACACCCACGTCGCTTGGCGCCATGGCAGGTACCTCTTCGTGGGCGATGAGATCTTTCCCAGCGATTGGGACCCGACGAAGCCGATCGAGGCCCGGGGCTACATCCATGTTCTCGACATGACCGACATGGACAACCCGGTGGAGGTGGCCCGCTACGAGGTGCCGGAGGCCGGCGTCCACAACGTCTGGGCCGAGGGTGACCGGCTTTACGTAGGATACTACCAGGCCGGCCTCCGGGTCCTGGACATTTCCGGTGAGCTCCGGGGAGATCTCTACCGCCAGGGACGGGAGTTGGCCGTCCTCAAGACCACCGACGAGAACAGCATGGTTCCCAACTGGCCCATGACCTGGGGGGCCCAGCTCTTCAAGGGTAAGATCTACACGTCGGATTTGAATTCCGGGCTCTGGATCGCGGAGTTGAGGGAGCTAGGGCGGCCGGTTTCCTGAACCGGAGAGGTGGCCCCGCCTGAACGAGCCCCTGAACGGACCATGGACCGGGCCCCGGCCCTCCCTCGGCGCCGGTGAGCGACTTCGGCTCGATGCTTGCTCCTTAGAAGGCTGTTGAAGAAGTACAGGGCGCCACCGTCGGGAGCGCCAGGGAGCCGCATCGTAGGCGGCGACCCGCAGGCATAACGAAAGCTACGTCGAGGGGAACCAACGACCGAGGGGGCTCCCTGCCGCCCCAACCCGAAGGGAGAAGGGGGGTTGCGGCCCTGGATCTTCGTTGGATCCCCTCACCGATGCTACCGCATCGCTGTCGGCGCTCCGCCTTGCCTAGGACCGCAAGACCCCTTCTCGGTGGTCCCTGTACTTCTTCAACAGCCTTTTAGTGCTGGCACACCATTCAGTCTTCCCCGGGAAAACGGAGGCCCCATGGACCGCGTCCGCCAGATCTTCCAGACCCACCCTGCTCCCGCCAGCGACGCGGGTGAGGAAGCCTTTGCCCTCGTCCAGGCTGCCGCCGAGTGTGCGTTCACCTGCACGACGTGCGCGGACGCCTGCCTGGAAGAAGAAGACCCGAGGGCCCTGCGGAGCTGCATCCGGCTCAATTTGGATTGCGCCGACATCTGCACGGTCACGGCCACCCTGATCAGCCGTCCCGGGCCGCAGAGCCCGGAGGTCCTCCGCGCCCAGCTCGAAGCGTGCATCGCCGCCTGCCTGGCCTGCGCGGAGGAGTGCGCTTCGCATGCCGCGCACATGGAGCACTGCCGGGTGTGTGCCGAGGCCTGCCGTGCGTGCGCCGCCGCCTGCGTGGAGATGAAGGGCGCCCTGGTCGCCTGATCCTGGGGCCTGGCCCGTCTACCGGACCCGTACGAGGTAGGAGCCGCTCCCCATCTCCAGGACGAAGTCGTCCACCCTGCGGGCCAGGGGGCCGGTGAAGAGTTCTCGCACCCGCTCCCGCAGGACGGGAGCTCCCTCGGATCGGAGCCCCTTCCCGGTGACAATCCGGAGAACCGCGCCGGGCTGGCGACTTCGCCACATCTCGACGAACTCCCCTACCCGCCGCTCGGCCTGGTCTGCCGTGAACCCATGCAGGTCCAGGGTAGCCACCGGGAGCGTCCCATGAAGTGTCCGCACCGGGTCGGGTTGGACCACCGGGATCTTCCGTCGCTTTCCCACGATCAACCCTCCAGAGTGTCTGTTCGTTCGCGCTTGATGGTGTGGGCTCGCAGCTGATTCGCTCGCGAAGGGACGGGGGGAGGTGGTTTATCGCCCCTTCGCCCTTCCCATCCGGCATACCCAGCATCAGGACCACCCCGACGCTCCAGGTGTTCCGGATTCGGTCCAGGGATGGGACCTCGGGACCTTTCAACAAGGACCCAAATTGAATTCCAGAAACGTCGGGGGGACGAACCCCATGGGCAGGTCGAACGGAACCGCTTGAACCGGGCAGGTCGAACCCTATGGGCGGGGATGGGGATACTCGGAGGGCGCACTGGTTGAGCGCACTCGGGCTCGATGCAAGCACTGCCCCCGCCGTCCTCCCTACTGGTCCTTCCCGAGCCGGAGTGGTGGACGGCCCCTGCGGGAGGAACCACCCATGGCCGATTCTCAGAAAAGCATGGTGTCCATCGTCGCGATCATTGCCATCGTGATCCTGGTGGGCTTCGTGATCTACTTCATCATGCAGGAGTCCGACGACAGCATCATTGAGATCGACCTCGGGTCCGCCGTGGATGCTCCGGCGTGGGTTACTGCGGCGACGAGCGCCGCGCCAGTGCCTGAGGTCCTGGGCTAGGAATCGGGGCATCGGTGGCTTCCTTGCGAGGGGACACGGAGGTGCTTCTACCGGATGCCGCCTGCACAGGTTTCGACTACAGGTAGGGCTCCAGCTCCTCCAGCAACATGTCGCGGGTCACGAGTCCCAGAAACCGCTTCCGGATGATCCCGTCCCGGTCGATGATGAGCGTATTGGGGAGTCCGAACGCCTCGAAGTGGCGCCGGGCCTCGCGGTTGGTCCCCATCCAGAGGGGATAGGCCGGCTCCAGCTCCAGGCGGTTCTCCCAGAAGGCGTGGATGTCCTCCGGGGCCCCGGACTCCACCGCCAGCCCCACGACGGTGCCTCCCCGGGGTTCGATCTCCCGCTGCACCTCCACCAGGTGGGGAATCTCGCGCACGCAGGGCGGGCACCAGGTGCCCCAGATGTTGAGCAGGACTACCTGGCCCCCGTAGTCGGCCAGCGACGCCTTCCCTCCCTCGACAGTGGGAAACACCACCTCCGGTGCGGGCACCGCCATCGCGCTGCCCACGCCCGGCCTTTCGCCCTCCCCTGACCCGTCCGAAGGCAACGTGAGACCCGCGTATACGCCCCCAGCCAGGAGTCCGGGCAGAAGCAGGGCCGCCGCGTTCTTGAGCGTCATTGCTCGGCGACGTCGTTCGAGTTGATGTCGATGGTGATCATGAACCCGTTGGTGCCTTGGTATTCGAAGGCGTTCGGGCCCAGCCGGTAGGCCTCCACCTCATTGGGCATCATCACGAAGCCGTCGTGCCGGGGAGCGCCCCAGTACTGGATGTTGTCCAGCACGGCAGGAGCGTCCGACATCGCCTGCGCCACGGGTACGAGGCGCATCTCGGCAGCCTCACCGCCGTCCAGCGTCGCCACGGCTCCGTCGCCTTCGGCCCTCCACTCGATGGGAAGCTCCTCACCGATCTCGAAGGACGCCCACTCCACCGGGAAGAGGGGAGCGACGATCTCCAGAAGTCCCTCGCGCTGCGCCGCGGTCACCGTGGGGTCGAAGTGGATCACCGACCAGTCCATGATGCCATCTTCCCAACTGCTCCCCAGGTCTCCGGCCATCCAGAAGCGAGCTCCGGCAAGGTCGGTCCCTCCGTGATGACCCTGGTTGACCTGCCAGGCGATGTTGAACCGGCAGTAGTGCTCTGCGTCATCGTGGTCATGATGATGGTGCGCCGCCGGCTCGGTATTGAAGTAGCACTGGCAGAACATGGGACAGCTGCAGGCTTCGATGGCGGTCATGTTGAGACTCCACTCCGGAGCCACCTCGGCAGCCGTCAGGTTCAGGTCGCTGGACAGGACCACGGTCGTGAGGAGAGCCAGTATGGCCCCGCCAATCAGAAATCGTCCGGTCATCGGTTCCTCCTGTGGATGAAAGGGTCACCGCAGACAGGATGGAGGGGCCCCGTTGGAACGGGCGATGTAACTTCCGTTGGAATCACGAACGGACAGGAAGTCCGCACGTTCTCAGGATCCGCCCTCAGGTCAGCGCCAGGCGAGCAGGGCGCTCAGGATCAGTCCGTTCAGGACCGCGACCAGCAGGCTCGTGAGTGTCCCGATGAGATAGTACTCCGAGAATTGCCGGTCCTTGAGCTCGTCGAAGCGGGCGATGGACTTGGCACCGATCAGGATCGCGAGCGCCGCCCACTGCCCCACGAGGATCAGGACCAGGCTCAGCGTCCTCTCCAGGATTCCGATCAAGCGCCCGCTTCCGGCCAGGCCCTCGTCCTCTTCCAGGCCCGACCCCCTCATCGCCAGAACCCCGTGTACCAGCGCCGCACCCCCTGTGGCATTGAAGGCGAAAACCCCGAGAATCATCGCCCCGGTGACGAACCATCCAAGAGCCGGTTCGGACCACCGCACCGCGGGGACTCCGACCCAATGCACCACGAAGGCCCACGCGACGAGGAGCGTGACCAGATGAGCCGCCTGGTCGATCAGAAACGCCTGCAGGCCGGTTCGACGACCGGATTCCCCGCTCGCCTTCACGAGGTCGATCAGCCCATGCAGCACGGCGACCCCGCCGACGATCCCGGCCACCCCCCACGTCAGGAGGGGTGCCAGGAGGAGCAGGTGCGCCCCCAGGATCAACCCGATGTGCCGGATCAGGTATCGGTCGGGCCGTTTCCCCTTGACCATCCCTTCGGACCGGAAGGCGAAATCCCCGATCAGATGACCCAAAACGAGCAGGATGAGGAGGAGCTCTCCGGGGGCTCCGTAAAGGGACGTCACGCGGTCTCCCCATCGGAGTCGACGCTCGCCGCGTCGGCGATCCAGGCCAGCAGCCTCCGCGCGGCCTCTTCTCCCGTCTCCACGTCTCGGAAACGAGCCGCCTGAAGCGCCTTGCTCACCGTCGACTCATCGACCCCGTGCATCTGCGCCACTTCGGTCTGTGGCCGGTCACGAGCCGAGCGCACGTACCGCATCTGCGCGGGCTTCCACCGGGCACGAACCGCCCCCATCAACCGAAAGAGCGCCGAGAGGGCGTCCGAGAACGGAGCCGGAAATCCCCTCGCCTGCAGCCAGGTCCCCCGATTCGCTGCGTCCTCGACCGCCGCGCGGGCATGGTGGAAGCATGGACCATCGACAAGCGCCACGTCCTCTACCAGATCCGTCGTGAGCGCCCCCATCCCCAGCCCCCAGACCACCTCGACCGGATAGAGGGCGTCGGCGATCGTGACCACGATCTCCACCGCCGGTTCCGGCACTCGCAGGAGCGCCTGAATCTCGTCTCCCGCCGTCAGCCTCATCGGCGCCGCCAGACCCACCCCGGGATCGCCCCCATCCCAGAAACGATGATTGAGTGCCTCCATCAGGTCTTCGAGCCGTCGCTGCATCTCGGCGCGATCATCCAGCTCCCGCGAGCCCACAACATCGCCAATCAATGCATAGTGATCGGCATAGTGATCGGGCATGGGATCCGTCGGGGTCATGGCGGGCGGGGTAGGGATCGTGGATCGGCGGCGGGTAGAACCGTGGATGTTTGGGGGCTGGGGGCTTGGGATGCGTGGGGCGGCGTTGGTCGTCCCGGAACCCCAGCCGAAACCCAACATATGCAGTTGGCGTTATTTTGCCAAGTCGTGTCGTATTGGTTTAAAATTGCCAAGTCGTCCCTGGTGTCCTCTCCCGGCCCACTCCGGCGAGGCAGGGACCCGCGCTTAAGTGCCCAGTAATCCCCCCCTGCCAAGATCCACACAAGATCCAATGGGGTATCGGGAACCCGTCCCGAGTCACCCCGAGAGCGCGGTTCAAGCGTGAGGAGCCCATGATGGGAAGTGGAATCAGGACAGCGCCCAGCCTCGGTCCAGCGGCGACATCGGCTCCTTTCGTCGTCGGGAGCAGGGTCGTGATCACCCTCGTCATGGGGATCATGGCCCTCGCGTCCGCCCGGACCGCGCAGGCGCAGGAAGCGGGTGACTGGATCGTCTCCCTGGGGGTCGGAGGCACGCTTTACGGCATCGAGACCCGGTTCGATGACGGCACACTCCTGCGGGGCGGCGTCGGATATGTCCTCACACCCAACCTGATGGTCGAGGGAGGCGTGCGCCGGCACGGCTGCTTCGACTGTGACCGTTTCCGGATCCTCGACGCGGGACTCCAGGCGCGGCACAGGGGCGATCGGTTCAGTCCTTTCCTCGCCGCAGGTGGAGGACTGTCCTCCGATCCGGGGTTCATGGGAGGCAAGTGGGGTGCCCACGCCGCCGTCGGCAGCTGGGTTCGGCTCTCCGGGGAGTGGAATCTCCAGCTCGAGGCGCGGGGGAGGCAGGTGGGGGTCTCCTCATCCGACTACATCGGAGAGGTCTCGGTGGGGGTGGCCCGTCGATTCAGGAGGGGGGCAGAGCCCACCCAGGTGGGCCGACCTGGTGTGGGCCAACCCGGTCACTCCCCGGGCTTGGGTGGCCCCCAGTTGGCCCGGACGTACACCACCGGGAAGCCCAGGCGCTTCAGGTTCCGGTAGCTGGGGTTGGGCCGGTCGGGGACATCCTCGTCGGTCTCCGTCGCGATCCACCCCACACCCAGGGACCGGGCGTCAGCCACCCGGCGGGCGATGAGGGCTGACTGGGCTCCCCGACCCCGATGCTCCGGCAGCGTGCCGGCGAAGTTGAGCTCAGCGAAGCGCTCCCCGTCGACCTCCGTCAGGAAGAGGGCTCCCGTGGCCATCGGCGTGTCGCCGTCCATGGCCACGTAGAGGTGCCACCCCTCCCGCCCCACCAGCCCCTCGAGCCAGGGCGCGAAGGTCGGAGGGAGGCCGAAGCTCTCAGCCGCGATCCGGGCCCAGGCCTTGCCCAGGCGCTCCCGTTCATCGCCGTCCAGGTCATCGTCCACCCTCACGATCCGCAGGTCCGTCCGTGCGGGAAGGTCGGCCCGGGAGGGGCCCAGGTGCTTCGCCCACCCTCGCAGCCGGGTGATGCCCTGCTCGCCGGCCGCCGCGCGGAAGGCCTCCGACTCCATGTGGGGAAGGAGCTGGACCATCCAGCGCCGCACCCCGGCCTCCCGGTAGTGCTCCGCCGCCTGGTCCAAGACGGCCTCGGCCGCTCCCGCCCCAGCGGCGCCGTCACCCAACCCCACCGCCATCACCCGGTTGAACATGGGGTGGTCGTGGCCGCTGGCGGTCAGGTAGAGGGCCCCTCCGTGCCGATGGAGGCCGACGCCCTCCCGACCAGCCAGATCCGGAGGGGCCGCGGCGAAGAGGTCCACGGACTGTTTTGCCTCCACCCTTTCCAGGAGGCGCTCGAGCTCGGATCCGGTGGGAAGGGTCATGGGGGATGTTCTCGCAAGTAGTCGTTTGCTGAAGCCACGGTCTGAAAAGGAACCGCGATCACATGTGACGACACGTTCACGGCGTCGGAGTCAGGCCAACTCCCTTCCCTCCCCCGTGTCTGCCCCCCCTCGTCCGGAGCGGCGGAACGGCACCAGAGGCCCCGGGGCCTCAGGGCTGAACCCTCCGGAGGTCGAACATCCGGGCCACGGCATCGTGGACCTCCTGGTGGCGGCCCTCCAGGGCCAGCTCATAGAGGGAGCGCCCTCCGAGCGCCTCCGAGGGGCGGCGCACCACGGCGGGGATCTGCTCCCGCTTCACGTAGCGGGAAAGGAGTTCGGTGGCCTCAGCCAGATCGGCCACGGCCTGGACCCGACCTGGAGGGATCCCGGCCTCGAGCCAGCGGGAAACGGCCTGTCGGGACACCCCGAACATCCTCCCCAACTCGGCAACGGAACCTGAACCGCAACCCAATGTCAACCGCAACCAATCGTCAACCCCTCAGGGGATGGAAGATCGAACGGGTCACCCGAACTTCGGGAGCTCCGGAAGCGCACCGTCGTCCTCCAGGCGGCGGAGGTGGTCCAGGAGTCCACGGCACTCCTGGGGATCGACCCCCGCTCCCTCCATGAGATCCATGACCTTGGCGTCCAGTGCGGCGCCATCCAGGGGGAGCTCGGGGTCCCCGGAGGCATCCGGCCGGAGCTCCCGGAACCAGGAGCCGTCTGCGGTCTCCACCTCCACCTCGGCCCCCCATCGATCCGGATAGGCCGCCGCCAGCGACGGGTCCACCTCCACCAATGTGCGCTCCATGAGGGACCGGATCCGGGGGTCATCCAGGGAGGGGGGGTGGAAGGTGGCGAGTCCCGGCCTCCCGTCCAGGAGGGCGGCCGCCACCGCGAACTGGAGGCTGAACCGGGCCTCCTGGAGACTCCCGGGTCGGGACCGGTCCGTCACGTCCAGGGCGGCGGGGTAGGTGCGCACCCGGATCCCGGCGATCCGCTCCGCAAGGGGAACCCCTCCGGTCTCTTCCTCCAGCCGGTCCCGAAGGACCAGGGCGGCATCGATGGCGGCATGGGTGTGCCGGCAGCAGGGGTAGGGCTTGAGCGCGGTCTCGTGGAGCTTCCATGCCGGAGCGGGAGCCAGGACCCGGCGGGGACTGGGATCGGAACAGAGGGCCCGGAAGAGCCCCTTCTTCCCCTCCAGGATTGCCTCCGGGCCGGTGAATCCCTGACGGGCCAGGAGTGCAGCCCGGAGGCCGGCGGCGGCGGCATGGCCGGCGTGGAGGGGCTTCGTCATGGCTCCCTCCTCGTTGAACTGCCAGAGCCCCGCCGCCTGGGTCCCGGCGTTGCCCAGCGCCCACACCCAGGGGGCCTCCTCCAGCTCCAGGAGGTGGGCAGCGGCCGCCGCGGCGCCGAAGACCCCGGCAGTGGCGGTGTTGTGGAAGAGGCGGTAGTGGCCCGGGCCCAGGGCCTCTCCCACCCGGAGCATGACTTCGTAGCCCGCCAGGACGGCCGCCAGGAAGGCATGCCCCCCCTTCCCCAGCGTGGAGGCCGTCTCCCAGGCGGTGGAGATCACCACGCACCCCGGGTGGCTCACGGAGGCTCGGTGGAGGTCGTCGGTCTCCGTGACGTGGGCATGGGCCGCCGCCAGAAAGACCCTCCCCGGAAGGTCCGGTGGCCCGATCCCGGAGGCGGTGAGTCGCCGGCCCACCGGATCGGCCTCTCCGGCCAGGCGGGAGCCCACCCAGTCCCGGACCATCCGCTCGGCACCCCGACGGTCCTGGGCCGTGACGGGGAGTTCCCGGATCGCCCGGGCCAGACTTCGGGTCAGGGAACTCACGAGCCGGCTCGGTAGGTGGCGGTCGCCTGCATGGCCACGCCCCGGGGACCTGCCACCCAGAGGGCAAGCTGGGGGAGGGTCCCGGTACCGGGGCCGGCCCGGCCCTCCACCCGGAAGAGTTCTCCGGCGAAGAGGGGGCTCACGGCGCGATACTCGAACCGGTGGAGCCGAAGGCGCCCGTGGCGGGCGGCCGCATCCAGGAGGAGGGTGGCCAGGAGGGGACCGTGGACCACCAGGCCGGGAAAACCCTCCACCCCGGTGGCCCATTCCGGATCGTAGTGGATCCGGTGCCCGTTGAAGGTCAACGCCGAATAGCGGAAGAGGTCCACGGCGTCCGCGGTGAAGGGCTCGCTCCAGTCCGGGGGGGCGGGGGGATGCGGCCCCTCTGGCGGGGGTGCCGGAGGCGCCCCGGGTGGAGGACCTCCAGCTGGAGGTCCTCCGGAAGAGAGGCCCTCCCGGTAGACGATGTCCTGCGTCTCCTCCACACCAAGCCCCCGCTCGGTGTCCACCCGGTGTCGGACGGTGACGAAGACGAGGCGCCCGGAGCGTCCCTCCTTCTCCACCACCGAGGCCACGGTGGAGACCCGGCGGGCCCGGTCCCCCACCCGGAGCTCTCCCGGGAAGTCGAGGGTTCCGCCGGCCCACATCCTCCGCCCCAGGGGGACCGGCGGGAGGAAGCTCCCCAGGCGCTCGTGTCCGTCGGGACCCAACTGGGAGCGCCGCACCAGGGGCTTGAAATGGAGCCAGTGCCACCCCGGGGGAAGGGGGGCGCCGGGGGAGAAGGCCTGGGGGTCCCGGTCCAGGAGGGCCGCCATTCCCCGGGAGGGAAAGGGGTCCAGGACCTCCTCCGCCACCTCCCGGCGGCCCACCCAGGCCGTCAGGTCGGGGGCCTTCCCGCCCCCGGGGTCCAGACGGCTCACGGAGCCTCCCCCGCCCTGGCCAGGACCCGCTCCGCCCCCAGGACCAGGGGACGGTCCACCATCCGACCGTCCACGACCTGCACCCCTTCTGCACTGGCGGCGGCGGCCCGGAGGATCCGACGGGCGGCTTCGATCTCGGCGGGGGCCGGGGCCAGGGCGGCGTGGATCACGGGGACCTGGGCGGGGTGGATGGCGAGTTTCCCCTGGAAGCCCATCCGGGCGGCCCGGGTCGTCTCCGAGGTGAGCCCCTCGGGGTCATCCAGGGGCGCCCAGGGGACGTCGATGGCCCCCACTCCGGCCAGCGCGGCGGCGTGGACGATGCGGGAGCGAGCGAAGAGAAGGGGTTCCCACTCGAAGCGGGCCCCCAGTTCCGCCGCCAGGTCCATCCCTCCGAAGACCAGGCCGGCCAGGGGGAGTCCGGCCAGGGCCAGGGCCTCCACCCGGTGGAGTCCCAGGGCCGTCTCCACCAGGGGAAGGAGCCAGGGGCCGCCGGGGCCCTCCTCCCCCTCGTGTCCATCCCCGTCCCCACCCACTTCCCCTCCCTCCTGGACCCCGAGAACCGCAAAGAGCACAAGCAGCGCTTCGGGGCCGTCCACCTTGGGCACCATGAGGGCCCGGGGGCGGCGGGGGCGGGGGAGGGAGCGGATGAGGGCCAGGTCCAGTTCCCCGTCGGGGGAGCCGGGGGCGTTCACCCGGAGGACCAGTTCGGGTCCCGTCTCCCCCGGGTCTCGCTCCCGAAGCCAGGCGGCCACCGCCTGGCGGGCCTCGTCCCGGCGGG
>SL_3KL_010_SEDDRAFT_10003098_pt1 | contig 15143 bp, 10 predicted proteins | sample SodLakKL_010_SED_2_FD_10381 | JGI IMG/M metagenome (IMG submission 10381)
TAAGACGGGATCCGAAATGGCCACCCAGAATACTGTTAAGCACCATCATCCCGGGGAAATCAGGGTGCGACCGGTTAAACAGTGGACGGCCGATCCTAAGGGCGGACTGGACAGCATCTTTTTTTAATATCAGTAAATTTCTTTTTTCAGTTTGAAACGGTGGCGGCATGCTCTCTTCTGCTTCCGGGTGTGACAGCCACTCCGTGCCTCCCAGGGTCCTGTCCAGTAATCCTGCAATGCTGTCCTCATCATAGCTTCCTGATATAAAAACGGCACAGTTGCCGGTTTTGTAAAAATCCCTGTGAAATGCATGCAGGTCTTCGCTACTGACATTTTTAAAATGTTCCGGTTGCAGGATCTGGCCGTAGGGATGATCACTTCCGTAAAGAGCAGAGGAAAACTGCTCCCTGGCAATGGTGCCGACCCTGTTTCTTTCAATCATATAACTCTGTAATTTTCTTTCAAGCAATGTTTCAAGTTCCCTTTCGGGGAAGGAGGGGACCTTAATGATCTCCTCGGCCAGGGGCAGTAAAGACTCCAGGTGTTTTGTCAGCGAATAGATGCTTACAAAGGCATTATCCCGGTCAATATGGGTGTTAATGTAGGAGCCAAAATAATCGGTTTTCTGTGCAATTTCCTCCCCTGTATGATATATCGTGCCCTCTGTCAGCATTGCGTTTGCAGAAGATGCAACAAGTGGTTTTGGCTGCCACCATGAGCCTGCCCTGAAAAGGATGTCAATCCTGGCTACTGGCTGGCTGCCTGCCCTGATCAGATATACGGGAACGGAGTTGCCCAGCCTTATCTGCCTGGGTTTAACAGGACCGGGCCTGAGGAATTTCTCTGTTACTGGTTTTTTTCTGTAAGTCAAGGTTCTCAGGTTTTTGATCTGTCTGATGACCGGTAAAACAGCACAGACGAATTTTCCGGTCTGAACAGGATTGATGCCTGCTGAACAATATCATCTGTTTGCACTTTTTTGTACATGGCAATTTCATCGTTCAGGTAGCCCGCATTTCCCAGAAGCTCATAATATGCCAGGTCAATTGCCTTGTTCAGAATACCGGTATGTGTGTAATGCCTTGCAGCTTCAAGCTTGTTCCTGACCTTATCAAGCTCCGTTGTTCCGGGAGGTCCTGTAATTATACCATTGATCTCTGCTGTCATCTCATTATATGCCTGTTCTGTTCCAGTTCCGTCTGCTACCATTCCCTGGACAATGAAAAGACCCGGATCCCTGTCTCCTGTTATATAGGCATTTACATTGCTGAATATCTTTTTTTCCATCACAAGGCGTCTGTATAACCGGGAGGACCTGCCTCCGGCCAACAGGTCGGATATGAGGTCAGTTGCATAATATTCCGGGTCATCCCTGCCGCACATATGGTACGCAACGGTGATCTGGTCTGACGGTACGTCACGGTAAACTACTTTCTCCCTTAGCTCCTTCTGGGGATGTTCGTCAGGCAGAGAACGGGTAACGGACATTTTTCCCTTCAAATGACCAAACCACTTTTCTGCAAGCTCAATGCAGCGGTCTTCCTCCAGTTTGGATGCAACGGCAAGGATGGCGCTGGACGGACTGTAATAATTTGTGTAGAACCTGCTGATATCGTCAAGGGTTATTTTGGCGATGTGGGATATATCGCTGCCGATAACAGGCCATCTGTAGGGATGTGTTTTATAGGCAAGTGGCCTGAGTATCATCCACAGGTCGCCGTAAGGTTGATTAATATACCTTTGCCTGTACTCTTCTGTAACAACACTTTTTTGAATGTCAAGCCCCCTTTGGGAGAGATCAAGTCCCATCATCCGGTCTGCCTCCAGCCACAATCCTGTTTCAAGGTTAGCTGCGGGAAGCGATACGTAATAATTGGTTATGTCATTGTTTGTAAATGCGTTGTTTTCGCCGCCTGCTTTCTGAACTTCCCTGTCATATGAGGGAATACTTACCGAGCCGCCGAACATCAGATGTTCCAGCAGGTGTGCGGCACCTGTTTTTTCAGGGTTGTCATCCCTGGAGCCGGCATCGTACATTATGCTGACCACAGCCATAGGGGTTGATATGTCACGGTGGACTATGACTGTCAGTCCGTTATCCAGAACTTTTTTTTTGAAGTTTATCATGGTGAAACCAGTGAAGACTGTTTTATCCGGGTCATATTGCCGGCCTGTAAAAATAGTCAGAATTATTCAACCTTCACCGGAAGTCCGCCAGGTAGTGGTCATAAGCGGCCCGATTCGTTATATTGCGGTTTGACCATCGTGCTTCAGGACAGCTTGAGTTCGGCATCATATACCGGGTTGAAATTTTCGCCCTGTGAAAATAATTTAAAAAAAACCACCGGGTCTGTATCCAGTTCCATCGTACAAAATGTATTTTTGTGTCAGATGGAGAAAGAAACGGCAATATCGCGATTATTTATCTGGATCATAGGTAATCTCAGGCACCGGCAACTGCTTCTTATACTTAGTCTTATTATAGGAGTGGTTAGCGGACTTGCTGCAGTACTGCTCAAAAATACCGTTTACTATACAAATGAGTTCCTGACCGGCCGGCTTGCCCCTGAAACCGGCAATCTTATTTATCTGGCGTTTCCGGCAATAGGTATATTACTGACCGTGCTATTTTCAAGATATCTGATAAAGGATGATTTTTCACATGGTGTAACAAAGGTGTTGCATGCCATATCCAGGAAAGATTCTGTTCTTGCCCCCCATAACTCTTATTCCTCCATGCTTGGAAGTACACTTACTGTTGGATTTGGCGGGTCTGTCGGGCTGGAGGCTCCGATAGTCCTGACAGGGGCATCAATAGGGTCTAACCTCGGCAGGTTTCTCAGGCTGAATTATAAGACAATTACCCTGCTGATAGCTTGCGGTGCAACGGGTGCGATAGCCGGGATCTTCAAATCTCCCATCGCTGCCATGATCTTCAGCCTGGAAGTGCTTATGCTGGACCTTACCATGTGGTCGATAATACCTTTGCTGATCTCGGCGGTTGCGGGTGCAACGATAGCTACCCTTTTACTGGGGCAGGGTGTGGTTTTCTATTTTACCCTTCCTGAACCATTTATTACGGCAAATATCCCGTGGTTCATACTGCTTGGAATAGTTACCGGTCTGGTGTCATACTATTTCACATGGGGCTCTATGAGGATCGAGGCCGGGCTGAGGAAGGTGTCAAGCCCGTATCACAGGTTGTTTTACGGTGGTGCGGTTCTGGGGATCCTTATCTTTCTGTTTCCCCCATTGTACGGAGAAGGATATGGCACACTCAGTGCCCTGCTGGGAGGTGAAGCTACCGAAATTGCTGCTGGCAGCCTGATAGATGGTATTCGTGACAATTACTACGTTTTTATTGCATTCCTGCTGCTGATCCTTGTTTTCAAGGTTGTTGCAATGGCAGCAACAACCGGCAGCGGCGGAGTAGGAGGGATCTTCGCCCCGTCACTGTATATGGGCGGGGTTACCGGATATATAGCGGCAAGCCTCATCAATCATTTTTCATTCATTAATGTGTCGGAGCGTAACTTTGCGCTTGTGGGTATGGCCGGTCTTATGGCCGGGGTTATGCATGCACCGCTCACGGCAATATTCCTTATAGCTGAGATAACAGGAGGGTATGAGCTGTTCATCCCCCTTATTATAACTGCGACGATATCCTACCTTACAATAATGTACTTTGAACCCCATTCCATCTATACCAAAAGACTGGCGTCGAGAGGTGAGCTGATAACCCATCATAAGGACAAGGCTGTCCTTACCCTGATGAAGATTGGACCGGTAATCGAAACCGATCTGAAAACCGTGCATCCTGATGACAGTCTTGGCAAACTGGTAAATGCCGTCTCCAAGTCCAGGAGGAATATCTTCCCGGTAACCGATCATGACGGCAATCTTTTGGGAGTAGTACTTCTGGACAATATAAGGGATATAATTTTCAAACCTGCACAGTACGACAAGGTCCGCGTGTCTGATATCATGGACATACCTCCGGAAACTGTTTCGCAGGATGAAAGCATGGAATCTGTAATGCGTAAATTTGAGGATTCAGATGCGTGGAACCTTCCAGTGACCGATAGAGGAAAATATGTGGGATTTATTTCCAAATCAAAGATATTTTCAGCATACAGGAAGATACTTCTGCAATTTTCGTCGGAATAGTCCGGGAAGATTGAAAAAAACACTATATTTGATTTGGGTGCTAACCAATCAATATTGTTTGCAGGATGATAAAAAATAAATCCGGGAAACTGGTATACGTGGTTGATGATGATATACCCAGTTACCAGTTGATAAAGGAGCTTCTTTCCGGCAAAAGAATTGCCCTGAAGCATTTTACAAATGGTGTCGATCTGCTGCATGCCTTCAGCAGCGGTGAAAAACCAGACCTGGTAATTATGGATATACAGTTGCCGGGAACAGACGGACTTGAACTTACAAGAAAGATTAAAGCAACGGGAGATACTATCCCTGTGATTGCATACACATCCTATGCAATGGCCGGCGACAAAGACCGGTGCCTTGAAGCCGGATGTGATGATTATGTCTCAAAACCTGTAGACCTTAAGCATTTTGCAGCACTGGTTTCCCGCTATCTTGACGGCTGATCAGACCCTGACCATTACGGCTGTTTTTCTTTCCAGTTTACCGGAACATGGTTTCGGTTAAAAAGATGTATTTTCGCTTTTATAAAAACAAATAACCAAATCATGCAGAGAGATAAAGTGATATTTGACCTGATCAAAAAGGAAGACAAAAGACAGGTTGAGGGTATTGAACTGATAGCGTCGGAAAATTTTGTCAGCGACCAGGTAATGGAGGCTATGGGGTCGTGCCTGACCAACAAGTATGCTGAAGGATACCCTGGAAAACGGTATTATGGCGGATGCCAGTATATAGATGAAGTGGAAACCCTTGCCATTGAGAGGGTGAAAAAGCTTTTCGGTGCAGGGTATGCCAATGTTCAGCCCCATTCCGGTGCACAGGCAAATGCAGCTGTAATGCTGGCTGTTCTGAAGCCCGGGGATCTGTTTCTTGGACTTGAACTGTCGCATGGGGGACATCTCACTCATGGCTCATTTGTCAATTATTCAGGTATACTGTACAAACCTGTTGCATACGAGGTGTCACGGGATACCGGTCTGGTAGACTATGACATGATGGAGAAGCTTGCCGGGAAGGAGAAGCCAAAACTGATCATAGCCGGTGCTTCGGCGTATTCGAGAGACTGGGACTATGAGAGGATGAGGGCTATTGCCGACCGCGCCGGTGCCCTTCTTATGGCCGATATTGCCCACCCGGCGGGATTTATTGCCACCGGCATGCTTAACCACCCATTCCCCTGGTGCCATATTGTTACATCAACAACCCACAAAACACTCCGGGGCCCCAGGGGAGGTATTATCCTCATGGGAGATGATTTTGAGAATCCCTGGGGTCTGAAAACCCCGAAAGGTGCGTTAAAAATGATGTCTCAGATACTGGACTCAGCCGTATTCCCCGGAATGCAGGGAGGCCCCCTTGAGCATGTGATAGCTGCCAAGGCCGTGGCTTTTGAGGAGGCGTTGTCAGATGGTTATAAAAAATACATGATGCAGGTTAAATCCAACGCTTCTGCAATGGCAAATGCTTTTACCGAAAAAGGTTACAAGGTTGTTTCGGGCGGTACGGATAACCATTCCATGCTCATTGACCTGCGAACAAAGGTACCCGACATAACCGGAAAGATAGTGGAGAATACCCTGGTCAGGGCTGATATTACCATAAACAAGAACATGGTCCCTTTTGATGACCGCTCACCTTTCCAGACATCCGGGGTAAGGATTGGGTCGCCAGCCGTTACTACACGGGGTATGAAAGAGAAAGATATGACAGAGGTCGTCAACCTGATCGATGATGTTATTATGAATATCGACAATGACAGGACCATCTCCCTGGTAAAAGGTAAGGTGAATGCCATGATGGCAAAATTTCCGAAATTTACGTGGGATTAAACAGGCACGGCATGTCTGCGGCATGTTCCTTAAACACTCTGCCGGCAAACAATATTGAATTCAGCGGGCTGAGCCGGTAAAGCCGTTTTTATGGCATACTGTGATCAGGTCTTCAGAACTATTGCAGACGGAAGCGATAAGTTATAGTTCCCACCTGGGTGAACGGTGCATCCGGCCGGTCGTCAACGTTAAACCGGGCCCTTTCTGCCGCCCTCCGGGCTGCATTGTGAAGATATTCATTATGGATGGTTGTACCTCTTACTCCGGGGATGGCCCTTGTAACTTCGCCTTGCCTGTTTACGGTAACCTGAACCACAACAGTGCCTTCAGCCTGACGATCGTAATCGGGGAGTGGCAACGAGGTCGCAGACCTTCCATCAAGGCTGAATGAGATGCCATCCGGGCTTCCCGTATCACCACCTTCTCTGTGAGTTGATGCAGGATCACCTGTTTCCCGTCCCTGGTCCCCTTCACCTTCAGTTTCTCCTTCGCTTGCTCCTGTATCTCCTGTTGTGGTCCTCCCCGGAAAGAGTGCATCCGGGTTCGGCCTCCTTTCCGGGGCCTCTTCAGCAACCTCCTGTGGTGACTCCTGTTCAGCCGGTGATGGTTGCGGTTCATCGGGTGGAGTGACCGGCTCGGGCTGTCTTTCTTCTTCAGGCTGTGGCACAGGTATGGCCGGTGACTCCTCAAAGTCCTGCGTGATTATCTCTTCTTCTGCTTCGGGTTCACTAACCGGTGGCGGCGGAGCAGCAGGAGGTGCTGTTCTTTGCTGCTCAGGCTGGGTCATCCCGAACCCTTCATCATCTGTTCCGAAATTTATTATAATACCCTCTTCACCGGGTAGCGGGAGGGGCGTGGAGAAGCCAAGAAAAATGATAATAAGGGCTATGACCACATGGAAAGCAGTGGTTCCGATAATACCTTTTTTATGCCTTTCAAATATTTCAAACATTATCTGGCGCTTGTAGCAAGTATAAGTCTGTATCTGTTGTCTTTGGCAATATTCATGATCCTTACAACCTGTTCCATGGGTACGCTCCTGTCAACATGCAGTGAAATTGTAGGGTCAGATTCCCCTGACAGTCTCTCCTGCAAAACCCGTTCCAAATTTTCTACCTCCACCCGTGTGGTCTCTACGTAAAACTCATAGTTTCTTGTAATAGAAACAGTTGTTATGGGATTTGCCATTGTCTGGTGCGTGCTTTGAGGCAGCAGCAGCTTCAGGGCATTCGGTGCTATCAGGGTTGACGTTATCATAAAGAATATGAGCAACAGGAAAACGATGTCTGTCATTCCCGACATACTGAAGCCTGCCTGTATCTTGTTTCTGCTTCGCAGTGCCATAACTGGTTTATTAATGTTGTATCAGTTGACCGGTTCGTTCAGCAGGTCCATGAACTCGGTAGTATTTGCTTCCAGTCTGAAAACCACCTTCTCAACTTTTGCCACAAGGGCGTTATAAGCGAGAAAAGCCATGATACCTACCATGAGGCCTGCCATTGTCGTGATCATTGCTGTATATATGCCGCTTGACAGCAGACTGACATCTATATTGGCTCCAGCAGTTGACATATCGTAAAAGGCCCGGATCATTCCCATTACGGTTCCAAGGAAACCTATCATCGGGGCGGCGCCTGCAACTGTTGCCAGGAATGGAAGCCCTTTTTCAAGTTTATAGATTTCAAGCTTTCCCACATTTTCAACTGCAGCATTGATATCATTGAGAGGTCTGCCTATACGGCTTATTCCTTTTTCTATCATTTTGGCAACCGGATTGTCGGTTGACTGGCAAAGGGTTATTGCAGAGTCGATCTTGTCATCATGAATATAATCCTTGATCTTATTCATAAAGTTTATATCCACCTTTTCAGCCTTCTTTATCGCAAAATAGCGCTCTGCAAAAATGTAAACAGCAACTATTGACAATACAGCTATTGGGATCATTACCCACCCTCCCTTGAAAGCCAGCTCCCAGTAGGACATTGTTATTTCTCCCTGTTCCGCAAGTGGTTCCAGGTCATTCAGATTCTCCGAAAGGGTGATCTGCAGAAGAGATAAGTAGTAGGTCATCTGTAAAATCCAATTAGCAACTTGTTAAACAATGGTTAGTAAATTCAATAATCAGCCAAAATTACATCAATCATTCCATCCAAGCAAATAGTGACGTAAATTTCTGTTACGGTTCAGGTTCTTCCTCTTCACGCGTTGCTTCTGCAAAAACCATATTCCAGTAACGTCTCATAAGTTCGTCGAAACTGTCGAAATCTTCCCGGTAAAAGAGACCTATACCCTGGGTATAGGGAGAAAGATGTGTCCTGATAAGATTGTCGTTTGCCCGGGTGAATGCCTTAAGCCTGAGTTTGCCGCTTCTGTTGAGTTTAATATCAACGTCGAAATCGCCCACTATGTTACTTGTGTTCATTTGACGCCCGCCAACATCTACATTACCGTTTATCCTGACCCTGTCGTTCAGCACCTGGGTTGAAAGGGCCAGCTCAACTTCATCAGGGGTTATTTCATCCCCGGGCCTCCAGTTAACCCCGAAATCAATATCCCTGCTTAGCTGTGATAACCAGTTGCTTAACTGGTTGGAAAAGAACTCGCTGACTGTAGTGATGCTGGCCTCTGTCGCACTCATGCCAAGGTTGGCTCCCATTCCCGGGCCTGACAGTTCTTCCTCGACAATGAAGTTATTTATTACCAGAAGTGCGAGAAACTGCCTGTTTTTCTTCTCTTCATCATTCAGAATACCCTGTATGTTTCTTCTTGTGTCGGGGTCGGCTGTTGGCAGATCAATGTCAAAAGATATATCGGGTGTCATCAGGTTTTCCTTCATGATAATATGGCACTCAACAGGGATCCTCCTGGTATAAGCGTCGGATGTTCCGTATTGTGCGAGCAGTGGCGCAGGAGAGGTTCTCAGCCGGTATACAGCTTTCAGGTCTATATTGGCATCAAATGGATCACCGTTCCAGTTGATCCGCCCCCCCCTTTCTATCTCAAACCGTTTGTTTATTACATTCTGAAGCGTGAAAAGATAATCACCCTGTTCAATTGTATATTCGCCGAACATACTGAACTGTCCCAGTGTGTTGATCTCCATTTTGAATGATCCGCTGCCCCTGCCCCTGATTATGTCGCCAATCTTTGAGTCGAATATGATCTGCACCTCTGCATCGGGGGTAACGTCGAGGTCAAAGCTGAGCTGGATTCCCGAAAGATCGACTTCGTAATTTCTGATACCGGTAACAGATTCTATGCCGGTTTCAGTGTCTGCTGATCCAGTAAAGTTAAGAAAATGCAGTTCCCCTACCTCGCTGCTTTTATGCAGTGGTATGAAGAACTGGGTGTTACGGTCGGTTCGTGCAGAGATATTCATCATAATATTATCAACAGGCCCGGTAATATGAACAAGTCCGCTTGCAAAGACACGGCCGTAAAACAGTTCGTTATCCCTCTCCATTGTGTTCAGGGCCATAAACCGGTCTGGATACAGGTGGATGTTCAGGTTGAAGTCCCTGAACCATGTATTTGATACACGCCCGCTTGCCCGGCATGTGTTGTGGTTTGCATCGTATACAATAATGTTGCTGAAAATGATGTCGTTATCTCTTATTTCCACCTCATGGGTGAAATTATAGCTGGTCTTGAGATAGTCAATCATGAATGAGGCTTTTTGCAATAATATGTTACCATTGAAGCGAGGCTGTCTGAGGTTGCCTTCGAGTCTCAGGTTTCCTCCTGCCATTCCTCTCAGGTTCCCGAAAACCTCATCAATGTATCCGTCAAAAGTGCGGAGGTTTATTTTGGATAGTTCTATCTCAAAATCAAGCAGATTACCTTCGGGGGTATACAGTCCTTCCATGTTTATGATCCTGTCGCCGTCCCGTTCACTGTGGGTATGTAACGCTATGCTCCTGTTTTCCGGCAACCAATTCGTAATAATATCCATATTGCCAAAAACCTGGTGATTGATTGTTAGATCCTCAATCCTCAAATTGGTACCGAATAACGGATTGGCATGAATATCCGACAGGCTTGCTTTTCCGTTAACTATGCCTGCCAGGTGGAAACTCCCCGGGGTGGCAATGAGCTCAATAGTGCTCAGTTCCATTTCGTGGAATTCAAGGTGAATGGAATCAAGCGGGTCTTCTGAAAGCTTGCCGTTTATCATGAATTTCTGATGAGGCATACCGAAGACGAAGTTTTCAACCAGGTATGATGAAGAATCAATTATCGCCCTGCTCCGTTCAACGGTCCACAGGGTATCTGCAATATAAATTCCTGAGGGCAGGATATCTAGGGTTACAAGAGGGGCGGCTTCCCCGGGTCTTCTTTCAAATGTAACCCCGGCCTTGAGGTCCCCTTTGTACCTGATTTTTTCCCTGTTGTCCCATGCAGCATGGAAGGTGATGCTGTCATTGATTATGCCCGAACGGATACTGATGTTTTCAAGTTCAAACCGGTTTGCAAAAAGTAATCTCTCCATTGCAGAACTGAAGCTGAACAGCGAATCATCTGAATGGGTTTCAATATTTACTCTGCTGAATATGTGATTATTGATCCTTATTTCATCTGACTGTGCATTAACGGTTGTTAAGTAGGATGCCGGATCGTAAACCCCTTTCAGTGTGGTACCAGAGGCAAAATACAGGTCAGGGAAAAAGAAGGATGTAAATTCTTCAGTCTCCTTAAGGTGAAGGTCGAATGAGAAATTGTTCCCTGAAGGATCAGGAGTTGGTTTGTAATTGACAGCGTAGGCGGGAATGTATTTGTTAACCAAAGTATTTATCGATGATGTAATAGTTGCAAACTCATAGTTGCCTGCAAGGTAACCATCGGCAAGGTCTGAGCTGAGAATTATCTCCCTGTTTTCTGCGGCCCCGGTTGCCTGCAGGTTAAGGTTATCTATCTGTAGATCCTGATCATTCCTTGCAAACCGGGCATTAACCAGATCTACCCGTCCGCTCAGGTTATCCGGGCTGTTTCCCCTGAATGATGCAGTAGAGAGGAAGGAAAGGACTGTGCCGGGCTCATGCTCCTCAATATTAAGGTTGTACAGATTTGCATCTGAAACATTTGCCGAAAAATCAAATTCGGGTATCTCGTCAGAAAGATCTATGCTGCCCAGGAATTCAAGTATTATGTTTGGGTCATTTATATAAGCCGACCCTGAATAGCGCCTGTTCGCCAGCTCTCCGGCAAGTTGTACGTTTCTGTAAGTGTATTCATTAAATCTTACTGAATCTATCAGACCGTCCAGATCTGCGTATATAGCACCTCCGGTGGTGATCTGCCCCCTGGTTTCTGCATTGAATGTAATTCTGCCCAGGAGGTCTGCACCCGATAGGACGCCTGCATCAAAGTGGACTGCATGCATCCGGCCGCTGAAATGGAGAGTCTTATCGGTGTCGGGCTGAAGTGCGAGGTCGGTTATCACCGAACCGATGCCTGTTGTAAGTTCGCCATAGGCCACAAAGTCGTCTATAAAACCTGTAAATTTCCCCCTGTAGGCAATATCTCCAATGTTTGCAAGGATTTCAGGTTCCTCATCTGCTGTGCGTTCTCCGACTGACGATACCACCTTCATTATATCCGCTGCGTTGGTGGATAGGTTGTCGAGATCAAAAAACATAAATGTCTGGTCAATATCAGGTAGTCCTATCATGTTGAAGCTGGCGGTAATGCTGGTGTTTTCAAAAGCCTCAATACTTAAACCGGTGCCTCGGAGATTGCTAACTCTACCCCCGGCCTCGCCAGAAAGCCTGACCGTAAGGTCAACATCTTTAAGACCGGGGGCAAAATATGCCAGGTCATTAAATGATATCCATGAGGGCCTGAAGTGGCCTGAAAGTGTAACCCGCCCGACAAAGTCACTGAAGTCTTTGAAATCATTAAAGATCATCTGGTAGTGTTCAAGATCAAGCCTTGAATGCGGTGTCATTATCCTCAGGCCGCCCAACCGGATTCCGGTCGGTGAAACAGTGTTCTCAGAAGAGAAGTGATCAATGGCAAAACCGCTCTTTTCTTTCAGGTTAAGATACCTGATATTGAAAAAAACAGTATCAGCCGATGTCTTTATCCGGTCAACCAGGAGGTTCAGGCGCGTAATTCCGATATCCCTGAAATCAATTCCAAACTCCTTTGTCTTTGGGTCATATGCCTTATAGGTAAATGAAGAATTTTTCAGATAAATCGCATTCACTAAAAAATCCCAGCCCGTCCTGGTAGTATCATCAGATGCAACCGCATCGATTATAAACTGCATATTAAGCACAGAATCGGCATCACTTGACAGGTTTATAACGGCATTATTCATCAGGATCTGGTTGAACCCGATACTTCTTCTGGCACGGTTGAGGTGGTTAATTGTAGCTGTGATACGTTCAGCACTGAGCAGGATATCACCCCGCTGATCTTCAATGATCACATCGCTCAGCAGCACACGGTTGAAAAATACAATATCAACCCGCCCCACCTCGAATTTGGCATTCAGGTTTTCCGAAACCTGCCTGGCAATCTGTTTTGTGAGATAGGTCTGCACTGCAGGCATTCGAGCCAGAAAATATGCTCCCGCAGGAAGGGCCGCAATCAACAATACAGCAAGGGCTGCTATCTTGAGTATTTTTTTGATAACTTTGAGCTTTCTTTTCAAACGTAAAAGAATAAAAAAAAGTTCATATATAGTTAATTTATTGAATAATAATGTCGGCTGTTATCCTCGGTATTGAATCTTCCTGTGATGATACATCGGCGGCAGTTATTGCCGACGGAGTCATACTGTCAAACAGGATAGCAGGTCAGGAGGTACACAGGAAATACGGTGGTGTGGTACCGGAACTGGCTTCAAGGGCGCATCAGCAGAATATCGTTCCCGTTGTTGACCTTGCGATCAGAGAAGCGGGTATAGCTGCCGGAGACATTTCTGCCGTAGGATTTACAAGGGGACCGGGACTTATGGGTTCGCTCCTGGTGGGAGCCTCTTTTTCAAAAGGTCTGTCTCTGTCCCTCGGAATCCCTCTTATTGAGGTCAATCACCTCCAGGCCCATGTTCTTGTTCATTATATCAGGGAACCCGGTAACACTGCAAGGGTCCCGTCATTTCCCTTCATATGCCTGCTTGTTTCAGGAGGCCATACTCAGCTCATAATAGTAAGAGATCATCTTTCGATGGAAATAGCAGGCCAGACAATTGACGATGCCGCCGGTGAGGCTTTCGACAAATGTGCCAAGCTTATGGGGTTACCCTACCCCGGCGGGCCGTGGATTGACAAACATGCAAAAGAAGGTAACCCTGCGGCATATGCGTTTGCCAGACCTTCTGCAGGAGGGTTCGATTACAGTTTCAGCGGACTTAAAACGTCATTTCTCTATTTTATAAGGGACAGGGAAAAGGAGGATCCCGGATTCATTGAAAAAAACCTCAGTGATCTGTGCGCCTCATTGCAACATACAATAGTTGAGATACTGATGCATAATCTTGACAGACTTGTCACCCATACCGGTATCGGCACACTTGCGCTCGCAGGCGGGGTTGCAGCTAACAGCGGACTAAGGGAAGCTTTTGCGGGTTATGGTGCAGGGAAGGGTTTTGATGTATTCATACCAAAGCCGGCATATACTACCGACAATGCCGCCATGATTGCAATAACCGCTTACTACAGGTATTTAAGGAAAGAATATTCCGCACAGGATATTGCTCCTGATGCAAGGTTTGGTTTCAGTTCCTGAGAGGGACCATCCGCCAGATGCTTATACCAATGACGATTATTGTCAACAGTTTGTTGCAAGGGACACTCCTGAGGCAATAACTGTCAGATTTGCACCCCCATGACGATTATATCGTCAACACGCTCGAATGATCCCTGCCACTCTTCAAGCTCCATCAGGAGGATTTCTACCTGTTCCGACATGCTCTTCTGATGGATATCAAGAAGCAACTGCTTGAGGCGTTTGATCATGTACTTTTTCCCCTTTGGGCCCCCGAACTGGTCCTGAAAACCGTCAGAGAAGGTGTAGATCACATCATTGTCTTCCAGTTTGACAACATGATTTGTAAATGGCTGGTTGGCCCTGTCATGAATACCTATAGGCATTTTGTCCCCCTTGATTTCAATCATCTCATTATTGCGGATTATTATGAGGGGGTTATTGGCTCCGGCAAACTCAAGGCTATTGTTTTCCCAGTCCAGAATAAACAGGGAGATATCCATTCCGTCCTGTGCCTCACCGGACTTGCCGGTCTGATGTAATGAGGCTATAACCTGATCGCGCAACTGGTTCAGTATCTCTGCCGCAGTTACGTCATCGGGGCTTTTATTTACGATCTCATTAAGGAATGCAATGCCCAGCATACTCATGAAGCCTCCCGGAACACCGTGCCCGGTGCAGTCGGCCGCTACTGAGATTATCCTTTTATTGAGCTTGGTAAGCCAGTAGAAATCGCCGCTTACAATGTCTCTTGGCAGGAAAAGGATGAAGCGTTGCGGTAACAGCTCCTTTACATAATCTCCCGGCGGGAGGATTGCAGTCTGTATTCTGCGTGCATATTCTATGCTGTCGGTAATATTCTTGTTCTGTTCGGCAATCATGTCGCGCTGTTCCTCTATCTCCTCTTTCTGCTTTACAATCTCGGCAGTTCTTTCCCTTACAATGCCTTCCAGGATTATCTTCTCTTTCTGAAGCCTTCGTGAATTAAGCAATACAATGATATAAATAAACAGGGACAGGAGAATGAGGTAACCGATGTAGGCGACCATGGTCCTGTGCCATGGAGGGTGGATATAGAACTCAAATGATGCCGTGCTGCTTTCGACACCATATACGTTCCTTGCCCTGACCATGAAAGTGTAACTTCCCTCCCGGAGGTAAGTGTATTGCGCCCTGGTTTCGCCCGACCAGGCTGACCATACGATATCCTCGCCCTCGAGGTGCCAGCTGTATTCTGTCTGGTCGTGGCTGTCAAAGAATGGAGATGCAAACTCAAATTCAAGCCTGTTGTTGGCAAAACGCAGCCTGGGTTTGACCTGGTCAGGCTGTGTGTCAGAGATCAGCATACGGCCGTCATCTGCCAGCCTGTAATTGGTGCCGTGGAAGATGACCGAATCGATCTGGCTGATTGTCACTCTTCTTATCAGTGTGTTG
>SL_3KL_010_SEDDRAFT_10003099_pt1 | contig 15139 bp, 10 predicted proteins | sample SodLakKL_010_SED_2_FD_10381 | JGI IMG/M metagenome (IMG submission 10381)
CCACTCGTCGCTGGCCGGGGCATTCCGCGAGTTCGGCCGGACCATGCGGGGCTATTTCACGAACGAGGCGGTCGTGCATGCGCCGGAATCGCGGACCTCATCGCCGGTGCGCATTCCCCGCGATGATGAGACGCTGGAGCACATCCAGGTCAGAGGCCTGTATCCGTGCGGCGAGGGTGCTGGTTATGCGGGGGGAATCGTCTCGGCGGCGCTGGACGGGGAGCGCGTGGCGGAACGGATCGCGGAACGGCCACATCATCAAGCGAAGTGACCAAGTCGATAATGTGACGTTTGGATAATGCTGGCGGTTGGATAATGTGGCGCGTGGATCATATCCCTGCCTCCTCCTCCCGACCTCTGAGGTAGAAATGGCGGTGGACAAACACAGCGGCGATGGTCAGCACGAGCAGCAAGGCCGCGAAAAGCTTGTGGGTCTCAATGATGTTGAGCAGGTGTGGACCCAGGAAGAAACCGACCGATACCCAGACCAGTGACCACGAAAGACTGCCGAATAAGGAATAGAGCACAAACCGGGAAAGAGGCATGTCGGAAAAGCCGGCGGGGATGGTGATGACGGAACGCACATTGGGGATGTAGCGCCCGTAGAGGACATAGAGGTGGCCGTGTTTCTGAAACCCCTGTATCGCTTTGCGGTTCATGTGCTTGATATAATGAAAGCGGCTTAATTTCAGGAAGTCGGTGATGGAATCGGAGTAGCGCCGGCTGATCTGGAACAGCAGGATGAACCCGATCATGTTACCCGCAGTGGTGACGAAGACCGCCGGAATGTAGAGCCAGGCCTGGGTGCTGGCATAGAGACCGACCACGGCGAGGGACAGCTCGCTGGACGGGGTAAGGATGGCCCCGTTGAGGAACAGAAGCAGGAACCCGATCGTCAGGGCCGTGGGCCAGGAGATGGATTCAAATATCATGAATACGAATTCGGACATGTCTGCACCTGGTTTAGTCGCCGTTCCGGTCGATGGTTTGCACCCTCATGGTCCGATAGTGGAAGCCAATGGTGAGCGACCGGGTTTTACGCTGCGGTACACCGTCGACCTGCCAGGAAAAAGGGTGTTCGTGTTCGATCTGGTGCTGATCGGACGTGACATGGGCATATTCGCTCTTCCATTGTGGCAGGAATGCATTTGGCATGAGCATGTTGCGGTAGTGGACTATCGTGGTCCTCAAGCCCTGGAAGAGGGCGAAATCCTGCCGGTCGGGATCGGCACAGGTCCGGATCCATGCCCGGGAAGCCGGGGCTTTGTACAACAGGTTCACAATGGTCTTGAAGGGGATGACGGTAAAGAACGTCAGGATATAAATATTGAATCCGCCAAGCATGCGGAACAGGAATGATCCGACGGCTGTGTTCCGGAATGTCTCCACGGCGGAAACCGTATCCGCGGTGAGGCCGACCGAGGCGACGTAGAGGAAGATCTGATTGTTCGCCTTTCCGACCTGCACTTCCCGAAAGGCGGAGTAGTGGCCACTGGAGGAAAATGTGGACAGGGAAATGGGCTTGGTGTCGCCCAGCGATCGAATAAACAGGTTTCCGGTGCCACAGGGGATGATGCCAAACTCGATATCGTTGACGTAATCGATGAGCAGATTGATGATGCGGTTGATCGTGCCATCGCCTCCGCAGATAAGTACCCTTTGGATATTACCTGAATCCAGCAGTTCCGCAGCGGTCTCACTGGTGAACTGGTTCACTTCATAGATGGCAAAAATAGCACCCTGGTCTTCCAACTCGTTACCGAGCCGGTTTATCAGTGGTTTGATATTGCCGTCACCGGCTGCCTTGTTGTAAATGATCAACAGCAATGCTACAGTTGGTTTTGTTTCAGGGGGGACAACAATATGTCCGGAAGGGACGGGCCCTGCCGGGCAAACCCGTAATATGCGAATAATTCCGGTATTTTTTGGAAATTTGTGACCACGATTTAAAGAGGATGGTTAGGGTCATCTACCAGCTGTAGTCATTAAAGAAATTTGTTTAAAAAAAATTGGGACTGAAGAAATATTTTTTTTAATCTTTGTTAACGTATGTAAAAAAAAGGCATTGCTCGTTAATTAGCACTTGGAGGGAAGCGGGTACGGAACAGAGGTCATTATCTCACACAGGGTATAAAAGTTGCCGCATTCAGGTATTTATATTATTTGCCGCATGCGACTGTCTGTCACGTCTGCCGCATAGTGAATCCGGGCCCTTACTGAGCATGCCTGCATGCATCTGAAGCTGAAACACGAACCTATAATATCGGAGCACCAAACATGGAATGCAAAGAAAGGCAATACAGTGGCATACAAGCTTTGAAAGGCATGTTTTCTGCCTTTTTGGTATGTATCCTGCTGCTGGGAGCTGCAACGGCATCCCTGGCACAGACAACCGTGCAGGGGACGGTCACGGACGCAGAATCCGGCGAGGTACTTACCGGCGTAAATATCGTTATATCAGGAACCCTTGAGGGTACCACAACGGACCTTGAAGGCAGATTTGAGCTGACCGTCCCGAGCCTGGACGAGACACTCATTGTCTCGTTCATCGGCTATCAGAGGCAGACGGTTGTCATTGACGGCAGAAGTACCCTGGAGATCAGCCTGGCGCCCGACCTGATCATCGGGGATGAGCTGATCATCACCGCGTTCGGTCTTGAAAGGGAAACCAAATCTATGGGATATGCGATCCAGCAGGTCAGGAGCGACCGGATCATCGAAACAAGGCAACCCAATATCGTAAATGCGCTCCAGGGACAGGTGGCTGGTGTCCAGATCACCAACTCAGGCGGAGCCCCCGGTGCCTCATCCATGATGCTGATCCGTGGCGGCACCTCCCTGAGCAGCAATAACCAGCCGCTGTTCATCGTGGACGGTATTCCGATCGACAACACCACCACGGGTGAACTCAACTCTCCGGGCTCGAACCGGGCGATCGACATCAACCCGGCGGATATCGAAAGCATTACCATCCTTAAAGGTCCATCTGCCGCCGCGCTTTACGGACAGCGGGCCGGTTCGGGTGCCGTGGTCATCACCACCAAGCGGGGAAGCGAAGGCCGCGCCGTGATCGATTATGCAAGCACGGTATCCTTTGACCGGGTCAACCGTATCCCGGAATTGCAATCGCGTTACAAGCAGGGTGAGCAGGGCGTGTTCGATCCGAACGCCACTGGGTCCTGGGGACCGGCATTCCAATCGGGCGAGACTGTTTATGACAACCTGGGCGATTTCTTCCAGACCGCTTTCACTCACAACCACGACCTCTCCCTGAGCGGGGGAACGGCCACGTCGCGGTTCTACGCTTCGGCATCTATCATGGACCAGGGCGGTATCGTTGAGCACAACAACAGTTTTGCCAGAAACTCATTCCGCCTTACGGCTGACACGCGTGCGGGTGACAACCTGCGCCTTGAGGGAACGGCCAGTTACGTCGAAACCGACCGCAGTTACGTTGCCCAGGGAGGCGCCGGCGGCGTCATGGGCGCGCTCTTCTGGCCACGCAACGACAACATGCGGGATTACCTGAACCCGGACGGGACGCAGCGCACCATCACCGGAAGCGACAATCCCTACTGGGGAACCATCAACAAGCCGTTCACAAGCGAAGTTTCCCGCTCCATGATCGTGGGAAGCGTGTATTACGATCCCTTCGATTTCCTGAACGTGACCTACCGTCTCGGTACGGACCGATATACCGACACGCGCCAAAATTACCAGGCGACAGGTGCCATGGCGGCCATGGGGGGAATCGTCAACAACTCGGAGATCAACAACCAGATCACCACATCCACCCTCCTCGTGACCACGGGCAGGACCTTTGCGGATGCCATCAACACAAGCCTGACCCTCGGTCATAACCTGGAGATGATGGACCGCAGCATAATGTTCCAGACCGGACAGAATTTCATAGATCCGGATTTCCCTAACATCAACAACGTGGTGGAGCAGGACCGCCGCACCTCCCGCAATGAGAGCCGCAGCCGGCTCATCGGTGTGTTTGCCGATTTTGATGTCGACTGGAAGAACATGGTGTTCCTGAACTTCCGGGGTCGCAACGACTGGTCGTCCACCCTCCCTGTGAACAACCGCTCGTTCTTCTATCCGGCCGTCAGCGCTTCGGTAGTCCTTACCGAGGTCATGGAAGAGCTTGGGTACAACATCACAGGTCCGGGTCTTTCCTTCATCAAGCTGCGTGCGTCATGGGCGCGGGTGGGCAAGGATGCCCCGCCGCACATCCTGGCGAACACACTGGCAACAGCCACCAATACGTTCACCATCGCCCCGATGGGCTTTATCTCCAACGTTAACAACTTCTATGGAAACCCGGCACTCAAGCCCGAATTCACAAATTCCATTGAACTCGGTGCCGATTTCCGGTTCCTTGATGAGCGGCTTGGACTCGATTTCTCGTACTATAAGACCACGACCGACGAGCAGATCCTTGGTACACGTACGCCTCCATCATCCAGCAGCTTCCTTGCCTACCTGAATGGCGGCAGCATCCAGAACGAGGGGGTCGAGCTCATCCTTAACACCCATCCTGTGCGCGGATCGCGATTCGACTGGCGGGTGGATCTGAACTTTGCCAAGAATACGGCAACCGTGATCGATCTGCCGGGTATGCTGGACCGCGTGGAGCTGTCCGACGCGTGGGCGGCCTATTCGATTGCCCAGGGATCCGCATTTCTCGATGGACCGCTTTTCGGTATCAACGGGCGGGAATGGCTGACCAATGACGACGGTGAGCTGCTGCTCGACGACCGCGGCTATCCTCAGGTAGCGCCGACCCTGAATTACATCGGCAACCGCGAACCGGACTGGATCGGCGGCATCACCAATACCTTCCGCTACCACACCTGGTCACTTGCCTTTACGTGGGATGTGCGCATCGGCGGTAAGATCTTCAATGCCACCGAAAATGCACTGGTCCGCTCCGGCCTGAGCACAAAGACGCTGGATCGCGGCCAGACCGTGGTATTCGACGGCATCGTGCAGTCGACCGGCGAACGCAATACGCAAGGTGTGGTTCTGGATCAGGACTACTATACCACGATCTATGCCCTGAACGGGCGTGAGTTCGTGGAGGATGGCACCTGGTACCGTCTGCGGTTCATCACCCTCAGCTATGCCGTGCCTGCACAGAGTCTGAGCAGCCTTCCGATCAACAGCCTGCAGTTTTATGTGACCGGACGCAACCTGCTGATGTTCACCAACTACTCCGGCGTGGATCCCGAGGTTTCGGGAAGCGGAGCCGGTGTCGGTGGCGCCGGGTCATTCGGATTTGACAACCTGGGTGTTCCGGCAACACGCGGGGTCGACTTCGGGCTGAGATTGTCGCTTTAGGCAACATCGGTATTCAGAATATCTGACTTTTTATAACGAAAAAATTCTAGAAGGTTGTAATCATGAAAATCAAACACTTGAAGATTGGCAGTCTGATGCTTCTCGTCCTTTTTCTGGGCAGCGCATGTGAGGATTTCCTGTCGGTGAACGACAATCCGAACCTCCCGTCGGAAGTCCCCCCGGAAAACAGGATCCTTGGAGCAATCCGGACCAGCAATGGAGCAGCAATGTGGCGTGGCGCGCGTGAAGTAAGTGCCATTACGCAATATGGAACCACTCGGAATACGACGGGAGGCTTCCACAATGCCGAAACGTGGCGGTTCACATCCGCCTATTTCTTCTGGCAGAACGCCTACACCTGGGCGCTTCCCAATGCCGTGGATCTGATCCGTTTGGGTGAAGCCGACGGCTCTCCGCATTTTGTGGGAGTTGGAAAGACCCTACAGGCGCAAATTTTCGGCATGCTGGCCGACCAGTACGGTGCAATTGTAGTTACGGACTCGTACGATGGCATTTCCCAGGTCAACCTGACCCCGGGATTCGATCCGCAGGATGAGGTGTACGAAACAATCATCCGGATACTGGATGAGGCCATTGCGGCATTTCGCCAGACGGAAAACAACACGCCGCTGAACAGGACCGGCGGAGATGCGCTTTACCAGGGCGATGTGCAAAAGTGGGAACGCTTTGCATGGTCCCTCAAGGCGCGGTACCTGAACCACCTGTCCCGCAAGAGCAACCTGTACGATCCTGCTGCGATCATTGAAGCTGCCACCAACGGCTTTAACGCCGACGGCATGGACGCCGAGTTCAACTACTCTGCGGGCAGCCTGCAGACCGAGGAGAATCCGTGGTACAGCTGGGGCGGATTCACCAACCTGGACAACCCCCGCTTCTTCACCTGGAGCCAGTTTTTCGTAGATCTGCTGACCAAGTTCCCGGTCACAGAAAACGAGTTCGAGGATCCGCGAATCAGCCGCATCATGCAGCCGGCACCGTCGGATGGCGTCTACCGCGGACTGCGGTCAGGCATGGGGCTGGCCGGCGGACAGGGTGGATCGGGTGAGTTCACCGATCCGGAGGATTATGGTCGTTTCCGTGACTCCGGGTTCTACACCAGCATCGACTCCCCGTTCCCGTTCATCACCTACTCCGAAGTCAAGCTGATCGAGGCGGAAGCCCGGCTCCGCTCCGGTGACGTTCCGGGTGCACTGGCCGCATACGAAGAGGGCGTCAGGGCGAACATGCGCAAACTGGGCGTGACCCCGACCGAGATCGAAGACTACTGGGCAGCGCAGGTCGCAGACGGGGTGGCCGGAAATTTCGCCAATCTGACCCAGGGCCTCAGCCATATCATGCGCCAGAAGTACATCTCACTTGCACTGAACCCCGAAACCTGGGTGGATATGCGTCGGATGGACTACAGCCAGGACATCTACGGGCCAAGCCTGCAGCGTCCGGCCAACCTGAATACGATCATTTTCGATGCCAATGATGAGACGGACTGGATCCGTGCCATGGTTTACGAAGGCAACGAAGAAGTGCGTAATCCCGATAATGTCGGTGACAACACACCGGCCGTTCGCCTGAGGACCCGCGTCTGGTGGGACAGGGACGAATAAACTCCGCTTGAATCAATCTGGCTGGCATTTCCGGAGAACTGTTTTTCCGGCAATGTCAGCCTTTTTTGTGGCCATCACCGGCAGATCCGGTGTTATCCGCCATGTCCAAAGGGGATGCCGAATTGCAGGCATCGAGCCCCATCCACCCATTTAACTTTGTAAATCAAAGCCATGATCCGTTTCCCAGCTCCCGATTACAGTAAATTGCATAGCACAAAGTCCGCATTCCTGCTTCTGCTGGTATTGATTGCAGGTGCCGGCTGCCAGCAGGACAATGACCCCACGTTCCGCATTTTTGAAAAGCCGATCATCTTTGATGATGAGCGGGAGCAGCTCTCGCTGGAATACTTGAAAGTCCGGCACGGCATCGATGCCGAGCGCGCAGTCATCGACCCGAAGATGGTGGTGGTCCACTGGACGGCCGTCTACTCCATCGAACAGACCTTCGACATCTTCAATCCGGTGCGCCTGCGCGGCAGGGCCGAACTGCAGGATGCCGGCGCCCTGAACGTATCCTCCCAGTTTCTGGTGGACCGTGACGGCACCATCTTCCGCCTGCTCCCCGATACGACCTTTGCACGCCATACCATCGGCCTGAACTACATGGCCATCGGTATCGAGAATATTGGCGGCTCGCGTGCCCCGCTGACACGTGCCCAGCTCCGGGCCAATACCGAACTGATCACCTGGCTGGCGGGCAAATACGACATCGAATATGTCATCGGACACCATGAATACCAGGACTTTCAGGGATCGGATGTGTGGAAGGAGACCGACCCGGACTATCTGACGCAAAAAGTCGATCCGGGACCGGAGTTCATGAGGCGGCTCAGGGACGAGCTGAAGCCACTGGAGTTCAAATCCGGTCCGGATTGACGGCTTTGGACCGTGTCCGGCTGATCTTCTTGCGGGCTGCGGTTACTGTTTTGGCCCATCCTGGCTTGGGAGGTTCCACGAGAGGTGGTCGTTCGCTCAGGTGGCTGACCATGGCATCGGTCCGTTTGTCGCGATTTTCCAGCGCATCCAGCACCTCCATGCGGGCCCCGTAGGTGTAGTGCAGAAAATCCCTGGCTTCGACCGTAAGCTCCACGTTGTAAAGACGCACCAGGGTATCAGCTATTTGCTCGGCCGCAACATCCAGGCGGTTGTCTGCTTCGCGGGCCATCCGTTTTCCAAGTTCCGCTTTCTGGATGGCGTTCATCTCCGGGGACAGTTCGCCCAGGTAGATTGCTTTGGTGGCATTGATATTGCGCTGGATTTCCGGCTTGGAGAGCCGGATGTGCGGCTCGAGGGCCACGGCAATCTCAATGGCAAGGTACCGTGCCGCCATGACACCGGCGGACTCTCCCGAAAGTCCGTCGTTCCCCCCGTCGGAACCGGCAGCGCTGTCATCGGGCGGAGTGAAGGTAAACCCCGTTTTATGGACATCCAGCTTACCGAAGTACCATGCCAGATGCCGGCACACCTCCAGCCGGGCCTCATCGTCCAGTGAAATCGTGTTTTCGATGATGCGGATGCCCCTGCGTCCGGTTCCCAGGTTGAGCGCTCCGGGATCGCCATAAGCCCGGGATACCAGCTCTTCCCATTTTTTCGATGCCTCAAGCAGACGGGCGTGTATGCGTCCGGTTTCATGGTAGGCCTTGTAGGCCATGCTGTAGAGCTCCAGACTGGTCCTCATGATGCGGACCAGCCGCTTAAGTTCCCTTGCGGACACTTTCGAGTCGGCAGTGGCGCGGGCGATGTCATCGGCCAGGCGGTCAATGATGTCCGCCACCTCATCCACCAGCTGGTAGATGGAGAGGCCGTCGGGCAGCTCCTCCCGGGTCACGTAGCCGGTCTCCACCAGATAGGCGGCCAGCGCCCGGAACCGGTTGCCGCCCCGGGCCTGGTAGACGCGGTACTGGCTGCGACGCACCTCCAGCTCGTCCAGTGCCCGCGCGAATTTCCACTTCCCGCTGTACTCGAAAACGAGGGTCGGTATTTCCCGACCGCTGATGAGTTCATATGCGAGGATGATGATCTCCTCCACATCGCGGAATGTCATCAGGTGCGGATTGTTGTTCTCAATGGAGGACATGACCCGCTGCAGGAAGAACGTCTCCCGCGGCACGCCGCTGCGCGAGGTGCCGAACGTACCGCCGGTGAACCATTGCCGCAGCTCCCGGGCCGCTACCGGCGCCTGTTCCTCCAGTTCCTGCACGGCCTGGTGGATCTGCGACCTGTACTCCGAGTAGAGCTCCCGCACCCTGGTGTAGAGCCCGATGCGCCGATAGGTGTAGATCTGTGCCATGATCTCCCCGATGTCACGATTGCCTGTGAGATCCGTGAAGGCGATGGAGACACCATAGGAGGTCAGGTCCACCCGCCGGAGCAGCTGCAGCGCCGCCTCGCGCCGCCGGGCATCCCCTTCAAAGGCCTGCATATTCATGTCCCGCGTGGCAAGGATCAGATCCCCGAGCTTGTCGGTCACATCCAGGATGTCCCGCTCGCCCTGCTCTTCCAGATGTCCGCGCGTGTTGATGTAGACCAGCCGCGCCACAAGTCCGATCAGGCCCGACAGCGCCGTGAAACTGATGAAGTAGATCAGCAGCTCCAGGGAAGGGAACTGTCCGAACCCGATGTAGTAACCGCCGACAAGCCCGAGTCCGGTTACAGGTCCGGCCGTCCAGAAAAGCTGCATGAGCGTGTGCGACAGGCGAACCTTGTTCAGGCTGCGTTTGAAGCGGCGAGTATGTTCGTTGATATCGCGGTCAAGGGTGATGCGATCGGCTCTGTCGGTTCGGTGTTCGCTCAATGACTTCAGATTTCGGATGGATGAGGCGGCGTTGCCATCGGGACGATGAATCCCGGGGATGGTATTGCAAAAGAAGCACCCGGGGTGTATCAGGTGTTGCAGCATTTTTGTGGATGTCCGGCCGCGTGTTCTGCAAAGTTCGTGAAAAATAACGTCTGTTTCGGAATTTTGATATATAATCCGCCGGACGATCCGCACGGGTTACGGATTCACCGGTGGTTTCCTTATTTTTTGCGTTTCCCAGAATCGGCAAAAGCGACCATGATCCCACGCCTTTGCCGGCGCGCACATCCACCGGAACCGTCAAGTCACATGGTAATGAGCAATTTCTCCCCCTACTTTAAAAAGATAGCTGAATCGAGCTGGTTTAATAATTTCATCATGGCCGTGATCCTCGGTGCCGGGGTTGTGGTGGGAGTCCAGACATACGGGGAGCAGGTGGCGCACATGAAGGAACTGCTCTGGACCCTGGACCAGATCATCCTGTTCATTTTCCTGGTGGAAGTGATCATCAAGATGGCGGCGGAAGGCAGCCGTCCGCTCCGGTATTTCCGGGACCCCTGGAATGTCTTTGACTTTTCGATCGTGGCTGTCTGTTACCTCGCACTGCTCTTTCCGGAAGTGGAAGGTGCCTATGTAGCGGTGTTCCGGCTTGCAAGGGTGCTGCGGGTGTTCCGGATTGTGCGGACCGTCCCCAAGCTGCGGCTGCTGGTCAACACGCTGCTCAAATCCATCCCCTCCATTGGATATATCGGCATACTGCTCAGCGTAATTTTCTACATATACGCGACCATGGGTGTGTTCCTGTTCCGCGACAACGATCCGGTGCATTTCGGGAACCTGCAGTTGAGCCTGCTGTCACTGTTCCGGATCGTGACCCTGGAAGACTGGACCGATATCATGTACATCAACATGTATGGGTGCGACCATGCTATCTGGGGTTATGGCGCAGAGGGAGGATGCACGGATCCGGGGGCATACGGTTTCGGCGCCGCACTCTACTTTGTGACTTTTGTCCTGATCGGGACCATGATCGTCCTCAACCTGTTCATCGGTGTGATCATGAACAGCATGGATGAGGCCAAAAGGGATGCCCGTGAGGAGGCCGACCGGCTGGGCGGTGTGCGGCAACAGAGCCTGCAGGAAGAGCTTGAGCGGGTATCGGATGAGCTCAATGAGATCCGCAGCCGGATCAACTCCATTGCCGGCCGTCATCGCAGGGACAGGCCCGGAACGGAGTGATCTGCGGATGTCAGTGGCCGCAACCCTGGCTTTCGTGCCTTCGGGTAGAACGGATCGGAAAAACGCTTTGATAAGGTTGCGGAAACCGGATGCTATTCGGCTTCGAATCCCGGACTGGGATCAAACCCGGGTATTTCAAATATGCCGAAATCGACCAGGATACTTGCTGTCCCATTGATAACAAACTGGACCGAAATCACAGCCAGTATAAGTCCGAATACCTTCGTGATGATCTGCTTCCCGCTGTCGCCGAGATAGTTCACAATGACCTTGGAGTAGATCATGGAGTAGTAACAGGTCACCGTGGTGACAAGTACGGCCACAAAGACCAGGCCCGTGTGGTAAATGGTTGGCGCTTCGCTGGTCAGGATCATGACCGTGGCGATGGAGCCCGGCCCGCTAATGAATGGTATGGCCAGCGGTATGACCGAGATGTCGTCGGCTATTTCGCCCTCCGGCTTGGTCTGTTTCCGCTCGTCATCACCCTTGCTGCGGATCATACCCATGGCAACTCCGAAGAGGATGATGCCCCCGGCGATGCGGAAAGCGGCGAGCGTGATTCCGAAAAGCTGGAAAATGACCCCGCCGAGCAGTGCGAATATGAAAAAAAGGCCGGTTGAAATTTTTGTGGCCCTGAGTGCGATTTCCTTTTTCCTTTCCTCCTTCATGCGGGTAGTCAGTGACATGAAGGCAAACGCGGTGGTGAGCGGGTTGACGATCACAAAAATACCTGCAATGGTGATCAGAAGATAGAGGATGGTCGTTTGGATGATATCAATGACTTCCATAAGAACAGTGGTTTGTTCCAGCTCTTTCTGTTTTTAAATAATGGGATGTTACATTTTTTAACGGCTGCACCCTGCCCCACCGTTCCGGTTTGGAGGCCATTATTGAAATCGCTCACCCGCGTGCTTTCCACTCTGGAAAGTAACGCGTATGTTTTTTCAGGGTCAATCCCGCAATACAATATGCTAAACTGCCGCCATGGAAATCCCGGAACTGGTATCGATTGTCCGTGAGCTGATGGAGAACCATCGGCCCCTGTTTCTGTGGATGGCGGCCGGGTCGGTTCTGGTGTTCCTTGCTTCCATCATACTCATACCCTGGCTGGTCGTGCGTCTGCCGCAGGATTTTTTTCTGAGCGATGAGCGGGCCATACCCTACCTGACTACCGGGCATCCGGTTTTTCGCGTATTCCTGATCGCACTGAAAAACGTGACCGGGGTCACCTTCATACTGGCGGGGATCATCATGCTGTTTATACCGGGACAGGGGATACTGACCATCATCGTGGGGGTTATGCTGTCCAGCTTTCCCGGCAAACAGAAGCTGGTGTACTGGTTTGCATCCCGCGATAGAATATTCAGGTCGCTTAACGCACTGCGCAGACGATGGGACAGACCGCCGTTCGTTACGGGCGGTCCATCCGGGGACAGGAACGAACTGTCCTGACCGAATCATTTCACGATTTGCATTTTCCGGGAACTGGTTTCCCCACGGTACTGAAGCCGGTAGACATAGGTGCCTGAAGCCAGCCTGGAATCACGTATATCGAAGGTGACGGTATGTGCACCTGCACGCAAAGGCGCATTCAGCAGGGTCGTGATACGCTGGCCGTAGACATCGAAAACATCCAGNCGGACATTGGTGTTGCCGGAGTCCTCCGGGAGGTAGAAACTGATGGTGGTTGCGGGGTTGAAAGGGTTAGGGTAGTTCTGGGACAGGATGAGGCGATCCGGCAGATCCACCGTGGAGTCCGAAAGGCCGAAGACTTCGCGGGCCCTGGGTTCGCGGATGGTCTGCTCAAAGAAATCGAGAAGACCGCCTTGCTGGTTGAAGGCCTGCACGACACGAGACTCCGGATAGAGGATGATTTCCCAGAAATGGTGGTCATCGGTGACTTTTTCGAGATACCAGCGATTATGTGCGTTTTCATCCTTGCGGGTTGGCACCCCCCATGCACCGTCGCCGATATAAACGACCCCTTCCGGATCCACCTGGTTGTTCCGAAGCGGTTTCGTACGTTTGAACGTATGGTCGTGATTCTCGAACGAGAGCGCGACTCCGTTCTCCTCAAAAAGAGGGACCCAGTGCTGTCGGACAAGCGAACTGTAGGTGTGCGTAATCGACCGGAAGGATGGCCAGGCAGGTACATGGTAGACCGGAAAGACATGGGGGATGTGCTGCCGGGTGGATAAGGCCTCGGATAACCATTGTTTCTGGGGGCCATCCACTGGTGCGATGTGTTGACTGTCCAACACAATGATGCTCAGATATTCACCGATGTCAACGGCATAGTAGGTTTTCTTGCCCGGTTTGTCGAAAAAGGTGAAATAGAGCGGGGCCTTGTCGGGTGTCTGCAGGTAGCCGGTGCCCTGGAGTTCGTGATTGCCGATTGCCGGAATGAACGGGACAAGATAGCCGTCGGAAGTGACCATGTGCTGCTGCCAGATTTCAAAAAGCCGGAACCAACGTCCCACGTTCTTTGGTTCTCCGTCGGCATACGCCCAATCGCCGCCGATTACGGCAAAATAGGGATCCCGGGTCGCTGCGACCCTGGACATGGATGTCATCAGCTCATCAGAAAGATAAAGGTCGCCCCCGGTGACAAATTGGACCGGCTGATCCAGCTCGTCCGGGAGCGTGCGGAAACGCATGGGCTCGCCATCGCTGCCAATGCGGAACTCATAATTGCTCCCCGGCTCCAGACCCCTCATATGCACTTCAAAAAGGGTCCTCTGTGATCCGGGAATGACGGTTTCACGAGTGACCGGTTGCTCCTTCCATTCTTCGGAACCGTTTTTCAGGTACTGAAAATCACCTTTATCCGTGGCCTCTGAGATCCAGCTTATCCGGATGGTCGAAGTCGGATCCTCCAGGAAATATGCATACACAATACTGTTTCCGGATCCTGCCGGAGCGCCTTCCTGTGATGCCGCGGCGGGCATGAGCGAATGCCCCGTTACAACTACGATTGATAAAAGTACAATCCGCAAATGGCTGAACTGTCGCATGTCAGGGAATGATATGAACACCTGTGTGGAATGAAAAATATCACGGGCCAGGTAATGTCCTGTCCACGTTCTTATAAATAATGAATTCCTGATTATTAAGGCAATTGCTTTTGGATAATATAAGCAGCAACGAAATGAGGTAACAGTGGATTGCCGCCGATTTGTTGCATTCCCATAAGCGGGATTTTCCTATTATTGCAATATTTGCAAGACCCTTCAAGTACTGCCTGGAAGCTTTAACGTCCCTGCACCGATATGAAATTATCATGAAAAACCTCGTCCAAACTGCCTGTGCCGTTCTGGTGATATGCACGATACTGATTCCTGTCGAATCGGCAATTGCCCTTGCGCCGCTTGTTGAAAACAATGAGAGCAAGCGGTCAATAAGCAATGAAAACCGGAACCATGAGGAATGGGCCGATCTCCTGCACCTGCAGATGACCACGCTCATGGCCGGACAAAACCTGCCGAATGCCGTCGCCGCACTCGTCTCGGCGGCGGAGATCCATCTGCTGGAGGGATACGGCTATGCCGACATGGAGGACCGGACAGAAGTGGATCCCGCAGCCCACCTGTTCCGCACGGGATCCATTGCCAAGATATTCACCTGGACCGCGATTATGCAGCTCCATGAAAAAGGCCTGCTGGATCTTGAGGAGGATGTCCGCAATCATCTGGATCCGGCCATTCACTATCCGGTGCGTTATCGCAACGGAAAGGACCAGCCCATCACGTTCCAGCACCTCATGACGCACACGGCGGGATTCGAAGACGTGCTGGAAGATCTGTTCACTTTTGAACCCCAGCCGCCGCTTGGGGAGTATATCCGTCGCCATCAGCCCGCCCGCATCTTTCCACCCGGTACCGTCATGGCATATTCCAACTACGGGTCTGCCCTGGCCGGATACATCGTGGAGCGGGTCACAGGGATGCCTTTTGAGGAGTATGTTGCCGAACACATTTTTAAGCCGCTGGGTATGCACCACAGCACGATGGTGCAGCCGCCGCCCGGAAATCTCGCGGACCTTTCTGTGACCCCCTACCGGCGGGTTGATGACCGTTTTCTGCCGGGACGTTTTGAGCACATGCCCTCGCCGGCCGGCGGACTCAGTACCACCGCT
>SL_3KL_010_SEDDRAFT_10003100_pt1 | contig 15137 bp, 16 predicted proteins | sample SodLakKL_010_SED_2_FD_10381 | JGI IMG/M metagenome (IMG submission 10381)
AAAAAATTTCCGGTAAATACGGTTAGTTGATTCATAATTGATAATTGGGAGGATCTGATGAAACCAAGAAACAGGCTAGCCGGCTGTGTGAGGAAAAATGGCACGCCCTTGATGAACAGAATGTTTACGCACTGCTGCCGGAGGGCCATCCGGCAACCTGATGGTCCAGAGTCCCTGGTCATATGAGACCAGGGACTATCTCAGGTACGGGGCCGGGCTGGTGGCCTCTGGCAATTGTGGCAGTACTCGTCCCCCTGATGTGGCCTTTCTGATTGTTCTGCCGGCCCGCAACCTCTTGCGGTGATTGGAGGAGTGTCCATTCATCCCCTCGCCCATCCCGTGAATTATTCCCGTCGCATGTGATTTCTCCTCACAAAAAAATGCGATTCCCCTACAGACGTGGATGCCCAAAAAGATATACTTTAGTTTCGTACAGTATCCAGTGGTGTTCAGTAAGATAACCACTCAACTAAAATCAAACAGGAGGAAGATCATGAATTCAAGCACAAAAGACAAAGCGGAAGGCAAGAAGGACCAGGTGAAAGGCAAGGTCAAGGAAACCAGCGGAAAAGCAGTCGGTAACGAAGAGCTGGAAGCCAAGGGCAAAGGCGAAAATTTAAAAGGGAAAGCTCAGGAGAAGGCTGGGGACGTCAAGAAGGCTGGGGGAAAATAGAGAGGTTATTCTCGTTCCCAGGCACAGCTTGGGAATGAGAACAAGAACTTAAATTTCGTAACTACTCAGCTGCGTTCCGGCTTGTCTCGAAAATGCGCTGAGTCACAGTATAAGGAGAATTAAAATGAATGAATTTTTCCAGATGCTCAAAAAAGACCACGTGGAAGTAAAGGGAATTTTAGGTCAGCTTAAAGAATCCAAAGAAAGCGCACCGAAGAAGCGGGAAGATTTATTCCAAAAGCTCAGGGAAGAGCTGGTGCCTCATATGAAAGCCGAAGAAAGCGCTTTCTACCCGCCTCTAATGGAGAAGAAAGAAGCCCGCGAAGATGCCATGGAGGGAATTTAGGAGCACCATGTGAGTGAACTGGTCTTGAAAGAACTGGATAAAATGCCGAAGGATGATGACAAATGGGGAGCCAAGGTGGCTGTGTTTAAGGAGCTCGTGGAGCACCATATCAAAGAAGAGGAAGGTACGCTGTTTAAAAGCGCGGAAAAGGCTTTGGATCCGGACGAAATTAAAAAAATCTCGAAACAGTTTGAACAGGACAAGCAGAAAATCAAAAAGAACTTGAAGTAAACAGAACTGGATAAAATGCCGAAGGGTTGCGGCGGCAAAAAAACGTCAGTGGGATCGGGAAAAGTTGGTGCGAATATTGGCCTGACCACTGTTTTCATAAAGCTCCGGCGAAGGTCCATGCCCGTCAAATAATAAGTTTCTAAATGCTGATACCTTCAGATGAGGATGAATCCACACCTGCAAGTTACCGGTTTTAAGACTATTAAAATAGACGCCAATGGGTTTTCGCCGGAGTGCCATACCCCACTCAAAACAATTAATGGTAAGCAAAAATGGATAGTCATTCTCGACAAACGATATCAAGTTGGGTGGCGACAGCGGAAGCGCCGGAACACTCCCCTCTCACCGGGAATACGCATTCTGATGTGTGTGTTCCCGGCGCGGGGATATAAAAGGAATTCAAAATGGCTGCTTTCCTTTCAATTCGTCAGTGGTGCTGGTGCGTATCACTGCCTGCTTTGCTTGCAACGGGACGCGCCCCATCGGGCAGCGAAAAGGGTGTTAAGCACCCGATCCCTCGTCTTTACGGGGCGGGAGATTCGCAATTTTCGCGAGCGATGGGGACATTGCTTGACACGGGCATTCTGGATGGCAATCGAGTTGAGGCGCTTCTGAACGGTGACGAGATCTTTCCCGCAATCACTGCCGCCAGCCGCTCTATTCACCTCTCCACTCCGTACTTCATTCCTGATGCATCGGCGATCAAAGCACTAACCGATGCCGCAAAGCGCGGCGTAACCGTCCAGATCATTACAGTCGGCAGCCACACAGACAGTGAGACGGNAAGGCGCGCGCGCTGGGGCGCCTTACTTGAGGCCGGCGTTGAAATACATGAATATCAGCCGACCATGTACCATTGCAAGGTGATGATCGTAGACGGGCTCTGGGCAACGTTGGGCTCGACGAATTTCGATCCCCGTTCATTCAGCCTGAATGATGAGGCTAATGTTAACTATTACGACGTCGATTTTGCCGGGCGTCAGATCGAAATTTTTCAGGAAGATTTGGCGCATTCGCGACAGGTTACATTCCAGGAGTGGAAGGACCGGCCGCTTGCCGAAAAATTCTGGGAGCATGCCGCAACGCTTTTCGGTTCGCAGTTATGACCCACCTGCGAAGAACCTTGGCTGTCTGGAGTTTCTTTCTAATGAGATCTTTACGCTAAACTGAAGGGGGCAAGTAAAATGACGGCCAGGCAACGATTCACCACTGAGCAGGACCGTAATGTGGGCGCGATGAATATTCAGGATTACAAACCAATTTCCGATTACGGCGTTATCGGCAATCTGAAAAGCGTCGCCCTGATCGCCAGGGACGGGTCCATCGACTGGTGCTGCCTGCCCAGGATGGACAGTCCCAGCGTTTTCGGGGCCATTCTTGATGCCCGGCGCGGAGGTTTCTTCCGGATCGGTCCCGTCGGCGGGGGTGGCGGCAACCAGGAGTATGTCCAGGAAAGTAATGTCCTGAAGACCAGCTTTGAATTGGAGGGCGCCGTCCTGACGGTGACCGACTTCATGCCCCTGGACGGGGACATCAACGGACGCAACGACTCCTTCGCCCCACCGGAGATTCACCGGCTGGTCGAGTGCCACGGCAGTTCCGTGGACGTCGAGGTCCTGTGGTGTCCAAGGTTCGATTACGCCAGAAAATCCGTTGCCCTGGAACGCGTTTCCGGCGGATGGATCGCCCGTAGCAACGAAGACGCCATGCGCCTGGAAGGCTTGGATAACGCGGAACCGGGCGAGGATGATCACGGCCCCCTGATCCGTGCCAGATTTCGGATCAATCCCGGAGAGAGCAAGGCCATTGTCGTGCGCTGGGGCGCGGAGGGCGGGAAGGACGAATATGAAACGGCACTCGCGCTCAAATCCACCCTGGAGTGCTGGAACGGCTGGCTGCACCAGGAAGGCAGCGTCATGAAGCAGGTCTGGGCCGGGGATCAGATCAACATGGTCATCCGTTCGGCGCTGGTCATCAAGCTGATGTGCATCGGCGATCAAGGTTCCATTGCCGCGGCCCCCACCACCTCCCTGCCGGAAGTAATCAGGGGGGTGCGCAACTGGGACTATCGGTATGCCTGGATCCGGGATGCGGCCATGACCGGACAGGCCCTGATTTCCATCGGCCATGAAGCGGAAGCCGTGGACCTGATGCGCTGGTTCGAGGAGGTTTCCAAATCCTGCAAGTCCTGCAAACGGGATCTGCAGATCATGTACGGTTTGCACGGCGAATTGGAACTGACCGAGCAGCAGCTCGAGCATCTGGAGGGCTACAAGGGATCGAGGCCGGTGAACATCGGCAACGAAGCATACGGTCAGTTCCAGCTCGAGGTCTACGGCGAGCTGGTCAGTACGGCGTACGAACTGGCCCGCAGAGGCCATCCGCTCACCGATGACATATCCGAATTCATCACCTGGATCGCCGATCACGTGGTGGAAGTGTGGGAGCGTCCTGATTTTGGAATCTGGGAGGTTCGGGGAGAGGCGCGCCATTTCGTATACTCCAAGGCCATGGCCTGGGTCGCCCTGGACAAGGCCCTGCTTCTGGCCAGGCATTACAAACTCAAGGGCAATGTAAAACTGTGGGACGAAACCCGGACCAGGATCCGGGAACAGGTCATGCAAAACGGGTTTGACACGGAACTGAATGCTTTTGTCCAGTCCTACGGCTCCAAGGACATGGATGCCGCCAATCTCCGTCTGGCATTGGTGGAATTTCTGCCCGCGGACGACCCCAAGATCCAGGGCACAGTGAACCGGATCATGGAGGAGCTGATGAGCGACTGCCTGATCCGTCGCTACATCGCTGACGACGGCCTCCCCGGAGAAGAGGGGGCGTTCGGGTTGTGCACCTTCTGGTTGGTGGACGTGCTGGCGCTTTCCGGGCGGATCGAGGAAGCCGATAAGATCTTCAGGAACATTGTCCAATACGCCAATCACCTCGGTCTTTTTTCTGAACAGGTGGATCCGGAGACGGGCGAGTTTCTAGGTAATTTTCCCCAGGCCTTCACGCACATCGGCCTGATCAACAGCATTTTGTATCTGGCCTACGCCAAGGGATTGGAAGTGCCGGTGCATGATCCAATCGGCACTCCCGGACACAGGGAATTCCGTAACAGCCGGGATACTGCCGCGAATCAATGAACACCAAAGGAGTAACCAATGAAAATTCACGACATATCCATGGAGATTCACCCGGACATGCTCGTCTATCCGGGCAATCCGGCGCCGCGCATTGATCAGTACAAGAGTATTCTGGATGAGGGTATTAACGAGTCGTCCTTGTTTCTTGGCATGCATACCGGGACCCATGTGGATGCGCGGCTGCACATCGAAAAGGGCGGCGGCAGCGTGGCCGAACTGCCCCTGGAAAGTTTCTACGGCCCCTGCGTGATGCTGGACATGACACGGCATGGGCGGAAGATCACCGCGGAACATCTGAAAAATGAAGACATTCAAAAAGACCTCATCGTGCTGCTCAAAACGGAGAATTCCCTGAAGGGCTACGACCGGTTCCGTGAGGATTACGCCCATCTGACCGGGGACGGAGCCGCCTACCTGGCGGAACAGCAGGTGAAGACCGTGGGCGTGGACTATCTGAGCGTGGAACCCTTCGACAGCGGCATGAAGGTCCATCAGACCCTGGTTCCGGCGATGACGGTTTTCGAGGGTCTTGATCTGCGGGAGATATCCGCGGGGAGATACATTTTCGTCGGCCTGCCGTTGCGAATCAAAACGGACGGCGCACCGGCCAGGGCTATCCTGATCACCCTGTAATAAGGCTCTCCCGGATCAAGCGTACGGGAGGGGGGAAACATGCTCAGCCAGCGGAGATGAATCCGGGACACAGGATCATGCCTCCGTCCACTATCAGGCTCGTGCCGTGGACGTAGTCCGACTCGTCCGAAGCCAGCCACACGTCATCTGCACATGTCATCTGTCGGGTGCAGATCAATTTTGCACCCGACTCTGATATGCTTCCGCGCCTGTAGAATTGAATCAAAAAAAACTGTCCAGGCGGAAGATTTATCCATGCCTGGACAGTTCAGAGAGGTTGTCTCAAGGGATCAACCTGTTAGTTTCCTCTTTTGTACTCCGGCATCTGACGCAGTTCTTCCTTACTCAAAGGAATGTTGACGCGAACGTCATTGTCCGCATTTTTGTGAATGTCGGCTTCATCCAGATCGATAGCTACGTTGCGGGCGCCCATGCCGAGAAAGCCACCTACATCCACGACAACTCGTTCAACTTTACCTTCAGGTGTCATCAATACGTCTTTTACATCAGCCACACTTTCATTGTCGGGGCCATAGACATTCGCACCCTGCAGGTCGTCCGCGGTGATGAGATCAGATGTTACCCGCTGATATCCTTCCTGAGGTTCTACTTCTGTGGCCCGATGAGTACGCACGCGATCAGTGGCGCCTTGACGACCTTCATCAGATTTCAGCAAGTCCTTGGGCTGTATACCTTGTTCGGACTCCTGATAACCATCAGATTTCTGCGGGACCTGGCTCTGATCATCAGTTTGTCCATAGCGGCTATCCTGATCTGTGGCGCCTTGACGACCTTCATCAGATTTCAGCAAGACCTTGGGCTGTTCACCAGTTTGTTCAGAGAGACGATTCTGATCAGTTTCCTTTTGTTTCTTGTCCATGTTACTGTCCGCGAATGCGGGACTCAAACTCAGTAATCCGATAATAATGCCTGCCAATAAAATTTTCATAGTCATTCTCCTTTACGAAATTATTAATTGATCTAAGTGACACTGACCTCCCAAACGATTTTTTTCGTAACGTTTAATTAACCTCCTATTTTGGATTCTGGATATCGCCTTGTTTGGTTATGTCATCCACACCACAGGATCCTGTTACGAATCCACACAACTGGATCCTGTTAATAAAATGAGTATGCATTTGGGTCATCCCTGTCTGTAGGGGAATCGCATTATTGTGTGAGGAGAGATCACATGCGACGGGAATAATTCCCGGCGGAGGTTGTGAGGTGACGGCAGAGGGAACGTTTGATCGGGGTTCCAAAACAGGGGGAATCAAACACTTGAGGGGAGAAATTTTATGAAAACAAAAATTGACACCGCCGGGATGATGTGTCAACGGCCCTGGTCCCCTGATCGGAATACATTCAACAGCAGCAAGTGTGACTCAGAACTTCCGTGGAGTGTCCATTCATTCGCTCACCCATCCCGGGATTTATTCCCGCCTCCTGTGATTTTCCCCCACAAAAATATGGGATTCCCCTACAGACAGGGATGCCCAGAAGAATATTCTTCAGTTATGTTAGCCAGTGGCAACAAAATCTGAAATTTGGCTTTCAAAGGCAATCAGCCGAACTTGGAGATCGAAAGAGAGTCCTTCGTGGGATGGAGACACAGAACCAAACTGGGTGACCACAAATTGTCATGCATGGACTCAAGAGCTGGATTTCCGGCAACGAGACAGGGCTCGGAAATAGCCACGCCCAAACGCTGCGCTACCAGACACATTTGATCAGCAGGAGAAGTTTATTCATGATACGCCACGCCTTTTTGGTGATAATCCTTTTTATTTTCGTGAATCTAAGTGCTTTATCTGCGATTGCCGGCAGTTCTGCCGAGGAGCCCGTCAAACCTCTTTCAGAGATCATTTGCCTCGATGAACAGAAGCTGGAATTGCAGAAAGCCCGAGAGAAAATTCTGATCTTGAAGGCGATTCTGGAAGCCTATTATAAGGCGAACACCCACTATCTGCGGTTATCCGCCTACACGGCCAGAAAGGAAGAGTGCAACGACGATATCGAGAATACGGCGATCATGCAACGGCCCAAAACCGGATGGACCGTGGCCGTATCCCGAGACCTGCGAGGGTGGCTGGGTAAGAGAGTATATATTGAAGGATTCGGCATCAGAATGGTCAGCGACCTGATGCACCCCAGGTATGTTAAATCCATAGACATCCTTGTTTCGGAAGTCAGTGAAGCCGTGGGAATCGGGGTCCGGGAGAATGTCTTCGTCACACTCATCGAGCCGCTGGCCCAAAGCGCAAAAGGCATTAGCCAAGAATGCCTGCATTTCACATCCCACGTTGAGCATTGACTGCGGCCATGTTCTTGAGCCGAAAAGGAGCAGCAATGCAGCTGAGACCAACAACTTCGAGCCGAGAAAACGTGATCCGGAGCCGTCGGCCGCGGCCTCAGAGACGAGGCAGAATGCGTCGCCGCCGTCCGGGCGATACGCTGGCAGGCGCCAGAGGCAGGTTGCGGCTTTTCCGGCAGGCCACGCTGCTCGCGGTGGCCATCACTAGTCTTCTCCTTCTGCTGATCGCTCCGTGGGAAGCCGGTCTCGCCGTTGATGCCGGAGAACAATCTTCGGCATCGGAAGCCGTCTCCACGGTCCCTGCCGAACCAAATCAAGATTTGACTCCGGAGCGGGAGGACCAAAGTCCGGAGTCGACCGAACCCATTGGCCAGGCCGCAGCTGAGGAGGCGGCTCGAACCGTGGAAACGCTCTGGTATGGACTGTACGGCAATCTCCCCAAGTTTCTGGTGGTCCTGGGTGTTATCGCCGTGGCCTGGGTTCTGGTCCGGCTCGTCCGCTCCCTCCTGCGCAGGACCCTCAAGCGCTGGGAAAAGGCCAATGCCGTTGTAGCGCTCTTCGGCATTATCATCTGGATCTTCGCTGCCGGGATCTCCCTTAGCGTTCTGGCCGGAGACATCCGGGCCCTGGTCGGTTCCCTCGGCCTGATCGGTCTGGCTCTGTCCTGGGCGCTGCAGACGCCCATCGAAAGCTTCAGCGGCTGGCTGCTCAACTCCTTCAAGGGCTATTACCGCGTTGGGGACCGGGTGGCGGTCGGGGACGTGTTCGGCGACGTCTACCAGATAGATTATCTTGCGACCACGGTCTGGGAGATCGGTTCTCCGGGTCGGGGAGGATTCGTCCAGGCCGAACAGCCCACCGGACGACTGATTACATTCCCCAACAACGAGGTGCTGGCCGGGACCGTGGTCAACCTGACCCGCGATTTTCCCTACGTCTGGGACGAACTGACCGTGCCCCTGGCCGACGAATCGGACCTGGGCCTGGGAATGCGCGTTTTGACCGATGTTGCCCGGGAACTGCTGGGACCCCATATGTCCAGGCCCGCCCACCGCTATGCCGAGATCCTGAAAAGATCCGGCCTGGAGGTCGGTGTGGCCGAAGAGCCGCAGGTCTTCGTCTCCATGAATGAATCCTGGACAGACCTGACCATCCGCTATCTGGTCAATGCCCGCGAACGACGCAAGTGGAAGAGCGAGCTGACCGTGCGGGTCATGGACGAACTGAAGAAAAAAGAATACGCTGGCCGCCTGTTCAGCGTCTACCCGCGCAGACAGATTCAGTTCATCGGAACGCAAGGTCTGGCGGTAAAACCCACATAGATCTGGTCTCCGCGTTTTATATCCGCATTCTTTGTACTCTTCATGTCCTTCATGTCCTCGCGACCATTGCCCGGGAATATTTCCCATCGCATGAGATTTCTCCTCATAAAAATATGTAATTCCCCTACAGACAGGGATGCCCAAAAAAGTATCTTCCGGTAATGAAAACGTCAAAAATATTATTACTGAAAGGACTTGCCAGACCAGACAAACATTTAGACAGACAATTGCTCGTTTACTCGAGCGCTTTCGGAAAAAAAGAGCAAAACGCATGGAAAGCAACCCTTCAATTGAAGTGAAGCCTCGCTCGCTTTCTTTCTATATAGTCCTGGCAGCGGCGATTTATGCTTTTATCAAAGCTTATTGGTTGCTGTCTCCGATTTTGTTATCCTTTGTGCTCATCATGCTCATTTCGCTGGCAATCAATCCAGTGATTTCGCGGATGCGGGTTTTGACAGGCAGCAGAAGACTCGCGGCCGGGCTGTTCACGGTCGGCTTTCTCGGAGGCATAATTTTGGCTGGCTGGACATTATTCGTGCCCATGAAGGAATCCGTCACAAATCTCACAAGGGAGATACCCGAATATTGGGAACGTATTCAAAAACCCCTGATCCGGCTTGAGCAGCAAGCCACACTTTCCGAAGAGAAATTGCAGGAGGAAGTTTCCGTTGAAATTGCACGGGATGACCCGGAGGTGGTCGAATCTACGAACGCGGAGGAATCCACTGAAGAGTCAAAATCCTCTGATCAAGGCGAAACGTTTCGTTCCAATTTGACCGGGATTTTTCAGGATTTGATGGGCAGCTTTGCCGCGGTGGCATTCAATGCCGCTCAAATCTTTATCGTATTGGTGACCGTCTTTTTCGGCGTTTTGTTTACAATCATGAATCCACGTCCGATTATTGGAACGATCTTTTTGTTGGTACCCGAGCGCAACCATGATCAAGCCCGAATCCTCATGCAGCGAATCGCTGAATTCGCACCGAAGTGGGCCTGCGCGATGCTCTTGGATATGGCTTCGATCGGCCTGCTTGTTTTTTTCTTTATGTGGATAATCTTTGGATTTTTAGATGCTCTTGTTCTCGGAATTTTCGCGGCAATTATGGGAGCCGTGCCTTTTCTGGGCCCGTTCCTGAGTGCCGTGCCCGCACTGTTGCTCGCTTTCGGCACTGGTGGAATGACGCCATTATGGGTTGTACTCGCGTATGTCATGATTCAGGGACTGCAAAGCAATTTACTGGAGCCTTTCATCATGGCGCGTGGAATGAAATTGCATCCAGTAGCGGTAATTTTTGCGATGCTCTTGTCAGTTGCGGCTTTTGGCGTATTGGGTGTCCTGGTCGCGGCGCCTCTGATTGCCATTGCGAGTATCTTTCATGACGAGCTGTATCGAAAGCAGTATATGCCAACGGTTACGGATGAAGACCTTGATGATATGGCAAGAAAGGCCCTGCGCGAAAAAGAATGAAGACGGAATTTCCGATGATGCTTAAATGCGACTGGAGCAGGATATTGCATCTGACTTTCAAATGATCCTGGCAATAAACCGATCCCATCGTATGAACCCATTTTTCCCCTGCCCCCTCGCAACCTCCACCTTGGGAAAAAATCCCGTTTCCTGGGATTTCTCCTCACAAAAATATGCGATTCCCCTACAGACAGGGATGCCTAATAAGGTATCCTCGTATCCTCCAGTTTCGAAACAGGATCCAGTGGTGTGAAACTGGTTACGTTCGGCAATTCGACTTTGGGCAGACAGGGACAGGGTCCATGAATCCCAATCTATCTAGTTTCCATCCGGAAAGTCTTTCTTTCCGGATGCTGGAACTATCGGTTTTCTTTACTGAAACGAGGAGTTTTTTCTTTTGGCAAGGAAATCAATCAATTGAGGAGGCGTAATTAACAGGAGAAATCAATGGCAGAATTCAATATGAACCAATATCCTGAACAGGAAAGTGATTCCACTTTAATGGGCGCATTGTCTGCTACTTTTCATGACCCTGAAACCGGACCGGCCTATGATTGTCTTATAAGCCAGGGCAATGGATTCTTCGCCCTGAATATAGCATTGCAGGGTCCCCCGGACAGTCCCCCTTTCCTGGCGAGGATGTTTTGCAGAAACGGAAAACTCGGGAGATTCGAAATTTGTTTAACCAAAGAGACCCGAAAAGGTTGGGTTAAACTAAGTGGGATGGTCAATGTTCGTTATGGAGATATTGTCGAATGGAGCAACAAAAGCATCAGGAACTTAGGTTTGATTGATGAAAACGGAAAAATCTTAAAATTGACCATGTGTCTTTCTTGTCCGAAATTTGAAAGAGTATTGAAACAATACCTTAAAACCAGACAATGGGACTACATAAGGCAATATATAGCTTTGTAAGCTATTTAGTTTTCATCCGGAAAGAAAGACTTTTCGGATGATAAATTATCCCCATGATCCGGCCGGTCCGGAACTGATAAAAAATACTGACATTGGAAGACTACAACAACTTGAATTTATTGCTAATACGCTTCAGGGTGTTTGAAAAACAGGACCAGGAAATATTAATGAAAACGCAAGAGAATGTTCAGATAATAGAGAATCAATGGATAACCATGCGCGACGGCTGCAGGATAGCCGCTAAAATCTGGTTGCCTGAGTCTGCTGATAAAAAACCAGTGCCCGCAATTCTGGAATATATCCCCTACAGAAAAAGCGACTCCACAGCAGAGCGCGATTCTCAGATCCATGGATTCTTTGCCGGAAACGGTTATGCCTGTATCCGGGCGGACTTGCGCGGCAGCGGTGATTCCGAAGGAGTTCTTCGTGATGAGTATCTGCAGCAGGAATTGCACGACGGCAAGGAGATACTGAGCTGGATCGCTTCCCAACGCTGGTGCAACGGGAATGTAGGCATGATGGGTATTTCATGGGGAGGATTCAACTCCCTGCAGATAGCCGCGCTCCAGCCCCCGCAGCTGAAAGCCATCATAACCGTATGTTCCTCTGATGACAGGTATGCCGATGATGTGCATTACATGGGCGGCTGCCTGCTGACGGACAATCTTTCCTGGGCCTCAACCATGTTTGCCTATAATTCCTGTCCACCTGATGCGGAAATAGTAAAAGAATTCGTTCTGACATAGTGGCCGTTAACGCCAACAATACGAAAGGAAATTTTTTGCCATTTTAGTCAGGAGGAATACTGCCGGGGGAAACTAAGGTGAATCGATATCGTTAACAACCCGAGGAAAGAATGATCAATGAGCGGAACCTATCTTGGGCATTTGTCGGAAAGCGACCCCCTGCATGGATATCTTCAGCATGATATTCAGCCGAAGGTCAACGGATCGTCAGGCAATGCCGACTACCTGGTTTTTCGACTCCACGGTTCCAACGACGTGTATCTGTACGAGGACAGGAGCACTGGAGCAAAGGTCGTGGGGAAATTTTTCCTCTCGCCCCGAAAACAGGATGCGGAGAAGGCTTTTGTACATTTGACACGCGAATTTGAAAGCCTCCACAGGATGCGCGATTGCGGCCTTAAGGGGTATCCACATCACGTCGTATGCCCCCTGGGCCGCAATCCTTCGCTGAACGCGCTTCTGGTCACTGAATACTGCGAAGGCGAACTGCTCAGTACACTGATCCTCTCCGTGATCAAAAGCGGCGACAATCTCCGCCTCTATGAAAAGCTGACAGCTCTTGCATACTTCCTTTCGGTTTTCCACAACCGGACCGTGAACTGCATGGGAGTCGATTTTCATCAGGACTGCTCATACATGGACCGCCTGATCGTCAGACTTGTTAAAATCAACGCTATGGAATGGGACGAAGCGCATGAGCTGTACTGGCTGCGCGATGAATGGCGTCGCCGGCCGCGTATGTGGGAGGATCGGCAGGTGACGGTGCATGGAGACGCCACACCGGAGAACTTTATGTTCGGAGACGGACTGGGCGTGGTCGCGTTGGATCTGGAACGAAGCAAGTGCGCGGACCGCGTTTTCGACATAGGGCGCATCGCCGGGGAACTGAAACATTTTTTCATGCAGGCCACTGGGAACAAACATGCCGCTGAACCGTTCATTGGTCACTTTCTCTGGGAATACGCCTGCCACTTCCGGGACCGGGAAGTGGTCTTCCAGTCGATCTGCGGCAGAACGCCTTTCTATCTGGGCACCACGCTGCTGCGTATCGCGCGAAACAGCTGGATCGAACCAGATTACCGCCGCCGCCTGATCAATGAAGCAAAAAAATGCCTGAGGATATTTTGATGGTCATCCGAGCACTCATTTTCGACATTAATGGGACTATGACCGATATTCTTACGAACGAATGGAACACCGACATCTATCGCGTTCTCGGCAATCTGCTTTCCTACCAGGGGATAGTGATCAGCCCCGACGAGCTTCGGAATGCTTATTTTCAGATCATGAAGGAACAGCGCGCTGCGAGTGGCGAGCGATATCCGGAGTTTGACGCGGTTTGCGTCTTTGGTGAGATCATGACGCGGTACGGGACGGACTACACCCGCGCCCTGCAGCCTGAAAAGCTCAATCAGCTCCCGCTTGTCCTTGCCGAAGCGTATCGTGCCGCGTCGCGCTACCAGCTGCAGCTCTACAGCGGCGTGGAAAAAACCATCAACCAACTCTTCTTGAAATACCGCCTGGCAATCCTTTCGGACGGTCAGTCAGCATATGCAGTCCCGGAGTTGAACGCCGTAGGCCTGCTTGGTCTTTTCGATCCGGTGATTATTTCCGGGGATTTCGGTTATCGCAAACCAGACCCGCGACTGTTCGAAAAAGCGCTGAGCGACATGCAAATGAAACCGTCGGAGGTCTTGTACGTATGCAACGACATGTACCGAGACGTATATGGGGCCCAGAGAGTCGGGATAAAAACGGTCTTCTTCCGATCAAATCAGGGACAGCAGGAAAAAAATGGGGTGCGGCCTGACTATGTCATATACAGCTTCCCGGAACTGCTGGATGCCGTCCGCTTCTACGAGCAGGAGTGATCCATCAGGAAAGCACCGCGGGGTGACGTGTGTCAACGGCCCTGATTTGTGATCGAAATACATCCAACAGGAGCAAGTGCTCAGCAGAAGCTGGGCAGGGTAAACTGGATGGCTGACTCGTTTCCGGAAAGAAAACCGATAGTTTCAAAATCCGGAAAGAAAGACTTTCCGGATGAAAACTAATTAACCATTGTCCACCTGGGAAACATTCCTGTTTCCCGGGATTTTTCCCCGCAAAAATATTCTTTTCCCCTACAGACACGGTTCCAACAAATAATTACTGATATAATTGTGAGAAGAGAAGTTTAAAACAATGACTCTTGTCCAGTACGGGGTAGCCTGAATTTAGGTTATTATCGTTAACATATTAACCGGATACTACTGTGGTTTTATAGTGATGTATTGATAGTCTGTAACCAGTAAAACAACTTTTTCTAAGGAGGACTAAGATGGAATTTAAAAGATTTGTACTGGACAGAAGGATCTGCAAGTTTGTTTTGGTGTTCTATTTTATTGTGGCCATGTTACCTTCCACTGGTGAAGCATCGCTGATTGAAAGCCGTCTTTCCACAGGTGAACAAGTGTCAGAGCGGGCTGAAAAAATTGAATCTGTCAGAAAGGCCCTTGAACATAAGGTAGTGGCACAACGACTGATGGATTACGGTCTTTCCCAGGAAGAAGTAATGGCAAGGATGAACAGTTTAGATGACAAGCAATTACACCAGATAGCGTCTCTTTCCGATGAAGTTGGCGGTGGTGTAGTCGGAATCGTCGTCGGGGTGTTGCTTGTGGTAATATTGGTAGCTGTATTGTTAAGAGTTGCTGGCCGATATTAAATTTTTTTTGCTGCCTTTGCTTGTCCTGCTGGTCTGGCGCGGTATATAAAGCGCATTGTCTCTGGACAGGCCTTGGTGGTGATACAGAACAAGGCTGGAAGTGTCTTATGCGCAGCAGGATTGGGACAATGACTATTGTCCCATCAATAGTGTCCGGTTAGAAGTTGAATTAATACGTTGCCTTCAGCTGAAGTTAACCAAAACAGGGAGAATGCATCGGGATTTTCCTATTGCATCAATTTACGCTTTCGACAATCCGGAAGTACACCCGGAGGAAGCGCATTCACCAACAACAAGAAAGGAGTAACGTCATGCCTATTATCTTATGGCTTCTCGGAGTGCCGCTTACATTGATCATTATTCTGTGGCTGCTCGGCGTGTTCTAGTTCTGAGCACTGAAATGATAAGTCGAATCTGGAACCGGTTGCCGGTCAATGGCAACCGGAACCAGGATTGCCTCATGCACCCAAAATGAAAGGTGATTCAACAGCAGAATGAATTCAGAGACAATGCTCTAAAAAATGAAAGGTGATTCAACAGCAGAATGAATTCAGAGACAATGCTCTAAAAGGCGCATCAAAATCGTTAAAGGGCGCAACCCGCTGAGACCCGGGACCGCCGCACTGGGGTGCGGCGGTC
>SL_3KL_010_SEDDRAFT_10003101_pt1 | contig 15135 bp, 16 predicted proteins | sample SodLakKL_010_SED_2_FD_10381 | JGI IMG/M metagenome (IMG submission 10381)
ATGATTTTAATGCTTTCGCCCATCTCTTCCATTCTTACATAATACCTTGCAAGGTTATCACCTTCGAGGCGGGTAGGTACTTCAAACTCTACATCATTGTAGCGTGCATAGGGAGAGAATTTTCTGACATCATAGGCATAACCTGAAGCTCTTAAAACCGGCCCTGTGGCCCCAATTCCCAGTGCATCTTCAGTTTTTAAAACTCCCACGCCTTGATTTCTGTCGAAGAAAATGCGGTTGCGATCCAATAGTTTGTGATAATCATTCAGTTCTTTGGGGAAACCATCAATAAACTCTTTAATCATGGCGGTTGCTTCATCTGTGAGGTCATTGGCAACTCCACCTACGCGAGCATGAGAAACCGTGAAACGATGGCCGGCAATGCGATCCATGATATCATAAATCTTTTCCCGCTCTTTAAAAGTCCAGATAAAAAACGAGATCGCTCCCGCATCCATCACAAGTGTGCCAAGCCACAACAGGTGTGATGAAATCCTGGCTAACTCGCATCCAATCATACGGATGTAATGAGCGCGTTCGGGCACCTCAACTCCGGCAATTTTTTCTACAGCAGTACACAACGCTACGTTATTGCTGTAAGGGGAGAGGTAATCCATGCGGTCGGTATAAGGCATGAACTCCTGGTAGGTTTTATTCTCAGCAATTTTTTCAACTCCGCGGTGCAGGTAACCAATATCCAGCTTGGATTTTTTGATGGTTTCGCCATTTAGNTGCAAAATCAGCCGAAGCACACCATGAGTAGCCGGATGCTGAGGCCCCATGTTAAGGACCATTTTTGCACTCAGTGGATCTCCGCCATCAAGCTCTTCGATAGTGGTGTGCTTATCTTCGAGGCTTTGATACAGTTTCTTCTGATGTTCTTTAAAGAACTTGGAATCTAATTTCGACTGTATGTCAGTTAATTTCATAAATCAGTTAGTTAGTCGATATCCGGAGTAGTGTTAGGTAATTCGATAGATCCAGGAATTCCTAAAAGCGGGAATTCTTTTCGCAGAGGGAAGTATTGAAAATCTTCCGGTAAAAAAATGCGCCTGTGGTCCGGATGGTTATTGAACCTGACTCCAAACATATCATACACTTCACGTTCGTTCCAGTTGGCTCTTGGCCAGATTGAGGTGACAGATTCCAAAACAGGTTCCTGCTCATCACACCAGACTTTCAAAAATAACCTGGACTTTTCTTTCAGGTTTAGCAGATTATAAATTACTTCAAATCTATCATTCGATGTGTATCTGTCGGTTCCGATAATATCAGCAAGGTAAACGAAATGTCGTTTTTCTTTTAAAAATTTACAGACATCAAGAAGTGCTTCAGATTTAATCCTGGCAAAAGTATCACCCGATGACTGATAAACTTCGAGCAAATGATCAGAAAAGTTTTCTTCAAGTGCGTCAATTGTTTTCTTAAGTGACTCTGATTGTTCTAAGCTCATGATCAGGTATCCAGCATTACGGAGTGTTCGGTTTTAATCTTATCCTGAATTTTCATCAGTGCATGTAGTACGGCGTCAGGTCGCGGCGGGCATCCAGAAATGTATGCGTCTACCGGCAAGTAATTATCTACACCTTGTACTACCCCATAGCATCTGTGCATACCGCCTGTTGAAGCGCAGGCACCCATAGCAATACACCATTTAGGATCAGGCATCTGATCCCAGATTCTTCTGATAGCATGCGACATTTTATACGTCGACCAGCCGGCAACAATCATAACATCACTTTGCCGGGGCGAAAATCTCATCACTTCAGAGCCAAAGCGAGCAGCATCATATTTTGGGCCTGCAAACGCCATCATTTCAATGGCACAGCATGCAAGCCCCATCGGCATTGGCCAGGCTGCATTTGCACGAGCCCAGTTCACCAGGGAGTCAACCCGTGATGTTAAAAATCCTTCTCCAAGAGCGCTTTCTAAACCCATATCACTTTTCAGTTGTTCTTAATCTTAAACTTTTAACGTCCCAGTCGAGTGTACCTTTTTTCAATGTGTAAACCAGACCAATAAACAGTATTACAATAAATACAACCATAGCTACAAACGTTCCGCCCCCGAGGTCTAAATAACCGACTGCCCATGGATAAATGAAGACAACTTCGAGGTCGAAAATGATAAACTCCATGGCCACAAGGTAAAAGGCAATTGAATAGCGATCTTTTGCCTGACCCACAGGATCCATACCACTTTCGTAAGGATTGAGTTTGGTTTTATTTGGGCGATAGGGCCCCAATAATCTTGAAAGTGACATCAATACCACGGCGAGCACAAGAGCAACACCAAGCAGCACAACAATGGGTATATATTGTTCAAGCATAAATTTTGATCGTTGATTTATTAAGGCCTCAAAATTACCGCAGGCAGGCGGGAAAGTCAACGCAGATAGTGGTTAAATATAAAGCCTTTTAAATGCTAATTCTGAATCAATTTTCTGCTATAAGAAATGATACTTAGAGCTCGGATAAAATTCAGAGAAGTTACCAGCCAATTCTGCCGCGCCGTTCATCTACCGATTCATCAGCATCATCGGCTGGCTCAGGCATAATAAAGCCCGGTGGTGGTTCAAAAGCATCATAGCTCCAGGGGGCATCGGGGTCATCAGTTGCAAAATTTATAAAAGAGCCAACGATTGGTAAAGCAGTACGAGCACCCTGCCCGATACTTCCCGGGCGGTTAACAGGAAAGCGGATTCTGCGGTCTTCACCGCCAACCCAGGCGCCCATAACTATGTGAGGCATCATCGCCACAAACCAGTTGTCGGCACTATTTTGAGTAGTTCCGGTTTTACCGGCAACATCCTGCTGTACGTTGTAGGTATTACGTAATCGAATTCCGGTTCCGTGATAGCCTTCACCGCCTCGTATCACACCTCTCATCATGTCTATCAAGATATAGGCGGTTTCCGGGCTGATCGCTTCCTGGCTATACTCAGGGAAATATTCAACCAAAACATTTCCCTCTTTGTCTTCAATTCTTGTTACTGCAATAGGGTCGATATGAACACCCTGGTTGGCAAATGTGGTATATGCACTAACCAGTTCAAGCAGAGTTACCTGCGATGTTCCAAGTGCGATTGACGGATAGGCCGGTGACATCGACATATCTATACCAAGATTTGAAGCCATTTCTCTGATTTTTCTGGCAGCGGGATCCAGATCATTAAGCCTGTTTGTTCCCGGTGTTCCGGCAATTTCTGGTAATAATCGAACAGTAACGTTATTTAAGCTTCTTGCTAATCCGGCTCTTAGGGGTACTGTTTCAGGTCCGTCAGGTACTACTGGATCTCTTGGGCTCCAACGGTTACCTGCCCGGTCGATAAAGCTTACCGGATATTTTGAAAAACGATGGTACGGCATATAGCCGTTATCAATCGCTACGGCATATACAAATGGTTTAAATGTAGAACCGGCCTGCCTGCGCGACTGATATACATGATCAAATTGCTGCTGGCCATAATCAGCACCACCAACCCAGGCCAGTACATGGCCGTTTGTTGGGTCAATTGCTGTAAAACTTGCCTGGAGCCGGGTTCTTGCTCTTTTAACCGAATCAACAAAAGCAGAATCTGCTTTTAAACTATCGAATACAACTGATTCAAGATTTGTGTTGTATTTAGCGAACCCGTTTCTGTATCTGTCGGTTTCACGAATAAAGCTTCTTAAAAAGTTTGGATACTCCTCCCAAAGCAGATCCATGTAATCACCACCGGGGCTCGTCCATTCACCCTGAAATATCGGCTGAAACTCAGCAAGCCGTTCTCTTACAGCTCTTTCAGCGTAACGCTGCAAGCGCGAGTCGATAGTGGTGTAAATGGTTAAACCATCACTATAAATATCATAACCATTTTCTTCAGTCCATTCCATTACCTGCTGCCGTACATATTCTCCAAAATAACGGCTTTCGCGGCCCGAACGGGATGGCGGCTGGTAGTTCAGTACAATATCTTCTGCACTTAGATTTTCATAAACTTCCTGTGTGATAAAGCCCCTGCGGTGCATTTGCATCAGCACAACATTTCTCCGGTTCTTTGAACGCTCAGGGAAAAATCTTGGATTGTAAGCGTGGGTAGCCCGCAACATTCCGATCAGAGTGGCAGCTTCGGTAACGGTAATATCACTTGCAGGTTTGCCAAAATGAGTACGCGATGCAGATTCTATACCAAATGTACTGTTTGCAAATTCAACCGTATTCAGATACATCTCGATAATTTCGCGTTTGGTGTAATTTTGTTCGATCTGTACGGCCGTAATCATCTCTCTGAGCTTCCTTGTTACAGAAACATCGCGACCAATCTTTCTGTAGAGATTTCTTGCAAGCTGCTGGCTAATCGTTGAACCACCCTGGAAACGGCCCTGTATCCAGTAATAGGGCAATCCTGCCAAACGCTCTGCATCTATACCCCAGTGTTCAAAAAACCGGTGATCTTCGGTTGCTATAAGTGCATTTACAATATTGGGGGAAATTTCATCGATCGGTACATAGGTGCGGTTTTCGATATAGTATCGATCCAGAACTACACCGTCACGGCTTCTTACCTCCGAAGCTATTGCTGTTTGTGGATTTTCGAGCTCTTCGATTGAAGGTAGCCCCTGAACTAAATAAAGTGTATAAGCACCGCCGATTCCTGCTAACAGTAAAGCAATACCAAGTACAGAAAACATTACTTTTTTACCGAAGGAGATTCCACTTCTTTTTTTCTTTCCTTCAGAGCCGGATTTACGGCTGGCTATGATTTGCTTGCGGTATTCTGGATCGTTGAAGTAGCGATCCATATCTACCCCTTTCATGTTATCACTCATAGTTTACAGAGGAGGTTATTGTAAATCTTTTTCAAATTTTGTGAATTCTTTTTTACCGTCGTTCCATTCAACGAGCTCAAAGCCATCGTTGGTATACAAACATGCGGTTTGAGTTCCAAAAAAGGTACCGAGATTAATATACGTTCCAAAAGGGTATTTTAAAATCCTTGGAACATGATCGTGGCCGCAAATCATAATGTCAAAATCATGATTTTCCAGAAACCAGACTGCCCATTTATTTAATGGCTCAGGGTTTGTGTTGCCACGGTTTCTGTTGAATGACGAAAACTTCTTCATCACCTTTAAACCGGTTTGCGGTGGTAACAGCTTTTGATAGATAAAAATAAACGTTTTGTTCCGCAATATTTTATGAAATAAAGGCCGTTCCAGATTATAACTTTTATCCTGAATGCCATCGCCATGGTGTAAAAAAATGGACTTGCCGTTTTCATTCAGGACTGTATAATCATTCTTCAGATTAAAACCCAATTTCTCAAAATAACCCCGTGTCCAGTTGTCATGATTGCCGGTTATGTACGTAGCAGGCCGGACGCCTGATTTATTATAATTTTCAAGACAGCCTAAAACTTTTTGGCCAAGGTCAGGAACATGGTTTTTGTATTCCATCCAATAGTCAAAAAGATCGCCAAGAATATGCAGCTGAACATTTTTTTTGAGGCACCAGTTAGCCACATTACATAAACTTCTTTCAATTTTATGATTTGTCTCTTCATCAAAAGCACCGATGTGTGCATCAGATAAAAAAAGATGATTCATAAACACAGGTTATTTTTTCCTGTTGATGATGAATTGGGTGAGCTGTTCAAAATCCTCGTAACCTTTTTGAACCGGTAATTCTTTTAGCTCAGATAATGCTTCCTGGGCATATTGGTTCATTAACTTTTCAGCACTTTCTATGCCACTGTTTTCATGTACAAAAGTTACGATTTTCTGAATATCACCAGATGATTTCTTTCTTTTCTTCATCAACCTGCGGATCATCAGAGATTTAGTCATAGTACTATTTTCTAACGCCTTAATCAGAGGCAATGTAACTTTTCTCTCTTTAATGTCATTCCTGGTAGGTTTACCGATATCATCAAGTCCGTAATCAAAGAGATCATCTTTTATTTGAAAGGCAATACCAATTTTAAGCCCAATAGATTTCATGCTCTTGATAACATGCTCATCATCTGTTGACGACACGGCACCACATTCGCAGCATGCTGAGATAAGACTGGCAGTCTTTTCTGAGATTATTTGAAAATATCTCTCCTCAGTCATATTAAATAACTTTGCGGTTTTTAACTGCCGCAGCTCTCCCTCACTCATTTTCTTAACTGCTTCAGAAAGTATTTGTAGCAATTGATATTCTTCATTATCAAGAGCTATCAGCAGGCCTTTCGATAACAAAAAGTCGCCCAGCAAAACACCTGCTTTGTTTTTCCATAACTTATTGATGCTTGCAAAACCTCTTCTTTTATCAGCCTCATCAACCACATCATCATGAATCAATGTTGCAGTATGCAAAAGCTCAATCATTGTAGCGGCAACATAGCTTCTGCGATCAATCTCTCCAAACATTCGGGCAGACATCAAAACCAGTGTTGGGCGAATTTCTTTGCCTTTTTGCCTGAGCAAATAATGAATAATCTGATTGAGCAGGAAGACATCGGTATCAATTTCATCTTTAAAAAATTGTCTGAATGTACTTATGTGTTCAGATATAGGTGAGATTATTTCATCAAGTGAAGCACTTTCCGGATTTCCGGATTTATTTTGCAGTGTTGCCAGTTCGGCCATCTTAGTGTTTTAGAGGAATATTTGATCTTAAAATAACCATAATCGGTATTAAATAGTTGCGCGATGAAGAATGTGTGGTTAGTTTATCATCTTATTACTTTCCAGAATTTAATAGTAACAGAAAATTGAAAAAAATCGGCGTTCTTACAAGCGGAGGCGACTCACCCGGAATGAATGCTGCATTTCGTGCTGTAGTTCGCACAGCTAATGAATTTGATTACAGTATTGTTGCATTTATGCAAGGGTATCAGGGACTTTTAGATAACAACTTTAAGGACATTAAATCCGAAGATGTTTCCGGCATTATACAAAGAGGCGGAACTGTTTTAAAGACGGCGCGCTGCGAAGAGTTCAGAAAACCTGAAGGAAGAGTAAAAGCTGCAGAAGTATTGAAGCAACATAACATAGATGCGCTTATTGTAATTGGCGGTGACGGTACATTTATGGGTGCTTCACTTTTAGGCAAAGAGCATGATATTTCTGTGATTGGAATTCCCGGTACAATCGATAACGACTTAGCAGGGACCGATGAGACGATTGGATATGATACCGCTCTGAATACAGCAATGGATGCCATTGATAAAATAAGGGATACGGCCGATGCGCATGAACGACTTTTTCTTGTTGAGGTAATGGGACGTGATGCCGGTTTTATTGCATTAGAAACCGGTATAGCAAGCGGCGCAGAATTAATTCTGCTGCCAGAATCTTTAACACATTTGAAAGAAGTAAAAGCCTCACTTAAAGAGGTTTTTAAAGAGCAGCGACGAAGCAGTTTGGTTGTAGTGGCAGAAGGTGATGAAACCGGAGGTGCATTAAAATTATCAGAAAAGCTGCGTGAAGATTTTGGAAAATATGAAATGAGAGTTTGTATTTTGGGTCATATCCAAAGAGGAGGCACACCCACAGCGCGCGATCGTGTATTAGCAACCCGGTTAGGTGCCGCAGCAGTGAAAGCGATAAATGAAGGGCACAGCCAGGTAATGGTTGGTGTTGTTAATGGATCTATGAAGTTAACACCACTAAGAATGGCTTTTGGTACGAAGAAAGATATTAATCCCGAATTGATTGAATTAACAAAACAAGTTAAANAAAATGATCAAAGTTGATGTAGAAGGTGCNAAAAAATTTATAGAGAATAAAAGTTTTGAAAAAGGNCTGGAAGATGCTTCTGAAGCTTTTCAAAAAGTTAAAGATGGATNCGGTCCCGGAAATGAATGGCTTGGCTGGCGGCGAATTTTAGAGAATCCAAATGATGCGGAACTTGACCGGATTGATCAGCACGCACAATCTATTCGTGAAGATGCCGATATATTTATTGTTTGCGGAATCGGAGGTTCATTTCAGGGGGCAATGGCAATTGTTGAAGCACTACAAAAACCATTTATAAGCGGCCGGCCCGAAATTATTTTTGCCGGCCATCAAATGAGCGGGCGATATCTTGAAAGCCTGGTGCATTATTTAAACACACCCAAGGAGGATGGAACTCGAAAAAGTGTGTACCTGAATGTAATTTCGAAATCAGGAACCACTCTCGAAACTGCAATTGCATTCAGAGTGATAAGAAAATGGATACATGAAAATTATGAGGATGCCAAAGATCGGATCATAGCAACAACCGGCCCGGAAGGCGGAGTGCTCAATAAGATTATTGAAGAGTTTGGCTATTCAAAATATGTAATCCCTCATGATGTTGGGGGCCGTTTTTCTGTGTTGACTCCGGTTGGCTTGCTTCCGGTTGCAGTGGCCGGAATTGATATTCAAACGTTATTCTACGGAGCTGTAGGGGAGTTTCAGCGCCGCGAGAAACATCCCGGTGACCTTTTCGATTATGCATCCGCCCGATTTGAGCTGCACGAAAAAGGTTTTGCTCTTGATGTGATTGGTTCATTTGAACCGGAACTCAATGGGTTTTGCGGCTGGACACAGCAGCTGCTTGGCGAAAGCGAGGGTAAAGAGGGCAAAGGGTTATTCCCCGCCATAGCTTCTTATTCAACTGACTTGCACAGTATTGGACAAATGGTACAGCAGGGAAGAAGAAATATGATGGAAACTTTACTGACAGTTAAAAAACCTTTTTCTAAACTTGCTCTGCCGGAAACCGCTGATGATACTGATCAGCTGCAATACCTGGAAGGCAAACTGTTCCATGATATCAATCAAAGTGCATTGAAAGGAACTGTGAGTGCGCATCATAGCGGAGGGGTCCCTGTAGTTCAAATTGAGATGGAAAATTTGAATGAGCAGCAGTTAGGCGAACTGATTTACTTTTTTGAATTATTTACAGCAGTTTATGTATATATGCTTGAAGTGAATCCATTTGATCAGCCCGGAGTAGAAAATTATAAAAAAGCGATGTATCAACTATTAGGTAAAAAATGACGCATAAAAAGGAAGAGGATATCATAAAAAGCAAATATGTAGCAATAGCCGGAAATATTGGAGCAGGTAAATCTTCATTAACCGCACTGCTCGGTAAAAACTTTGGCTGGGAAACATTTTTTGAATCAGTGGATAACAATCCGTACTTGTCCGACTTTTATGAAGATATGCGCCGATGGAGTTTCAATCTTCAGATCTACTTTTTATCAAGCAGATTTCGGCACCAAAAAGAGATGCTCGAATCTGACAGAAGCCTGATTCAGGATCGAACCATTTATGAGGATGTTGAAATATTTGCGAAAAACCTGCATAACATGAATCTGATGAGCGACAGGGATTTTAAAAACTACTCAGCACTGTTCGAACAGATGAGTTACTATCTTCGTCCGCCAGACTTACTCATTTACCTTCGTGCTGAAGTGCCAACACTTGTCAGGCAAATTCAAAGCCGTGGCCGCGACTACGAGAACACGATCCGAATCGAATATCTTGAAAGTCTGAACAAACTTTATGAAGATTGGGTGGATCGTTACGAGCACGAAAAACTTATCATAAATACAGATAATCTCGACTTTGTAAATAATAAAGAAGATCTGGGGCAGGTAATTGAGCTTGTAGAGCAGCGGCTATTCGGCTTGTTTAACTAAATTGCTTTAGAAAATTAATCTTTCTATTTTTAGTGGCTATTGAAGATTTACTTATGCTACAATTCGATATAAGAGACATTCCCGAAGGCAAAAGCAGTAAAAATGTACATTTGCCCGAAAAATATTTTGATTTTGAGGATGATTGTGAACTATCGAAAGCAGAAGTATCAATAGAATTTTACAGGGCAGATCACTTTATTAAAGTATCGTTTAATGTGAATGCTGATTTATTGCTAACTTGCGATCGATGCCTTGAAGAATTTTTTTTTTTTTGATGTTCTATTTGAACCCGGTGATGTTGAAGAGTTTGAGTCTGAGGGTTCGGCAGTACGCCGAATAGATTCCGAATCTCTTCAACTTGATATCGAAAAAGAAGTTAGAGATACAATTTTGTTGAAAGTTCCTGGAAGAAAAATTCATCCAAAATTCATCAATGATGATGGTTCCGTATCGGAGTACAAAACCCAAAAGTTTGGAGAATTTGATGATGAAGAAAACAAAATTGATCCGCGCTGGGAAGAATTGAATAAACTGAAGTAATAAAAAATTAGATATAAAGAAAAATGGCACACCCAAAACGTAAAACCTCAAAAGCCCGCAGAGACAAAAGAAGAGCTCACCACGCATTGCGTAATGTTACATTAGCTGAATGCTCTAACTGCGGAGCTATGCACCGCTATCATCATGTGTGTATGGAATGTGGTTATTACCGTGGCAGACAGGTTCTAAACATTACCAAATAATCTAACACTTACTAAATGGTTATCGCAGTTGATGCAGCCGGTGGGGATTTTTACCCAGAAAACCCCATTCAAGGAGGTATTGAGGCACTGAATGATGATGATTCACTGAATCTCATTTTTGTAGGGCCCGAAGATCTCATTACTAAAGAACTGAGCTCACATAGTTACGACGAAAACAGAGTACAGGTATTGCATGCCCCTGACGTTGTAACGATGAATGATTCTGCATCTGCGGTTTTAAAATCCAAAAAACAATCTTCAATTTCGGTTGGAATTTCTGCACATAAAGAAGACAAGTGCGATGCATTTGTAAGTGCAGGAAATACCGGAGCACTTCTTGCCGCATCTACGATAATTTTAGGTAAGCTTCAGGGAGTTTTAAGGCCTACGATTGCTGCCTCATTTCCAACAGTGCGTGGTATTTCTCTTCTGGTTGATGCAGGTGCTAATTTAGAGCTAAAGCCTGAAATGTATCTGCAGTTTGCTAAAATGGGCACTATTTACAGCAAAGAAATTTTGAACATCGATAATCCCACTGTAGGATTGGTGAATGTAGGGGAAGAGGCAGAAAAAGGAACCGAACTTCATAAAGAGACTCACAAGCTGCTTTCAAATCTTGACAACTTTTATGGAAATATAGAAGGCAAAGATATACTGACAGGTAAAACAGATATTTTCTTAACAGATGGATTTAACGGTAACGTTATTCTAAAGTTTGGTGAATCTATACCGGGAATGCTGAAAGAGGTTGTTGGTAAAGCTGTTAAAGAAATGGAACTCACTGAAAAAGAGCAGCAAATGGTTTATAAGCTTCTTTCAGAAACAATGCAGGCATTTAATTATGAAAGAGTTGGAGGTGTGCCATTTTTAGGTATAGACGGCGTAAGCCTGGTAGGACATGGTGGTAGTTCACCCACTGCTTTAAAAAATATGATAAATGCTGCTTCGGAGTGTGTGAAACAACGAGTTAATGAAAAAATCGTCAACTCTGTTAACTAATCAATTCAATTACGAAAATGCCATCGATACGTGCTAAAATAACTGGCTTAGGGCATTACCTTCCAGATTATATACTTACCAATAAAGAATTAGAAACTCTTGTTGATACTGATGACGAATGGATCAGAACCAGAACCGGTATTAAAGAGAGAAGAATTCTGAAAGATCCCAAAAAAGGTTCCTCTTTTATGGGAGCAAAGGCGGCCGAAGAAGCGTTGAAAAATGCCGGTGTTTCTGCCGAAGAAGTGGATACGATTGTATTTGCCACAGTTACACCCGATTATCTTTTTCCTGCGGCAGCTTGCCTGGCGCAAAAACAAATTGGTGCAAAAAATGCCTTCGCTTTTGATTTGTCTGCAGCTTGTTCCGGTTTTCTTTATGCGCTTAGTACAGGCGGTAATATGATTGAGAGTGGCAGAGCTAAAAAAGTTTTGGTAATCGGCGCTGACAAAATGAGCTCGATTGTTGACTATACCGACCGTACAACATGTATTTTGTTTGGTGATGCTGCCGGAGCCGTACTTCTTGAAGCAACTGAAGAAGAGACCGGCATTATTGATTATGTTCACCACACTGAAGGTGACGATGAGTGTTTATTATATCAGCCTGCGGGCGGAAGTGTAAATCCTGCTACTAAAGAAACAGTAGATCAGAAATTGCACTTTATCAGGCAGGATGGACGTCCGATATTTAAAAAAGCAACTGAGGGAATGGCTGACGTTTCATTGGAAATTATGGAACGCAATAATTTAAGTTCCGAAGATGTAGCATGGCTGGTTCCACATCAGGCAAATCTCAGAATTATTGATGCAACAGCAAGACGAATGGGAGTTGGAAAAGAGAAAGTGATGATCAATATTGAAAAATATGGCAATACCACTGCCGCAACCATACCTCTTTGTTTGTATGATTGGAAAGACAAATTAAACAAAGGCGATAATCTGGTGCTTTCTGCCTTTGGCGGAGGCCTTACCTGGGGTGCCGTTTATTTAAAATGGTCAATCTGATGAAAGCTATACTATTTCCGGGACAAGGCTCACAAACGGTTGGAATGGCAAAAGCCCATTACGAAGAGAGTGCGGCTGTAAAAGAGATGTTTGATCAGGCTGACGAAATGCTGGGCTACAGTTTAACCGGTATTATGTTCGAAGGCCCTGACGAAAAGCTGATGCAAACTCAATATACACAACCTGCAATTTTTCTTCATTCAGCAGCACTTTATAAAACTCTGAATTTGAAGCCGGATGTTACTGCCGGCCACAGCCTGGGAGAGTTCACGGCGCTTGTTGCTGCCGGTTCATTACACTTTAAAGAAGCACTCGAATTAGTAGCACTTCGCGGTAAGCTTATGCAAGAAGCTGGGGAGGTTAATCCGGGCAGTATGGCCGCCATAATAGGAATGGATGACAGCGTTGTTGATGAGATATGTAAGGAAGCTTCAGACATCATAAAAAAACCGGTAGTTGCTGCGAACTACAATTGCCCGGGGCAGCTTGTAATCTCTGGAGATACTAAAGCAGTAGATAAAGCTGTAGAACTGGCAAAAGAGCGTGGCTGCAGAATTGCCAAAAAGCTGCCGGTAAGCGGTGCATTTCATTCTCCCTTAATGGAATCTGCTCTTGATGGCCTCAAAGAAAAAGTAGAACAAGTTCAATTTAGTGATGCAACATTTCCGGTTTACAGTAATTACACTGCAAAACCATCTACTGATGCAGCTACCTTAAAAGAAAATATTTTATTACAATTAACCAACCCGGTTCGCTGGACAGACACTTTAAAAAATATGGCTGACAGCGGTGTGAATGATTTTATTGAAGTGGGTCCCGGAAAAGTTCTCCAGGGATTGGTAAAGAGAACCATATCAAATGCTAACATTTCAGGATACGAGTAAAACATGGATTTAAAAGGAAAAAATTGTTTAGTAACCGGTGGAAGCAGGGGAATTGGAAAATCGATTGCTTTGGAGCTTGCAAAGCTTGGTGCAAATATAGCTATTACCTATGCACGCTCTAAAGATGCTGCAGAAGAGGTTGTGAAAGAAATTACCGGGCTTGGTGTTAAAGCAAATTCATACCAGGCCGACGCCGTCAACTTCGAAAAAGCTGAGGAAGTAATTGCCTCAGTTGTTGAAGAATGGGGAACGCTAGACGTGCTTGTAAATAATGCAGGTATTACACAGGATAACCTGATACTACGGATGAATGAAGAGCAGTGGGATGCCGTGATTACTACAAATCTGAAGAGCGTATTTAATTACAGCAAAGCTGCAACAAAGCCGATGATGCGGGCACGCGGCGGATCCATTATTAATGTTGGTTCGGTAGTTGGTATATCGGGCAATGCAGGACAAAGCAATTATAGTGCATCAAAAGCGGGGATCATTGGTTTTACCAAATCATTTGCAAAAGAGCTTGCAAGCAGAAATATTCGTGCAAATGTGATTGCCCCGGGATATATTCTTACTGAAATGACTGAAAAGCTCGATGAAAAAGTTCTGGAATCAATTAAAAAAGAAACACCTCTGGGTCGTGCAGGCAATCCTGAGGAAGTATCGGCAGTTGTAGCTTTTCTCGCATCCGACTTAAGTTCTTACATCACCGGAGAAGTGATCCGTGTTGATGGCGGAATGGCGATGTAACCGTACGGTTCATAAACAAACAATTGAATTTATATACATTTTTTTTTCAGATAGAAATCTTATTTTGATCTGGAAATAAACAAAAGCTTAATTAACCTTAAATAAATCAAAACAGATATGTCAAAGGACGTTGAATCAAAAGTAAAAGCAATAATCATTGATAAACTCGGAGTTGATGAATCAGAAGTTGTTGCAGATGCAAACTTCACAAATGATCTCGGAGCAGACTCACTGGATACTGTAGAGCTGATCATGGAATTTGAAAAAGAATTTGATATCAGTATTCCTGATGAAGATGCAGAAAATATTGCCACTGTTGGCGATGCTTTCAAGTATCTGGAAGAAAAATCATAAGAACTTAGTTCACAATTTATGACTGGACGCAGAGTAGTAGTTACCGGTATCGGTGCACTAACTCCGGTTGGAAAAACTGGCCCCGAATTTTGGAACGGGCTGGTTTCCGGAAAGAGTGGTGTACGAACAATTGAGCATTTTGATGTTTCCGATTATCCCACAAAATTTGCGGGACAGATTGAAAACTATGACTCAAATGATTATTTCGACCGCAAGGAAGCCCGCCGGCTTGATAATGTTACCCAGTACGCTTTGATAACGGCTGATGAAGCTATTGAAGACAGCAAAGTAGACCTGGATAAGATTGATAAAGACAGAGTGGCTGTAATTGTTGGTACTGGTATTGGTGGCATGAAAACATTCTACGACCAGTCATTATCACATAATGAGCATGGAATACGTGGTGTATCACCATTTTTTATTCCTATGCTCATTCCTGATATTCCTGCTGGACACATCTCAATTAAGTATGGATTCAGAGGAGCAAACTACTGTGCAGTTTCTGCCTGTGCCACAGGATCTCAAAACATAGGCCTGGCATTCGACACAATCAGGCTGGGACAGGCTGATATGGCAGTTTGCGGCGGAACCGAATCTCCTGTTTGGGAAATTGGCGTGGCCGGTTTTTCATCCATGAAAGCTTTATCCCGCCGAAATGAATCTCCTGAAACTGCGTCACGACCATTCGATAAAACCCGTGATGGGTTTGTATTGGGAGAAGGAGCGGCAATGATGTTTATTGAGTCCTTAGAATCTGC
>SL_3KL_010_SEDDRAFT_10003102_pt1 | contig 15134 bp, 12 predicted proteins | sample SodLakKL_010_SED_2_FD_10381 | JGI IMG/M metagenome (IMG submission 10381)
CCCTCCCACGATCTCGTTCAGATCCAGGGGCCTCAATCGAATGGGCTGCTTGCGGCTGAACATGAGGAGCTGGCGGGTCAGCGCCGCCGCCCGCTCTGCGGCGCCGGCCACCTCCGCCAGGCCTTCCGTGACCCCTTCAGGAAGTTCCTCATCCATCAGCAGGAGAGACACCGTGGCCTGCTGCACCGTGAGGAGATTGTTGAAGTCGTGGGCGATCCCCGCAGCCAGCCGTCCCACGGAGTCGAGCTTCTGGATGCGCCGCAACTGCTCCTCGAGCCGGAGGCGCTCGCGGAGATCCCTCGCGATCCCCAGGGCCCCCACCACCCGGTCCTCCTCCCGCTGCGGGGTGAGTGTGAGTTCCATGGGCACCGAACTCCCATCACCGCTGACCAGTAGAAGCTGGAATGCGGGAGGGTCTTGCCCCTCCAGCGCGGCCTCCACCAGGGTCGAGGTCCGGGCACGGTCCTCCGGATGCACCAGAGAGTCCAACCGCTTGCCCACCCACTCCGCCTGGGCTCGGCCAGTCAGGGCCTCGAAGGCCGGGTTCATCGAGGTGAGAATGCCCTCGGAGGAGACGGTGAAGATTCCGTCCGGAGCGCTCTCCACCAGATTCCGGTAGCGCTCCTCACTCATCCGGAGGGCGTCGACCACCTCCCTCTCCCTGCTCACGTCCCGGGCCACGGCGTAGATCAAGCCCTCCTCGGGGACGGGCATGGATCGCCAGGAGAGCCACTTCCACGAACCATCCTTACACCGGTAGCGACCCTCGGTAATCTTCGGTGGAAGGCCCTGCTTCATCCGTTCGTTGGCGGCCTCTGCTGCGGGTCGATCGTCAGGATGCAGGAACTCGACGTAGGGCCGCGCCAGAAGCTCTTCGCGACTGTAGCCCAGAGTCTCCTCCCACGCCGGGTTGAGCTGTTTGAAGTACCCGTCCAGCCCCGCAATGCAGAACATGTCCGGAGAGAGCTCGAAGAGCCGATCCCTTTCGGCCTCCGCTCGCTTCCGGGAGGTGATGTCCACACCCATTCCCACCAGACAGGGACGCCCGTCGTAGTCGATGCGGCGTCCGGTGAGGAAGTGAGGTGTCGCCTCCCCCTCCTTCGAGACCAGGTCCGCTTCAACATGGGCCTGGCCGACCTCGAAGGCCTCCTCGATCCGGTGGGCCACCCGGTCCTGATCCGCACCCTCGAAGAAGTTTCGAGGACGAAGCTCTCGGAGCTCCTCTGGGGAGTATCCGGTGACCCGTTCGAAATTCCGGTTCCAGCGGAGCAACTGACCGGTATGGTCGAACAGGTAGAAGATCCCCGGGAGACTGTTGATGATCTGATCGGAAAGGTCCCGCTCGCGCAGGACTTCGGCGGAGCGAGTCTGATCCCGACTACGCCGGCGGAGCTCCAGCAGGGCCATGACGTGGCGGCTCAGTACCCGGAGGGCCAACTCGTGGTCGGACTTAAGCTTGCGAGGCTCCTTATCGAACACGCAGAGCGTTCCGATGGCGTGACCCTCGGGGCTCATGAGGGGGGCGCCCGCGTAGAACCGGACAAAGGGCTCGGAGGTCACATAGGGACTGTCGCGGAAGCGCTCGTCTTCCAGGGTGTCGGGCACGACGAAGATGCCCGACTGGTTGATGGCATGCGCACAGAACGAGAGGTGCCTGGAGCTCTCCCGTGGGACTCCATCTCCGGCACCTGACTTGATCCACTGCCGGTCCTCGTCCACCAGGGTGATGAGGGAGATCGGCGCCTCACAGATGTGGGCCGCCAACGCCGTGAGTTCGTCGAAGGCCTCTTCCGGGGGGGTGTCGAGCACCTCATAGCCCCGCAAGATCTCCAGACGCACCTCTTCTTCGGGTGGGATGGGCGGGGGTGGTACCTTGCCGGACATGGCCTCTCGACATCTCAAGAGGGAACGATTCAGGGCTACATGGCAACCGAACGACGCAATGGAGAGGGTGGGAACCCCCGGCCAGACGGCTCCAAAGTGGGTCCCCTCCCGGAATCGGTGGAAGGTTGTTGAACAAGTGGAGAGTTCAACAAGGAGGGGCGTCAAAGGTAAGACGGCGCTACTGAGAGGGCAATTTCACAGTCCGCCTGCGCGATGAGTCAGGAATCCCGAACCGGCTCGACGGACCCGCTGCTCCCCCGAATGAGCGCGGAGTAGAAGCGCACCATGGCCAGGTAGTGCGTGCTCGAGACCGCTTCCTCCAGCGCTCCTTGGCTCTCCGGCACCCGAATTCGAAAGGGCGCGAAGCGGTAGACCTCGTCGGCCACGCCATGGTACCGACGGCCTGCCGTCGGATGGAGCGCCACTCCGGGGGTCACGGCCACCACGTCGGGGAAGGTCCGGTGGACGGCCTCCCGGATTCGATCAAAGCCCTCTCCTCGAAAGCCGTTCTCCGCCCCTGGTGAAGCTGGAGGATGGGGTGGGACCGGGCCACCGGACACCTGCCTCACCGAGACCTCCACGTCCAGGTCCCGGAGTCGATCCCGGACCAGCTCCACGACCCCCTCCACCGACTCCCATGGGGCCAGATGGAGCCGGACCCGGGCCAGGTCGGGGTGCGACGAGGTGCCCTCCTCGGTCCCGGCCCGGATCAGGAGGGGGATGGAAGTGGTGCGGACGAGCTCCCTGGAGCCCGCCTCGTCGGCGAGGGCCCGAGCCACGGGTCGACGGAAGAGCCAGAGATTCCGGATCAGCATCCGGGTCCCCGGATCCATGTGGGGCGCCATGGTCTCGAGGAGCTCTCTCCCGGGTCCCTCGATCCGGGGAGCAAAGGGCTCCTCGAGACGAGAGACCGCCTGGACGAGCATGGCCGCGCTTCCCCCACTGATACCCCCATCGCCATCCCTCGCTGCGAGATCCCCGACGGGTCCGTAGCGACGTCTCGGACGAGGTTCCGGGTCGCCGGAGTCGTCGTCCTCCAGCCGGACCTCATCTGAGTTCGCCGGGACCGGAGCCCCCTCCCCTCGCCTCGGGGTCAGCTCGATCTCCAGGACACCCCGTTCGGCCACTCCTACCAGCGCCACCGGGTCCACAACTCCCGGGACGAGACCCGTTGTGAGCCCGCCCCCTTCCGTCAGCGCCCAGGTCGGGTGGATGCCCCGTTGGGTCAGGATCCCGGGAATTCCACCTCGTTCCTCTCGTGCGGCCGACGCCCCATTCGGCCCGCCATCCCAGGCCCCTCCATCTACGGAAAACGCCAGAAGGACCGTCCGCTGGGGGCTGAATCCCTCTGCCAGGAGGCCCTCTACGCCTTCGAGGAGCGCGAGCATCACCGTCTTCATGGCCGTGCGACCCTGTCCGTCCCCCGCTCCAGCCTGGGTCACACCCTGATGGGCCGCGAGGAGGATCGGAGCCAGTCCCGGGTCCGACCCCTCCCAGGTATAGAGGAGGGAGGTGTCGTCGATCCGCTCCAGACGGAGGTTGCGGTGTGTTCGGGGAAAGCTTTCTTCCAGGTGTTGGTGGAGCCGATTTCCGCCCTCCCGGGCCGAGTCCACGGCAGACTCGGGCCGGAAGGGGGGTAGGTCCGGCGCTGAGGCCCAGCGATCCACCGCCGCCGTCTCGTCCAGGGAATCGAGCTGAGCCTGACCTGTCGGTATGGGCGCAGGACTCGAAAAGACCAACCGTACCACGACCAGGACGGTGACGAGTCCGGCGGCCACCACCGCGGCCACGAGGGCGCGGAGGAGGAGGTCCCTCAAGGTGTGACGTTCGACGCGGCTATCCACGAGCCAGCTCCCTTCGCGTTCGTGCACCGGTGCATGCCTCACCGGGCCGAAAGCTTGGCTCGTTCCCCCAGAACGGAGATGTCGCTTCCTGCTCTTCCCTCATAAATTGATCATCAGGGTACAGGGTTCGCCTCCCAAAGGGGTGAACGTCCGCGACCCCTTCCTCCGGAGATTCTGCTTCGAGGTGAACATGTCGCTCATCGCCTTCCACCGCGCCCTCATCGCCGCCGCGATCGTCTTCTGCCTGGGATACGGTAGTTGGGAGCTCTTCCGGACCGGACCCCAGGGCCCGGAGGGCTCGGCGGTCGTGGGGACGGTCTTCATCGTTCTGGGACTTGGACTGGGATACTACCTCCTTCGACTGAACCACTTCCTGGGCTACAACGGCGTTACGCCGCACACCCGTTCGGATCGCTGACATCCATCCGGTCTCCGAGTACACTCTCCGAAAAAAGGCCGTCGAAGAAGCAGAGGGCTAGCGTTGGGAGCGGTAGGCCACCCGGTCCAGGGCGACTCGCCGCTCAGGAGGTCACCTGCTTTTGTCGAAGGGGTCGCTGGCCATGGCCTCGCGTAACTTCGGGTGCTTTCGCCACAGGTAATACCCCATGGCCACCACCGCCACCAGATTCCCCACCGCGATGCTCCACCAGGCCAGGGGCCCCAGCAGGAACTCGGCGACGATGGCCAGAAGCCCCAGGAAGAGGGCTTCGAACACTACGAAGAGGAGCATGACGCCCAGTAGGAGAGGGGGCGTCTGCTCGGCCTCCCAGACGATGACCGCGGCCACCAGCCCCACGACCGCAAAGACGACGAGGTGAAAGAGGGTGTAGCCCCCGATCGTCCAGAGAGTGACCTCCACCATGGCCAGATCGGTGGCGCCGAGGAATAGGGCCGAGCCCAGCGCCGCAGGGGTGAAGAGGGGCTGGCCCTGGATCGTATCGATGACCAGGAACCACACGGCCACGGCCACCGCCCCCACCAGCCCGGCCGCGGCGCCCTCCCGCACGATCTCGTGGTTCGCCAGCACTTCCCACCACGTCACACTTCGAGTCACACCGGTGAAGTGAAGGGTGCCCATGATGGTCACTCCCGCCAGGAGGTTTCCGGTGAGGACCTCCACCCACCCCAGCGCCTCCACCACGTCGAGCCCGGTCACGTAGACGCTTCCGTAGAAGACCAGGTCGAAGAGGATGAAGCCCAGCACCAGTCCCAGGAGGATGCCCGGCGCCACCTCCATCCGGGCCAGGATCCATGTGGCCAGAACCCCCACCAGCGCAAATGCCGTGAAGTGGATGAGGGTATACAGGGCGATGAGCCCCGGACGTGTGGCGAAGTCCTCGATTCCCACGAGAGAGGCGGCCAGGAGCGCCGGCGTGCGGAAGGGGGCGCCCTGGGCCGCGTCGATGAGGAGGAACCAGAGGGCCATGACCGCAGCTCCCAGAATGCCCGCCAGGAGGCCCCGAGCCCAGACGCTTCGCAGTACAGTCGACATGACGGTTCTCCTCAGCCTTCGCGTTGCGGTTGGGGCGACTCTTCCCTTCGGGCGTTCAACATTCGCCTCAGGACGTAGACTCCCACCCCTACTGAAAGAAGGATGGGCACGGAGGCCACCAGGAGCCCGGCCCAGAACATCCCGGTCATCAGCGGATCATCGTGTGCCATGGCTCCACCTCGTCTCAGCCGAAGTCCTGGATCACCAGCAGGATGAGGATGATCACCAGGGGGAAGGGGACCGCAGCCAGGATCCAGAGCTTTTTCGGCTCGGACCTGAGGTGCATGTAGTAGAGGGCCACGAGGAGGGCGCTCACCAGCGAGATGAGCACCAGGAAGCTGATGGACATCCACTGGGGCATCCCGACCAGGGACACCCCCACCTTCGCGAGCATCAGGAAGGCCAGGATCCCCCAGATGAGCATGTAGGGCTGATGCGACTGTTCCCCGTTCTGCATGGTCGTGCTCCTTGTTGTCTCCGGGCCGTCTCGGCGTGTCGCCACTCGCTCTGGACCCGGGCCCCGACCCCACGCAGGGTCGGGCCGGGGCGGGGATCTCAGATCAGATAGACGATGGTGAACAGGACGATCCAGACCAGGTCCACGAAGTGCCAGTAGAGCCCCATGACCTCCACCCCTCCCAGGTGGGAGGAGCTGTAGCGCCCCCGGATGGCCTGGATCAGAACCCAGATGAGACATCCGACTCCGATGCTTACATGGAGCCCGTGGAAGCCGGTCATGAGGTAGAAGGTGGAGCCGTAGAGGGGGCCGCCGCCGGCGGTATAGGCGGCGGCGTTGGGTACGAATCCGTCGCGAAACAGGTGGATGTATTCGTAGACCTGCACCCCGACGAAGGTGCTCCCCAGGATGATCGTGGCCACGAGCCAGAGCTGAAGGCCCTTCTGGTCATCCCTTGCGATGGCCGCGAAGGCCTTCACCATGGTCACCGACGAGCAGATCAGGACGAAGGTGTTGGCCGCGGTGAGGGGCACGTTCAGGACCTCGCCCGGAGCGGCGAAGTGTTCCGGGTGGGCGAACCGGAGGATGATGTACGCCCCGATGAGCGACGTGAAGAACATGACCTCCGAGAGGAGGAACACCCACATCCCCAGCTTCAGGTTGTACGCCCCGAGTCCCGGCTCGGGTCGGGTGGGGTCGACGGGTCCCCGGGCGGCGGATACGGCGGCGGTCTGGCTCATTGGTCTCCTCCCCGATCCTTGACTTGCCCGGACGGGTCGACCCGCTGGGCCGGCTCCGGCCGACGCTTGGCCGCGTCATCGGGAGGTTCGTTCTGGAGCAGGAAGTCCCTCTCGTGCCCCGGTACGCTGTACTCGTAGGCACCCCGGTAGACCACCGGGATCGTCTGGAAGTTGCCGTGGGGAGGCGGCGACGGGATGCTCCACTCCAGGGAGTTGGCGTTCCAAGGGTTGGGTCCCGCCTCCCGGCCCGTCCACATGGACAGGATGAAGTTCACGAAGAAGATGACCTGGAAGCCCACCAGGAAGAACACGCTGTAGGTGATGAAGACGTTCCAGGGCTGGAGCTCGGCCAGCCAGCCGTACTGGGTGGGGTCGTAGAGCCGACGCATCATGCCCTCGAGCCCCAGCCCGTGCATAGGGAAGAAGGCCAGGTTGTAGAAGATGAACGTCCCTACGAAGTGGATCCGGTTCCAGAGGGAGTTCATCATCCGTCCGAACATCTTCGGGTACCAGTAGGTGATCCCGGCGAAGATGGCGAACAGGCTTCCGCCAAAGAGGACGTAGTGCAGGTGGGCCACGATGAAGTAGGTGTCGTGGATATGGATGTCCACCGGAGTCGAGGCCATGAAGATCCCCGACAGTCCTCCGATGATGAAGAGCGAGACGAAGGCCGCCGCATGGAGGAAGGGAACGTGGAAGTGGATGTTGCCTCCCCACAGGGTTCCGAGCCAATTGAAGACCTTGATGGCCGAAGGCACTGCGATGACCATCGTACTGAACATGAAGGTGGTGCCCAGGACCGGATTCATTCCGCTCATGAACATGTGGTGTCCCCACACGATCCAGCCCAGGAAGGCGATGGCCACGATGGCCAGAACCATGGCGGTGTAGCCGAAGATCGGCTTCCGGGCCCCATTCGCCAGAACCTCCGAGACGATCCCGAAGGCCGGAAGGATGAGGATGTAGACCTCGGGGTGCCCGAAGAACCAGAACAGGTGCTGCCACAGGAGGGGTTCCCCCCCTGTCTCCGGAAGGAAGAAGGTGGTGCCCAGCGTCTGGTCGGTGAGGAGCATGATGAGGGCTCCGGCCAGGATGGGAATGGCCAGAAGCACCAGGATGGCGGTGATGAAGAGGGCCCAGACGGTCAGCGGGAGCCGCAGCCAGGTGAGCCCCGGCGCCCGCATGTTGATGACCGTGGTGATGTAATTCACCGCACCGGCGATCGAGGAGAAGCCCAGGATGAAGAGGGAGGCCAACCAGAGCTGCTGGCCCAGGTAGACCCCCGTGTACTCCCCATCGGCCGACAGGGGAGCGTAGGCGGTCCAGCCGGCTCCTGCGGCCCCTCCCTCCACCGCGAAGCTGGCCAGCATGAGGAGCCCCGCGGGTACCGCCAGCCAGAACGACCACATGTTCAGCCTCGGGAACGCCATGTCCCCCGCGCCGATCTGCAGAGGGATCAGCAGGTTCCCGAACACCCCCACGAGCAGCGGCATGATCGCGAAGAAGATCATGAAGGTGCCATGCATGGTGACCATGGCGTTGTAGAACTCCGGGAGGATGATGCCCCCGGGCGCCATGGTGGATGGCAGGAAATCCACCACCGGCATGGGCTGCCCCGGAAAGGCGAGCTGCCACCTCATCATCAGCGCCAGGGTGCCTCCGGCCGCCAGGAAGAAGAGGCTGACCGCCAGAAACTGCTTGGCGATCATCTTGTGATCGGTGGAGAAGATGTACTTCCGGATGAAAGACGGCTCGTGGTGCTCGTGGTCCCCGGCGAAGGCGGGGAAATCCCAGTCGTTCGGGGCTTCTTGCGTCGCGTGCGCGCTCATCTCGATTCCTCCCCGGTCATGGCCTGTGCCCGTTCGGTTCCCGTAACCCCGCCTCCAGCCGCGGCCAGGCGTTCCGCCTTCCAGGCCTCGAACTCCTCCTCGGTATGGACGATGACCAGACCATCCATCCGGTAGTGCCCCAGGCCGCAGAGCTCGGCGCACCCGAGCTCGTACTCTCCCGGCTCGGTGACCTCGAACCACATGGGAATGGATCGCCCCGGCAGCGCGTCCTGTTTCAGACGAAACCGGGGCACGAAGAACGAGTGGATGACGTCCGCCGACTCCAGGTGCACGATGACCGGTTGGTTCACCGGCACATGGAGCCGGTTCAGGACCGTGAAGCTGTCGTCGGCGTCGAATTCCCCATTGCTTCCCGCGTACTGGGCCTCCCATTCGAACTGACGGGCCACCACCGTGACCTCGTAGGCGTCCTCTGGGAAGAGGGCGGGGTCCTTGATCTCATCCCAGACCGGCTTGCTGATCAGGGCCAGCATCAGGACGACCACGAAGGGAACCGCGGTCCAGAGTATTTCCGCCCTGGTGCTGCCGTGGGTGTACGCGGCCGTCCTCCCCTCCCGCTTCCGGTACTTGATCAGGAAGTAGACGAGGAGGAACTGGGTGATGAAGAACACGATCCCCGTGATGACCAGGATGATGTAGTAGAGACGGTCGATCTCGGGCCCGAAGGTCGACACGCTGGGTTCAAGGAGCCAGTTCATGGGCTTCGTCTCCGGGCCGGCTTAGCGAACGTCGGGGGCGGAGGTCAGGGTGCGCGCCGCGGGGGCGTGCTCGTGTGCCCCATGTCCGGACTCCGGATCGGCCTGGTCCACACGATGGGGATAGATGGGATCACCCAGGGGCACCACCGCGGTGTTCAGCATGTCCTCGGAGAAGGTGAAGGTGACCTGGGCGGTCTCCCCGGTCTCGACCGTGACGGTCTGCTCCTGGGTCCCGAGCTGGGAGTGCCAGGCCTCGATCACGTAGTCGCCGGGGGGCAGGTCGCTCAGATCGAAGGAGCCCCCCTCGCCGGTCACCACATGGTAGGGATGGGACGCGATACCCACGTAGCCGCGCATCCACCCGTGCACGTCGCATCGCACGGGGATCATGACCTCGGGCTCGGTGAAGGTCCGGTCCGTGTCCATGTTCACCGGCTGGCTCAGATTGAACGGCCGGTTATTGGTGGGGGTGGCGTTGACGTTGTGGAGGAGTCCGTCGGAGTTCCGGAAGGTCACGGTCTGTCCCGTCATGGCCCCGATGACCATGGGGGTGTACCGGCAGCCCACCTGATCCATCACCACGGCCTGCCGGGTGGTGGGAAAGTCCATGCCCTCGAGGCCCTCCTTCACGTAGACGAAGACGTCGCCGAGGTGGCCGTCACTCACCTTGACCACATCCCGGGTCGGGGTCACGTCCCAGTGAGCGTCACAGTCCGGCTCGCTGGACATGTCCATCTCCTCGGGGGGTGGGGGATCGCCCTCGTACATGACCATCCCCTCGACGTGACCCGCAGTGCCCACATCGAAGGGCATCTCCGCCTCTTCCGGCTCGTCGGGAGCCTCGTCGGGGGCGTCCCCGCAGGCTGCGGCCAACCCCAGAACGAGAACGGCGGCGAGGGCTCTGGATGTCCACTGTGAATAACGCATGATCGGCTCCATCATTGAATGAGATATGGGTGTACCCACGGATCGGGAGTCGGCAGAGGTCAGGGAGGAGGCCTGGGGTCGTCCTCCGGGCCGCTGTCGCCGCCGCCATCCGCCCCGTCATCACGGTGATCGTCATGGGGCGGCGGGTGCACGGCAGGGTCGGGGTCCCCCGTCGTTCCACCGCCCAGGGCACGCTCCCTTCGCTGGGCCCGGGCCACCACCACCAGCCCCAGCCCGCCGGTGAGAAGGAAGGCGACGACCGGGGCCACGTAGGTGGAGGGGGGAGGGTCTTCGCTGAGGTAGATGAAGAACCAGGAGCTCACCGACCCCCGGGGGCCCTCCTCGGCGTTGTCTCCGTCCCAGGCGAAGAAGGCGATGGGGATGGGCGTCCCGGTCTCGAAGTGGAGACGTCCCTCGCTATCCGATGGCTCGAGGTTGCGCCGGAGGACCAGTTGCCAACGGCCCGCTTCCCACTGGGCGTCGGCCTCGATGCTCCCGCTCAGAGTCTCCACGTCCAGCATCCCCCGGGCTCGCGCCGGCTCGGCGCCATCCCGGTCGCTCTGCCACTGCCAGAGGTAGACGGGCCGTTCGGAGTTCCCCATGAGGAAGTACGGGCGCTCCATTCCGTCCGGGATGACCGGGGGGAACTGAACTGCGAACCGGTCGGGCCGGGGATCCGGCTCCACCGGGTCTCCCTCCACCGGTTCCATGACCTCCAGGACCCGCTCCTGCCACTGCATCCAGGCGGGATCGGGACTCTGGGACCGGTCGTGCCAGGTGAGGCGCAGGGCGATCTCCTCGCCGTCGTGGAGGGCCTGGACCCAGACCCCGTCCACCGCCGGATCGAACCAGCGGGGAAGGATGATGATCTGGGCCACCAGAGGGATGAAGAACTTCTCCACCTCCTCCCAGGTCTCGTCGCCCACCGTGCGGGGAACCTGGCCGGGCTCGACCTTGTCCGCCCGGATCACCTCGCGGACCCGGGGCCGGTCGTCGGGAGCCAGGCTCCGGACGAAGTGGGCCAGGTTCCAGAGCTGGTCGTCGGTCATGAAGCCCGCGTCCACCAGGTCGGAGAAGGCGGGCATGGGGGTGCCGTCCATCCCGGTCCGGAGGCGCCGGTAGATCTCCTCGACCGAACCCCCACCATTGAACTTCCAGTTCTTGGTCAGGTCCACGGCACGGATGGGATAGCCCCGGTCGTCTTCCAGTTCGGGTCCCGAGGAGCCATAGCCCCGGCCGGTGTCGCCATGACACTGCCAGCATTCAATGGAATCGTAGAAGATTCGCCCTTCTTCGATCCGCTCGGCGGTGGCCCGCGGGGCCCGTCCGAAGTCGAGAGGCTCAGGCTCGGCCATGGTCTCGAAGGGCGCATAGAAGCTCTTGATGTAGTCCTTCACCGCCTCCCGATCCCTACGGCTGAGCTGGTCCTGCCAACCGGGCATGGTGGTCCCGGGCATCCCCTCGTCGATCATCCGCATGATGTCGTCGTCGGTGGGGATCTCCCCCCCGGCGGTGGTGCGGATCTGGTAGAGGCCCCGGGTGAAATCACGGGGACGGGGGAGCATGTAGCCCGCTGCGGGCCCCAACCCGTCACCCTCGACCCCGTGGCACGACGCGCACCAGCGATCGTAGACCTCCCGGCCCCGCTCCAGGTCGGCCTCCTGGGCCGTCAGCGGACCGCCGTTGGGCAGGACGAGAAGTCCCGCCATAACCACTCCGAACCATCGCAGTAGTCGGGGCATCAGTGTTCGTCCCAGGTTCGGGGGGAGATCCCTGCCTGCTGGTAGAGGAAGAAGGTCACGGCCCACATCTCCTCGGGGGTCAGGAAGGCCTCCCACGCCGGCATGGCAGAGTTCCAGGGGGCACCCTCCCTGGGCAGACCGGGCCCTCCCTTGGCGATGCGCCAGAAGACGTAGCTCTCGGTCAGCTGCGCAATGGTCCCGCCCCCTCGAAGGGGGAGGGGAAGGGGGTTGTAGCCGTGGGCGTAGTGCCCCTGTCCGTCCAGGTAGTCTCCGTGGCAGGGCATGCAGTTCTGATAGTAGATCTCGAGCCCCAGCTCGTAGCCCTCCTCCTCCCTGCCCTCTTCCCGGAAGGGGTTCTCGAGCCCCTCCAGGACCAGCGACTCCCCATTCACGGTGATGGAGGTTGGATTCGCCGGGTGCACCGAGCGGAGCCCCGCCGGAGCCGTCACCTTGGGCCGCACCGCGTCGTAGGTCACGAAGGCCATCAGGAGGGGCACCAGGACCAGGAAGACCCGGCGGGCCCGGCGCCGCTCGGGGCGGACCAGGAGGTTCCGGATGGGCTCCTTGAACCTCTTCCACCGGGCCTCGTTGTCGCTGACCCAGACCAGGATGCCCACCCCCACGGTGAGCATGTACTGGATGATCACGCTCGAGGGCACCATGGCGCTGGAGAATCCCAGGAGAGGCGGGATGTAGGGAATGCCCCACTTGATCAACACGTACGAAGCCACGAAGACGGCGATGGCCTGCCAGAACGGATGCCGGAGGTAGTCTCTCATGGGGCCTCCTCCTCAGCGCAGTTGGCTCAGATAGGTCACCACGGCCTCCAGTTGCTCCGCCGTCATACGGCGCCCGAAGTCGGGGGGCATGAGCCCCACCATGTCCTCGTATCCCTCGCTCACCACCGCAGGGGGGTCGAGGATCGCCAGCCGGAGTTCCTCGGCGGAGCGGAGGTTTCCGATGCCGTCGAAGTCGGGACCCAGATCCAGCCCCTCGCCGGCCATGACGTGGCACTGGAGGCAGAGCTCAGTGATCAGGACCTCCGGGTCGGTGGAGTCAACTTCGGGACCGGCCGCGGCCAACCCCGGGGCGCCGGCCTCGCCCTCCTCGGGCTGGTCGGGGATGTCGGCGGCGGTCACGGTCACCTCACCTCCCAGCGACTGCAGATAGGCCACGATGGCCCAGATCTGAGGCTGGGTCAGGGTTCGGTCCGCCGCCGGCATGATGGGAGGGTAGTCGCCCACCATGTGATCGGTCGGCCGGACGAGTGCCTGGTAGAGGTATTCCTTGCAGTCCATCCCCGGCACCCGGTCGGCGCAGCGAACCCCGATGGGCCCCTCCCCCTGGTAGTCGGTGCGGATGTTGGGGGCCCGAGCTCCGGGGGTTTCGGCGTGGCAGGCCAGGCACCCCCCACCCCCTGCGTAGAGCTCCTCTCCGACCTCCACCAACTCCTCGGGGGTGACGTCGGCGCCGAAGGCGATCTCCGCGGGCACGTCCGATTCCACCTGGGGNATCACGTTGGCCACCACCGTATAGGCCGCGATGGTGATCAGGGTGACGGCGACGATCTTCAGGTCCACTGCTGACATGGCCAGAGCCTCCTCAGTCTCCGCCGACGGGTTGGAGTTCGGGTCCCATCCCCGGACCGGTGGCTGGACCTTCGTCGCCGCGGCGGGAGGGGCTGGGGTCGCTTCGCGCGGCCTCCACCGCCTTCCCCTCCGGAACGAGCTCGGGCTTCGCGATCATGCCTCCGATCCAGAAGACGAAGGCGATCATCAGCAGGAAGATGATGACGCAGACGCTGATGACCTGGGCGGCGTAGCCCAGGGCCGGGGTCGCCGCATACTCGGTGGTGTCGCGCATCACCTCCCAGACGTGCCAGTGCTGGCGGATCCCACTCCGGGCGAAGCCCATGAGGCCCATGAGCCAGGTGAAGGTCACCACCAGCACGAAGAGGGCGTATTGAGAGCGCTCGGGCATCTCACCCCAGCGGATCGGGCCGCGGGTGTCCGCCCTTCGCATGATGAAGAGGTCCAGGGCCAGCACCGCCGCGATGGTGAAGAGCACCCAGAGCACCTGGTAGACCGAGAAACCGATCCGGGTCAGGGTGGGGACGAAGTAGCCATAGACCCCGTAGAAGATCACCACCACCGAGCACAGCCCCAGGAGCGTGCCCTGGGTGAGGGTCCCCGTCCGGGCCCACGACACCGTGGGGATCTTGTTGGCCCGACGGTACATCAGGAAGGAGAGGAAGGTGGTGAGGATCATGAGGTTCACCGCCGTGTTCTTGGCGCTCATGAGCCCCAGGACTCCGAGGAAGGGATGGTGGGTGCCTCCCATGGCCGCCAACTCGTCGCGGTCCGCGATCATGGAGTGGGGCGTGGCCCAGACGATGAACCCGATCACCAGCACGGCCAGCATCCACTTCGTATAGCGGGAGAAGCGCTCTCCCCCCGGGATCCGCCCCAGCCCGATCCAGAGGTAGTAGTTGGCCGCCAGGAAGAGGACTCCGATGAGGAAGGCCTGGACGATCCAGAGCCAGCTCATGAAGCCCCCCATCATGGTGACGCCCATCTGCTGGTTGTACTCGTAGATCTCCCTGCCCAGCCAGTAGCCGGCGAAGGGGAGCACGAGGAAGACCCCGATGGCGATGAAGTTGCCCACGTACCCCATCCAGTCGTAGTGGGCGCGTTCCTCGGGTGTGCGGGACTTGAGGAACCGGTACGCGGCATAGGCCGCCACGATGGACCCCCCGAACACGGCATTCGCGATGAGCCGATGGATGTTGATGGGCATCCAGGTGGCGTTGGCGAAGGCGCTCCAGAACTGGACCATGCCGGGAGCGGTGTCCGGGAGGAGGTCGCCTGGCGGGCTCATCATGAAGGTGAGCCAGGCGTTGGCGATGAAGAGCACCGCCGTGCCCCACACGTTCAGGAGGAGGCCCAGACCCCAGTGACCGATCTTGGACCAGCCCTCCTTCCACCGGTCCCACCCGTAGTAGTACATGTATAGGGTGGCCGACTCGGCGAAGAAGAGGCCGGCGTAGACCCACATGGAGATCTTGAAGATCTCGCTCAGGTAGCTGAAGAGACCCGGATAGAGGGTGACCAGGAGGAAGAGGAAGAGCCCGCCCAGGAGCGCAGTGGCGCTGTACGCCACCAGGAGGAGTCGCGTGAACTCCTTGGAGAGCCGGTCGTAGCGATCGTCCTTCCCCCAGATCCCGATCGCCTCGGTGACCACCGCGAACATCGGCACGCCCAGGACGAAGGCTGCGAACATGAGGTGGACCTGGGCCACGATCCAGATGGCGGCCCGGCTCCCGATGATGGGGAAGTCTTCGCCGTACATGGGGGGGGTGTAGGCCTGCTGCTGGGCCAGGAGCGGCACCGCAAGAATCAGAAGAGCGCCCACTCCCAGCGCCACCGGGGCCAGCCGCTGAGCCAGAGGCCACCAACGGCCCCCCGTCATCCGCGCCGTCGTCCTCCACATGACCGATCTCA
>SL_3KL_010_SEDDRAFT_10003103_pt1 | contig 15130 bp, 16 predicted proteins | sample SodLakKL_010_SED_2_FD_10381 | JGI IMG/M metagenome (IMG submission 10381)
GCAACACGGGACCTCAGTAGAGTTCGTAGCCCTGACTGGTCTCCCGGAAGCGAAGCCCCCGGGCAGTAGCAATATCCCCCAGGATCCCCCGAAGATCCCGGGCCTCCTGGTAGTGGAGGGTCAGGCGATCGGTGGGGTCCACCTCCTCCCCCAGCTGGATCTCCACCCCGAAGCGCCGTTCCAGCTCTGCCACGATCCCACCCAGGGGCCGGTCCAGAGCCGCAAACCCCTGGGTCCGCCAGCTCAGTATCCGCTCCAGCTCCGTGCCTTCCGGAGGGCTCGGGTCGGTGGTGTCAAGCGCCACCGACGAGCGCTGGCCCGGTGCCAGCTCCACCTCCGTCGTGCCGTTCCGGCCAGCTATCCGCACCCGCCCCGACTCCAGGGCCAGGTCGGTGCCTCCCCCCAGCTCGTCCCTGGCACGGAGGTTGAAGCGGGTGCCCAGTACCGTCACCTGGGCGTTGAAGGTCTCCACCACGAAGGGGGCATCACCAGGGGCCACGTCAAAGTAGGCTTCTCCCTCCAGGCTCACGGCCCGGTTGGGGCGGGACCAGGGGGGTGTCCAGCGGGGATGGGAGAGGGAAGAGCCACTGTTCAGCTCCACCATGGAGCCATCCTCCAGCGTCACCATGAGGGTCTCGCCAGGGCCCGCTTCCAGGGTGGATTCACCCAGTACTCCGAATCCCAGGGCCAGGGCGGCCACGGCGGCGGCCATGGCCAACCCCGATCCCCACCGGAGGAAGGGCGTCCCGGGGGAGGGGGAGCCACGGCCTTGGTCCGTCGATTCGGCCTTCAGGGTGGGCTGGACGTGATCCTCCGTCCCCAGACCGGTCCGCTTCCGGACCTCGGTCCATGCGTCGTCCACCTCACCCGGCGAGGCCTGGGGCTGGGGGTCAGCCAGGAGGTCCCAGACCTCTTCCAACTCCCGGGCATCGGGCTCATCCCCCAGCTCTGGGGGGAAAGGATGTCTCTTCTCGCGTTGCGGCATGGCTCTATCGTTCCGATCTGGGGGCCGGATCGTCGTTGTCGATCCGGTCCTTCAAGGTCCGGAGTGCCCGAACCAGATGGTTGTTCACGGTCCGGGGCGACAGCTCCATGACCTGGGCGATCTCCTCATGGGAGAGCCCCTGGAACCGACTCAGGCTCAGGGCTTCCCGTTGGCGGGGTGGAAGCTCCTCCATCCACCCCTGGATCCGCTGGGCCAACTCCCGGCCGACCAGGGCTGCGTCAGGACCAGGTGCCGGCGTCCGGGGAGGTTCGTAGCCCTCCGCCAGGAGCTCCTCCCTGCGGCGACCGTCCCGGAGGTGGTTCAGCGCCAGGTTCCGGGCCGTTCGGTGCAGGAGAGCCCGGACCGATCCCGAGGGGTCGTGATCCTTCCGTCGCTCCCAGAACCGGACGAAGGCTTCCTGGACCAGGTCCCGGGCGGTGGCGTCGTCCTCCACCAGCCTCCGGACGTGTCCCAGGAGATCATCGTGGAGGGCCCGGAAGAGGGATTCGAAGGCCCCTTCGTCCGAGTTCACCACCCGCCGGAACCATCCCGAATGGAGGTCCGCCGGGGTGTCGGATCCCTTCCCAGGCTCCGTGTGGGAGGTCCGGGGAGCGGGATGGCCGCCATGTATTCTGTGCGCCTGGGATGAGGCCGGAGGCATCTCGGGTCCAGTGAGGTCGTTGCTGTCGTCGTTCACTGGATGAACACCTGAGATGAGGGCAGTGACCAGCAGGGGGGTTGGGGGCGACCCTTTTCCTCCCCTTGGGCGCGTCTCGTCGGACGGGCCTCTTGGGGTGCGACTCCTGGGGCGCTTCCCCTGGGCCGCGACTTGTGGGCCGCGTTTCCTGGGGTGGGCCTTCTGGGGTGCGACTCCTGGGGCGCGTCTTCTGGGACGCGACTGTTTGGCGGCGACTGTCAGGACGCGTCCCCTCGGACGTGCCCCTTGGTGCCCCCACTGCAGGGGATGCTGGTGGCCCCGAGGGAGGCACCGTAATCTATCCGGGGCCGGTGGGTTCCTGCACGGAGTGCCCGGAAATACCATGCGGCTGGTCCCATCGTCCCCGGGTTCGTGCCCGGTCCCGGCGATCCCCCTCGGAGGAGGCAGACTGTGACGAAGCTTCCGTTGGTGCGCTGGACCCTGAGCCGGCGGGTCGTAGACCATTCGGTCCAGGGCGTCCTCATCTTTGCCAGCGTCTTCCTGGCCTTCTGGCTCAATGACTACCGGGGTGCAGTGGCCGAACGACAGGCCACCGACGATGCCTTGGTTGCCATCATCAATGAAGTGGAGACGAATCAGGAGGTTCTGGCACGGTGGGCACCCTACCACGCTGAGATCAGCCAGGGGGTGGAGGCCGAGTTGGCGGAGGATCCGGGCCCGGGCCCGTTCAATCCTTACGCCTTCATGGATGACCGGGGGATCTTCCGGGAGATCCTGACCTCCGACAGTTGGGAGGTGATGCGGCAGGGTGGGGTCCGCCTCGACCTGGAGACGCGCCTGGCCGTGAACCGGGTCTTCCAGCAGCAGGAGTATGTGGATCGAGCGGTGCGTGCCACTGTGGACTTCCTGTATTCCCGGGAACTCTTCGATCCGGAGCGAGGGGAGGAGAACCGAGTCATCTTCTACCGCCTCGTCACGGACCTCCACGCCCAGGAGGAGGCCATGCTGGAGACCTACCGCAGGTTCCTCGAGGTGGTGGCTGCCCCCTCATAACCAGCGCCGCCTGGTGTCTTCTCCGCTGACCCCATCGACCATGTCCAAGACCCAGTATTATGCCGCAGCCAGCCTGGACGGATTCATTGCTACCTCCGATCACTCTCTGGAGTGGCTCTTCCAGTTCGGGGACGCCGAGGACAGTAGCTACCCTGGCTTCATACAGGAGGTCGGCGCGCTGGCCATGGGCGCCCGGACCTACGAGTGGGTGGTAGCCCACCTGGAGGAGGCGGAAGGGGGACCCAGCTCGTCCTGGCCCTACGATCAGCCGACATGGGTTTTCAGCCGGGGGGATCTGCCGGCCGTTCCGGGTGCGGACCTCCACTTCGTCTCCGGAGATGTTCGTCCGGTCCACCGAGAGATGCGAGCGGCCGCCGGGGGGAAGAACCTGTGGATCGTGGGTGGGGGAGACCTGGCCGGCCAATTCCATGACCAGGGCCACCTGGACGAGGTGATCGTCCAGGTGGCTTCCGTGACGTTGGGCCAGGGGGCTCCCCTCCTGCCTCGAGCCATCGTAGATCCACCCCTTCGCCTGGTCTCGGCTACCCCCTTCGGAAACGGCTTCGTGGAGCTGCGTTACGAGGTTCCAAAGCAGGCGGAGCCATAGCACATCGTGGGCGCACGTGTGAAGTTGTAACTCTATCACGGGCCCGTGGGTCCGCATCGAAAGGGCGGGGGAAGTGGGGCGCTCCGGCGCTGTTCCCCTGATCCGGGTGCTTTCTGCTGACAGGCCATGTCCCGGCTTTTTTGGTGGAGCGAATCGCGACAAACCCTTCATTGTGGAAGGAGCCGGCGAAGTGATGAGGGATTTGTCTCATATATGAAACAAATCCTTCGGTCGGTGGATCATGCCGTCAGCGTCTTCCTCACCTTCCTCGGACCCACCATGCGGGCGTCGGCCGCTCTGGACGAGGGGACCCGGGACGCCCTGGTCCAGGATCTCCGTGAGGTGTTCCAGCGCCACAACCGGGCCGACGATGGCACGGCGGTGGTGGAGAATCGGTACTGGCTCACCCTGGCCATCTGCGAATGAGGAAGAAAAGGTTCGTCGATCCCCACCCGCATCATTGGACTCCACCCGCAACACCGCCCGACCCGCACCATTGGACCCGATCGACGACCCGGCCCTACCCGTGCTCCGGCCCCAACCCGCGCCTCGACCCCCATCCCCACCCAAACCATTGGACGCCACATGTTGAAGACCCTACTGCTCGTTTCTGTCGCCCTGGCCATGACCTCAGCCGATCTGGCGGCGCAGAACGTGACGGGTGTCTTTGCCCGCTTTGACCAATGGTCCATCGACAGCGGCCACCTGGCCAACTCCGAGGACCGGCCTGGGGTGGCGGTGGGGTTGGTCTCCGCCGGTGCCCACGGGATGCTCCGGGCCGGGGTGGGATGGACCCCTGAGGGCGATGTGGCGCCTGGCTGGACCACCGTGAAGCTGGAGGGGGGACCTCACCTGGTCCTGGCTCGCCGGGTGGGGGTCGGGGTTCAGGCCAACCTGACGGCCCTGGACATGAAGGTGGACAACCGGCACGCCGTCATGGAGAAATGCCAGGAGGGATGCTTCTTCGAAGCTCCGGCCCTGGAAGGGGGCTGGGGCTTCATGGTGGGTGCTTCCCTCACGGGACACCTTCAGCCTGGGGACCGGCTCCAGCTCACCGGAGAATACGGACGACATCGGGTCATGGCGGGCTCCAACGAGACCGAGTGGCTGGACCGGTGGAGCCTGGGCGCCCAGTTCCGGATTCGATGAGAGGTCGCGCGTTCGTCCCCCAGCGGGATTTCGTCCAGCCAGGGTCCCAGTCCGGTGCGGCAGGGGTCATCCGTTCAGAGCTTCACAGGTGCCGGTCCTCGCGCGATCGCCCCTGACGTTGCATCTTGGCCCTTCCCAACACGCAACCTTGATCTGGATGGCGGAGATGGATCCGCCTCAACTCCGGAGGAAGTATGACCCGTAGCGCCCTTGCCCTTCTGGCACTCTTCGCCTTCGTCCTCCCGGCCTGTGGCTCCGATGACGGCGACGCCATGGACGCCCCGGCCGACCAGGCGGCGGCTGCCCCCCAGACGGCCCAGGATGCCTTCTGGGAGAACCTGCAGGCTCTCTGTGAGTCGGCCGCCGAAGGAGAGCTCCTCCAGGCTCCCGACGACCAGATCTCCCCGGATGCCCGCCTGGTGGTCCACTTCTGGGAGTGCGGTGACGAGATGATCCGCTTTCCCCTCCACGTGGATGACAACCGGTCCCGGACCTGGGTCTTCCTGAGGCATGACGACCACCTGGAGCTCCGTCACGACCATCGCTACGAGGATGGGACCGAGGAAGGGAACACCTGGTACGGCTCCACCACCATTGAAGAAGGGACGCCCAACCGACAGGAGTTTGCCACCCGCCGCGGCGACGACATCGGGGGCTGGGCTGTGGAGATCGAGCCTGGGGTCCACTTCACCTACGGAACCATGCGGAATCACGAGTTCCGGCACCATCTCCGCTTCGACCTGACCGATCCGGTAGAGCTTCCCCCCATGCACTGGGGCTGGGAGACGCCCCCGTCCCAGCTCCAGTAAGGAGTCGGCACTCCGTCGGGTGGATAGCTGAGGAAGCCAGGAGTCGATCCCGGTGACATGGTGGTGGGTCCAGGGGCCTCGGTCAGGTCCCCGGGCCCACCACTTCGTCATTTTGAGGGAGTGAGCCCGGCTCTTGAGAGGGCGGACCCAGCTCCCTCCGGATCACCGGAGCCACCTTGGTTCCGAAGAGCTCGATGCTGCGGAGGACCTTCCGGTGGGGCAGGGTGCCGACGGTGAACTGGAGGAGGAAGCGGTGATGGCCGAAGATCTCGTGCTGGTGGAGGATCTTCTCGATGATGGCGTCTGGGCTCCCCACGGCGTTGGCTCCATGGAGTTGGCAGGAGGCCTCGAACTGTTGCCGGTTCAAGGGGGGCCACCCCCGCTCCCGGCCAATCCGGTTCATGGTCTCGGCGAAGGCTGGGAAGGCCTCTCGGACCGCCTTCTGGGTGTCTGGGCCGATGTAGCCGTGGGAGTTGATGCTCAGCCGAGGAAGAGAATGGCCTGCGTCCCGAGCCGCCTTCCGGTGGAGGGTGGCCATGGGGGCGAAGCGGGCGGGCTGGCCCCCGATGATCCCCAGGGCCATGGGAAGGCCCAATCGGCCGGCCCGGGCGGCGGATGCCGGGGTGCCCCCCACGGCGATCCAGACGGGAATGGGGTTCTGGGCCGGTCGAGGGTAGACTCCCTGTCCGGTCAGAGAAGGCCGGTGACGGCCCGACCAGACCACCTTCTCCTCCTCACGGAGCTTCAGGAGCAGATCCAGCTTCTCTTCGAAGAGCTCGTGGTAGTCGTCCAGATCGTAGCCGAAGAGGGGGAAGGACTCGGTGAAGGACCCCCGACCCACCATGATCTCCACCCGACCCGAGGAGAGGAGATCGGTGGTGGCCGCCTGTTGGAAGACCCGGACGGGGTCGTCTGAGCTGAGGACGGAAACCGCGGTGCTCAACCGAATCTGCCGGGTCCGGGCCGCCGCTGCAGCCAGAACCACAAATGGCGATGAGATGACGTAGTCGGGCCGGTGGTGTTCCCCCACGCCGAAGACGTCCAGCCCCACCTGGTCCGCCAACTCCATCTCTTCCAGGAGGCGGTGGAGGCGCTCCTCAGGGGTGGGGGTTCGGCCCGATTCCGGGTCCCGAGTGGCTTCGCCGAAGGTAAAGATGCCAAGTTCCATGGTGGCCCATCACCCCGGAGCCCCCGGTCTGGTCCGGACATCCTCATTGGCCTCTGGTGACTTCTCGGGGAGATATATGAAGAAGGAGGTGCCATCTCCGGGGGTGCTTTCCACCTCGATAAAGCCGTGGTTCTGGGCCACAATCCCATAGACGGTTGATAGGCCAAGGCCGGTCCCCCGGCCCAACTCCTTGGTCGTGAAGAAGGGCTCGAAGATCCTGGCTTGAGTCTCACTATCCATCCCGACACCGGAGTCAGAGACCTGCAGCCGGATCCAGGCTCCTGGTTCCAGTTGCGCCATTCGGGTCTGTTCGGGCTGGTCCACGAGCTTGCGATCTACCCCAATGGTCAGGGTCCCTCCCGCCGGCATGGCGTCCCGTGCGTTGATCGCGAGGTTCAGGAGGATCTGGTTGAGCTGTCCCGGATCCATGCAGATCCAGGCCTGTTTCAACTGGGTGGCGATCCGCACGTCGATGGATGAGGAAAAGAGTCGCCTGCTCATCTTCCGGAAATCCTGCACTGTTTCCACAAGATCGACCAAGCGTGGCTGGACGGGCTGCTTTCGTGCGAAGGCTAGCAGCTGCTTGACGAGTTCAGCCCCTCGAACTGCAGCTCCTTTGGCTGATCTGAGCTCATCGGCCAGGCCATCCGACTGCTTCGGAAGAGCCTCCAAGGCCATTTGAAGGTGCCCCAGGATCACCGTGAGGAGGTTGTTGAAGTCGTGGGCGATCCCAGCTGCGAGCTCTCCCACGGATTCTAGCTTCTGGGCTTCCTGAAGGCCTTGCTCTAGAGCCACTCGCTCGGTGATGTCCTTGCCCGACGCCACGAAGTGTCGGATTTGGCCATCTTCGTCCTGGATTGGGGAAATGGTCTGGAGGAGATGGTAGAGCCTTCCATCCTTTCGACGGTTCACGAACCGCCCCTGGAACGCTTTCCCCGCCAAGATCGTCCTCCACATCCGGGCGTAGAAGGCCTGATCCTGTTGGCCGGACTGGAGGAGGGCGGGGGTCTGCCCAAGAGCCTCGGCGGGGGAGTAGCCCGTGAGCCGTTCGAATGCAGGGTTCACATATTCGATCCGGCCTCCGGTGTTGGTGATCATGACTGCGTCCGGCGAGTGGGTCACCACGGCGGATAACCTCCGGACCTCGGCTTCTGCGACACGCCGGGCGGTGATGTCCACCAAGCTGCCTTCGAAGGACTCTACCTGGCCCGTCCCCGGATCGCGAACCACCCGGGCTGAGTCCTCGACCCACAACGGTCGACCATTTCGATGAAGCAATTCGAGCTCCATTCCGCGCACGGTCCCGTGGAGTTCCATGGCCTGCCGCCACCGTTCCTGGTCCTCCCGGTTGACATAGAGGTCGCTCACATGGAGTCCCTGGAGTTGCTTCGCGTCGTTATATCCCAGGATCTGGGCAAAGGCTGGATTCACCTCCAATATCCGGCCGTCGGCTGATGTGCGGTAGAGTCCGATTGGGACCCTCTCGAAGATCCCCCGGACTTCGGCTTCGGACACCTTCAGGCGTTGGAGTAGATCCCGAAGGTGATCCACGTAGGAGTTGAACACCTCGGCGATGGCGACCATCTCCTCGGGCCCCTCCTCCTTCAACACGAGTACCTCTTCCTCCTCCCCCCGACTCATGGCCTCAAGGGCTTCATGGAACCGGTTCAAGGGCCGCTGCACGGAGCGCACCGATGTGGAGGTGGCTGCCAGGGTCAAGAACAGGAAGAGGAAACCGGCTGTTCCATAGGTGTTGCGCTGAGTACGGGCTTGGCGCTCAAGTTGTACCGCCCCTGTCTCCAGCGTCCGGAGGGCTTGGACCTCCAGCTCCCTTAGCCGTTCGATACGCTCAGTCTGCACCTCAAACCATCGCTCAGCGTCCAGGTCTGGGTGGTCGGGCCCCTGGGCAAGGATGAGGTCCCGGATGGTAACGGCCTCGGCGGAGATCGGATCCGTTTCCAGAGCTCCTATCCCCTCCAAGAGGTTCCCGTCGGCGACTGTGGTCAACATGATCTCCAGCATTTCCTGCCGGGCCACCACCAGGAGTAGGTCTTCCTGAACTCCCGGCTCGATTGCTCCCTGGGCCAGAGCGCCGTGAAGGATGGCTCGCTCAATCCCGGCTGCCTCCTTCAGGTGCACCAGGGCGGCAAAGGAGGCAGTCGGGACATTCAACTCGGGATGGCTCCCTTCCTGGGCCGTCCGGAGGACGACATGGAGGAGGGCCCCGTTCAACCTGGTGTAGAACTGTCGGCTGGCACGTCGCGTCATCTCCCGCTGGTCCACACGTTCTCGGATCAGAGCAAGGGAATCCAGGAGCAGGAGTGTCTTTGTAACTGCCTCAGGCGCCGAACTTCGGATTGGACGTCCTGCGGGCCCGGCCAGGCGGCCTCGGAACCGGTCGGCAAGACGGTCCACCTGATCCCGCTCGTGGGCCAGAGACGATTGGGTGCCATTCTCGGGATGGGAGAGCCATCCCGCCGAATGACCCCGCTCAAGTTGCACATGGTGGATTAGGCGCCCTCCCTCCAGGGAGAAATCCACCTTCTGTGCGATGCGGGTCATCTCACTCAGGGTCCTGGAGTGTTGCATCAGACCCACCCCCAGCAAGATGGCGAGGCCCGCCAAGGGGAGGAGGACCAGGAGGTAGGTTCGGCTGCGTAGGCTGAGCGGCTTCGCGCGCATGATTCCCTTCTCCAGTCCCAGAGCAAGGAGTACACCGGACGGTTATCTTTGCCTATGGAGGTAGGGTAGATGGTCGGGTCTTAGTTGTCCAGAAAGGAATCCAATTGTCCTCGATTAATGACAGAGCCCGAGAAGTCCGGTCCAAGAACGGGTTGAGCATCCGCGGCTTTGCCGCCCTCCTGGCTGATGAGGGGGGATATCCGGTTTCTCACAGCTCCGTGGCTGAATACGAGGGAGATCGAACCATCCCGGCAGAGTACATTTCTGCGGTGGCTCAGGTCTTTCGCGTGAACCCGGTCTGGCTCCTCACCGGGGAGGGCCCCTATGCCAACGTGGATCCGGGAGCCTCGGAGAGGGCGTTCCTTGAAATCGCCGATGTGGTCGACCGGGTTCGACCTGCACCCTCAGGGACCGAGACCGAGCTTCGTCTCTTCTTCGAGCTCTCACCCCAACTCTTCGCCGTCCTGGCTGACGGTTACTTCGTTCGACTGAATGATGAGTGGAAGGAGACCCTGGGATGGACGTTGCAGGACCTCATGGCTCGCCCATTTGTCAGCTTCCTGCATGAAGACGACCGAGACGAGGCAGAACGAGTGAAGTTGAGGGCCCTGCGTGGAGACCTGGTTGTGGGCTTTCGGAGCCGGTTCATCCGGCCGGACGGCACCCTCCGGTGGCTCTCCTGTAGCTGCCGGGGAGTGGGGAACCGGCTCTACGCCGTCGCTTCCGACGTGACGGAGGCGGTGGCTCGGGAAGAGGAGGTGGAGGGCCGGCTTGCGGAGTTCAGCAGGATCGTGTCTCGGTGCCCCCACGGGATCCTTGTCCACCGGAAAGGAAAGCTGCATTTCGCAAATCCTGCTGCCGCACGCATCTTGGGGGCAGCGGAGCCCGAGACCCTGAGGGGGACTCCGATCTGGTCCCTCTTTCCAGACCATGGCCATGAGTTCGTAGGGGGGGAGCTAACGGAGACCATGGCGGAGAGCCCGTTTCGGAGGATGGAGGTGATTCGTCTGGATGGCGAGCTCCTGCCTGCCCAGGTTGCTTCCATCCCCGTTCTCCACGCGAAAGAAGCAGCTGTCCAGGTGGTGATCCATCCTCAAGACTGGCCAAGCTGACGGGATCCACTCACATGGGTAGCAACGGGTGAGTCGCAGTCTATGGAACCCCTGAGTCGGCTGCCTCCTGCCGGGTCGGGATGGGCAGGGGCCCTTCGAGGTGGAGGGCACCGGTAGGAAGGAAGATGCTCACGAGGGTGGAGCCACCCCCTGACCCGGTTCGCCTCGCCGGGCGACCAGGTAGACGATGAAGAGGACCGGATAATAGAGGGCCAGAGCCATCACATAGAGCCCCAGGGTGGCGCCTCCCAGGAGGAAGCCCGATCCCTCACCGGGGTTCAGGACCTGGACCACGAAGATGGTGGCGCCCACCGCCACGGCCAGGCTAAGGGGTGGACCCACGAGGAGGGCCAGCCATCGAGCGCCGTCCTTCCGCAGGAGGGCCACGAGGATCGTGAGACCCGTCCCCAGGAGGAGGATGAGGCCTGGACCCAGGGCCAGATACGTTCGTCCGAAGCTTTCCAAGGGACTGATGTGCCTCCGGAGGGCCGTTCGCAGTGCGGGGTACCTGCAGAGTCAGGATGCTATCCTACGGAAGCGGGGAAGGGCAACCGGGTCCGGCATGCCCGCACGTCGGTGGATCCGCTGGCAGGAGCTTCGAGCTGGAGTATGAGGGGGAGTACACCTTATGATGACAGGAAATCGCCGNCCTGCGGGCCCACCGGGCAACCCGGCTACAGCCAGACGCTCTGAGAACCATGCGAATCACGCGCTCCCATCTCCTGACTTGCCTCGTCCTCTTCCTGATTNTTTCCGGGTGTTCAGATACGGACTCTCCCACCGACGNCGGNACAGGGGACGAGGTGGAGGACCCAGTGCCGGTCCACTTCGAGGACGCGAACCTGGAAGGGGCAATCCGNGATGCGTTGCCTTTCCCGGGCGATACCATCTACGAGCATCAGGTCCGTACTCTGACGGAGCTCGATGCCAGTCGACGAGNCATCACCGACCTGACGGGAATCGAGGCCCTCAGCGGGCTCACGGATCTGATCCTCCTACGGAATGAAATCGAGGACCTCTCCCCCCTCTCGGTGCTCCACCAGCTGGAGTTGATCGATGTGCGACAGAACCAGGTGGCGGACCTCACGCCACTGGCCGGACTCACAGCATTGCAGCAGCTCGACTTCGGGAACAATCAGGTCAGAGATGTGACGCCATTGGCGGCATTGGACGGTCTTCAGGGCCTCAACCTGAGTGCGAACCCCATCGAAGACTACGAACCGCTGGCTGCCCTTCGCGATCTTCGGAACCTGGTGGCAGTGGCAAGCGGGATGACGGAGATCGGCTGGATGGCCCAGCTGACACAGCTCGAGTACCTGGTGGTGGTCCGTACCCCGCTCGAAGACATCGGACCGCTGGCTGGGCTCACCGAGCTCCACACGGTTCTCCTGGCCTGGAACTCCATCTCCGATATTGAACCCCTGGCCTCCCTCCCCCTCCTGAATGAGGTCGATCTGGATGCCAACGCCATAGACGACATCGCTCCCCTGGTTGCAAATGCCCATCTGGGTGAAGGCGACGTGGTCTTCCTCCATCACAACCCCCTCCAGGCCGACGGGGTGTGCGAGGATGTCGCCGCCCTCGTGGAGCGGGGGGTTGATCTCCGGTACGACGAGGGGCAGCTCGGGTGCGACTGAGCGACTGGTAGGTTCAGCGACACGTCTCCGGTTGCCGTGGAGAGACAACTGGCATGCCCCCTGCACCTTCAGTTTCGGTNAGCGGTCCGATCCGGGGAGAGATCGCGCACCTGCCGGAGGCCACTATGGTGACCTCCGCCCCCNATTCNAGGGATACGTCTCCCGGTTCCGCCTGAGCCTTCCCAGGCATCCTGGCCTGGCCAGGACCCATGATGCCTCCTTCCGGGACATTCGGTCCCGCTGGCGGGCATCCTCGATCTGGAGTCGTTCCATGAAGAGAGTCGAAGGGAAAGTCGCCATCGTGACNGGAGGCGCTGCCGGCCTCGGGGAATCCACCTGNTTGCTACTGGCCCGGGAGGGCGCCACCGTGGCCGTCACGGACATCGAGGANGANGNGGGGGAGGCAGTGGCAGAGAAGATCCGCCAAGCCGGCGGAGACGCCCGCTACTGGAACCTGGACGTAAGCGACGAGGACCAGGTGGAGGAGGTTTTCGGCCAGATCGAAGAGACCTTCGGGAAGGTGGACGTCCTGGTGAACAACGCCGGGATCTCAGGCGCCAACAAACCCACCCACGAGATTACTGAAGAGGAGTGGGACCTGGTCCAGAAGATCAATGTGAAAGGGGTTTTCTTCTGCACGAAGCACGCGATCCCGGCCATGAAGCGGGCAGGCGGAGGAAGCATCGTCCACCTCTCCTCCATTTATGGGCTGGTAGGTGCGCCGGACGTGCCCCCGTACCATGCCGCCAAAGGGGCGGTCCGCCTCATGGCCAAGACCGACGCCCTCATCTACGCCGCCGACGGGATCCGGGTCAATTCGGTCCACCCCGGTTTCATCTGGACCCCCATGGTCCGCCAGCACCTGGAGAACTCGGGGGTGGATCCGGAGGAAGGACGGAAGGATCTGGCTGAACTCCATCCCATCGGGAATCTGGGTGAGCCCGACGACATCGGGTACGGGATCCTCTACCTGGCCTCCGATGAATCCAAGTTCGTTACCGGGGCCGAGTTGGTCATCGATGGAGGGTACACGGCCCGCTGAGAGGATCGGTAAAGAATCCCTGGGGCGGGTGTGGGGAGAGGCGGTCGGGGGACGAGGTGTCATGGCGGAGGCGCCGAAGGAAGGAGCCGGTGGCGAGACCCCCANGCCTGACGAACGGGGAGACTGGTTCTATACTTGGTGGCGTCCATCAGCGCCGTCGTTCANCCTGCCCCGGACCCGCCTGGACCCCTGATGCCTTGGAAGGCGGGGGTGAGGGAGGCCGTCCCGGGTCAGGGTGGCAGCGGCAATCCTCCACCGAGCCCCATCACTTATGACCCAGGAACTGCTGCAGGGAATCAGCCGTTTTCGAAAGGAGTACTTCCCCCGCTACCGGGAGCAGTATCGACGACTGGTGGAGGAGGGCCAGCACCCGAAGACGCTGTTCATCGGGTGTGCCGACTCCCGGGTGGTCCCGGACGTCATCACCGACGCCCCTCCCGGCGAGCTCTTCGTGGTTCGGAACGTGGGGAATATCGTTCCGCCTCCCAAAAAGGAGGGTGGGCCCCACGGGGTGTCTGCCGCCATCGAATATGCGGTGGACATCCTGGAGGTGAGTGAGATCGTGGTGTGCGGCCATTCCCACTGCGGGGCCGTGGAGTCCCTCTATCACCCCCCCGAAGGAGCTTCGGAGAACCTCCGTCAGTGGGTGGAGTTGGCCGGTGCGGCGCGAGTGGAAGGGGAGCCGGTGACGCCGGAGCTCCTGCGCAGGACTGAGCGCCGGTCCATCCTCCTCCAGCTGGACCGGCTCATGGACTTCCCCAATGTCCGAGGCCGGGTGGAGGCCAACCAGATCAACCTCTTTGGTTGGCACTACCTCATTGAGGAGGGAGAGGTGCACATCTTCGACGTGGAGCGGGGCGAGTTCGTCCTCCAAGAGTGACGGGTGCTCCTGGCGCACCGACCGGAGATGGGGGCGGGGCCGGTCCAGTTGCCCGGCCGCCGAATCCGGGACACCTTCATGCCACCTGACCTTCCCCGGAGCCGACCACGATGACCATGACTGCCCCTTCGCCACCGTCCCACCCAGTCGCGAGCCGTCTCCAGGATCTGGGGTCGGGAAGGAACCGTGGGCCGCGCTTCGCACCCTTCCGGGCCGCAGTCCGCGTCTTCGCCCTGGCTTCCGTCGTGTGGGTGGCCGGTTGCGGCGGGTTCGGGGACCCCTACACCGGCCCCATGAGCTTCGACACGGCCCAGGTGGTGGTCCAGGGAGACGATGCCCGGGGTGAACTGCTGGTCGAGGTGGCGGAGACCGAGGACCAGATGATCCGGGGCCTCACGGGCCGGGACGGCCTGGATCCCGACTCCGGAATGCTCTTCGTCTTCGACCACACCCGGGCTGCCGATGAGGGGTTCTGGATGTGGCGGACCCGGATTCCTCTGGATATCGCCTTCCTGGACGACGACGGGGTGATCCTCCGACTCCTGTCCATGGAGCCCTGTCCGGAGGTCCACTTCGATGACTGTACCCATTACACCCCGGGGGTGGAGTACGAGATGGCGCTGGAGGCGAATCAGGGATGGTTCGCGGACCAGGGTCTGGGCCAGGGGGACCGAGTGGAGGTCCATCGGTGAGGGTTATAATGAATACATTATATATGTATGATGAAAACATTATAGCCTGGTCCAGAAGGTGGGATTGACGGGCCACGGCCAGGCCCCTCCCGTTCATGTCCGAGCCATGGAGAAAACGGATTGGCCTCGGGTGGCGGCCATCTACCGGCAGGGGATCGAGACCGGACTGGCCACCTTCGAAACCCATGTTCCCGACTGGGATGCCTGGGACCGGAACCATGGTCCGGCGTGTCGGCTGGTGGCCGTGTCCAATCCAGGTGCGAGCCCTGAGGCGACGGCTGGCTCCGAGGCGAGAGCGAGCTCCCAGGGCACAGTGAACGCCCAGGGGACGGCGAAGTCGGAAGGGGCCAGGGATCCAGAGGTGACGCCCGGTCCGGAGGTCGTGGGGTGGGCAGCCCTGAGTCCCGTATCGGCCCGCCCGGTCTACGCCGGGGTCGCCGAGGTGAGCGTCTACGTGGCGCCGGACTGGTGGGGACAGGGTGTGGGAGGGTGTCTCATGGACCGGTTGGTCGCGTGCTCTGAGGAAGAAGGGTTCTGGACGCTTCAGGCCGGGGTCTTCCCGGAGAATGAGGCCAGCCTCCGCCTCCATGAAGGGGCGGGGTTCCGACGGGTGGGGACGCGGAAGAAGCTGGCCCGCCTCCACGGCCAGTGGCGGG
>SL_3KL_010_SEDDRAFT_10003104_pt1 | contig 15127 bp, 12 predicted proteins | sample SodLakKL_010_SED_2_FD_10381 | JGI IMG/M metagenome (IMG submission 10381)
CCACGTGGATCCTAAGTTGGCGATATATGAGAATTGGAAAAGAACCTGAGGTTGTTCAAAACGGACGTCATCCCGCACCTGATGCGGGATCTCCTTTCTTTGATAAAAGCTGGAGATGCCGGATCGGAGTCCGGCATGACGGTATTGTTGATAAATAATATCATTGAGCGCCCGTTTTGAACAGACTCACTTTTCATTGATAATATCAAAGACCTAATATTCCGGGCTGACTAACCTGTAAAAATCATTTGCTGTAGTTCATGACCCCAAAAGACAGAAAACACATTCGTATCTGGTACTGGAGCGGTGCGGTGCTTGTTTTCATTATACTGATCATCGGTGGCATTACAAGACTGACCGGTTCCGGGCTTTCTATGACCGACTGGAAACCGATTATGGGATCTATCCCGCCGCTGAATGAAGCACAATGGGAAGAAGCCTTCGATCAGTACAAACAGTTCCCGGAATACCAGCAGATGAATCGCGGAATGAGCCTCTCCGAATTTCAGATCATCTTTTTCTGGGAATATCTGCACCGAATGGCCGGCCGGCTGCTCGGGCTGGTTTTTCTGATTCCATTCGGATGGTTCCTCATCAAAAAGAAATTTGATAAAACCCAACTGAAGCGCACACTTATACTTCTTGTTCTCGGTACCGGCCAGGCGCTGATGGGCTGGTACATGGTGATGAGCGGGCTGGTGGATATTCCTGCTGTGAGCCATTATCGGCTGGCCGCCCATCTGATGCTCGCATTCATCATTTTCGGGTGCTGTGTCTGGTTCGCCCTCGATTTAAAAGAAAAACAAAAATCACCCGGTAAAGGCGCGGCCGAACTGAACAAATGGCTGGCTGCATTCATGGTTTTTCTGATCATACAAATCGTCTGGGGTGCATTCACAGCCGGATTAAATGCCGGGCATATTTACAACACCTTCCCTAAAATGTTTCAATTTTGGTTCCCGCCGGAACTGTGGCTTTATGAACCTTTTCTGATGAACTTTTTTGAAAACATGGTCACCATTCAGTGGTTACATCGCGTAATTGGCACTGTTTTAGGGCTGATGGTAATTTTTATCTGGCTCCGAACCTACCAACTGGAAACTGCATTCACCACAAAAATGTGGGCACTTGCTTTGTTTGCCTTAACACTTCTCCAATATGCCATTGGGGTTTTCACGCTGATTCATCACGTTCCCGTTTGGCTCGGGGTGTTGCACCAAGCCGTGGCCATGATTCTCTTCGGGATTGTGCTGGGTTTCATGCACTTTTTGAAAGAAAATCCAACCATTTCTGCTGAATTTGTTCAAGGGTAGCAGGTTAATAGAATAGGTCACGAGCGAGACGCTCGCGCCATCCAATTTAAAAAATTGGCAATTGATGCGTCTAATTCCTCATCCCACCGCGTTCAATCAGTTCACGGGCACTGCTGAGGGCCGATTCCGTGATCTCCTCACCACTCATCAGGCTGGCCACTTCGCGGATATGCTCTTCTTCCGAAAGCGGCTCAATTTTTGTGATGGTGCGGTCGCCTTCTTCCATTTTTTCAACACGGTAATGTTTGTGGGCCTGGCTGGCAATTTGCGGCTGATGGGTGATAGCCACGATCTGGCAATGTTCGGATAATTTTCTCATTTCACGGCCCACTTTTTCAGAGATATTCCCGCTGATACCGTTGTCGATCTCATCAAAAATCATCACTGGTAAATGATGCTCTTTGGCCAGAATCGATTTCAGCGACAGCATCACACGGCTGATTTCCCCGCCGGATGCAATTTTTGCCAGCGGCTTGGGCTCCTCTCCTTTGTTCGTTGAGATGAAAAACCGTACATCATCGCATCCATGTTCCTGACAATCAACGGACTGGCCGTCTATCTCAATCCAGCCATTTTCTAAATAGAGCCACTCTACACTCACCACAAACTGTCCGTTCATGATTCCGAGATTTTTCAGTGCATCCACAATTTCTATTGAGAGCTCTTCTCCAACTGCCAGCCGCTTTTCGTGCAGGGCAACGGCTTTTTCTTTTAATTTTTCAGCCTGTTCCGAAATCGTTTTTTCGATACGTTCAATCTCAATGTCAAAATTTTCGGCTGTGTTTAATTCAGCTTTTATTTTGTTGTAGTACTGAATTAACTCTGGAATGGTACGTGTATATTTTTTCTGAAGCCGTTTCAGTTCTGCCTGCCTTTGGCGAAGTTTCTCCAGCCGCTGTGGATTAAATTCAATTCGTGCACGGTACCGCTCGGCAAACTGAATGGTTTCCTGGATGCTGATGCGTGCCGTTGAAACTTCCTGCAGGTAGGTTTCAAATTCCGGTTCAATTCGCGCCATGTCCTCAAGATTCAGCTTGATGGTGTTGAGCATATCCATCAGGCTGATCTCATCGCCATTTCCAATCTCCGTGATGGCTGCTGCTTTTTGATCCAGGTCTTCGGCGTTATCCAGCAGGTTCATTTCGGCAGCCAGCTCTTCCTCCTCATCCGGGTTCAGGCCTGCGGCCTCCAGCTCTTTCACCTGGAACTGATACAGCTCGGTTTTCTCCTTCAGTTCACGTTCTCTTTTTTCCAGGTTTTTGAGCTCTTTCTGCAGCTCAACCATTTTTCTAAACTCGGCCTGATAATCCTCCAATACCGGCTGAACCGAATCGAACCGGTCAATCACACCCAAATGATTTTCATCCTTCAACAGCAACTGGTGGTCATGCTGCCCGTGCAGATCCACAAGCTGATCGCCCACCTGCTTCAGAACCGAAATATTCACCGGTGTATCGTTGATAAATGCCCGGCTGCCGGTTTGGCGGATTTCTCTTCGCAAAATCAATTCCGGGCTGTAATCCACGGCGTTCTCTTCCAAAAATGATTTCATCCATCCGTTATCGCCAACTTCGATTGTGACCTCGGAGATGGCTTTATCAGCTCCCTGGCGAATCACTTCTGTATCTGCGCGCTCTCCGAGAATCATGTTTAGTGCACCGATAATGATCGATTTTCCCGCGCCGGTCTGTCCCGTAAGCACATTTAAACCGCGCTCAAATTGAACGTCCAGTTCATCGATCAGTGCAAAATCTTTGATGTAGAGGGATTTGATCATGTTTATAATTATCAATGTTTAATGATGAATGATGAATGCTGAATTAATAAAGCTACAGTCATCGTCATTTTAATGATTCAGAAGTAGTTTTTACAATTGATGTTAAAATAGCGTTTATCTGGTTGATCTCAGAAAAATATTCATCGGGAATTTCGATCAGGTTGCTTGCTTTTATCAGCCTCAGCCAATACCTCGTTTCTCTTGCCTCTCTTGATGCAATTCCCATTTTATAGTTGAAATCCTTCTTCGTATATCCGGCAATTGCTTCCTCAACATTGGCTCCAATACTCGTGCCTGATCTTAATAATTGCCTCGAAATATCATACTCTTTTTTCTTTTTCAATTTTTGGTATAGGTCAATTATCAAAAGAGAAAACTCAAAAGACTTTTCCTGTATGATGTTTTTAGATTCATTCATTTTGTTATTGGGTTAATTGAACATTTATCATTAAAAATTCAACATTTCTAATAGTATGAACCAAAAAACTTCAATCCCTTACAAAATAAAATCAATCAAACCGAAGGTAGCGCCATAAATAAAAAGCTGTGACAGCAATTCCTGAACCGAGGATTAGAGATTTCCCAAGTAACAGTCCATCAAGCCAAAGCTGCAGGTAAGGTTCTCCGAAAACGAGAACGGCAAGGATTGCCATCAACCCGAAACTGGCAGGAAGCTGATACGGCACATTCATCACTTTTTTGCTGTAAATACCCAGTGTAACGGCCATGGCGCTGTAGCTCAGAAGCGTGGCGGCCGCCGAACCGATCATACCAAATAACGGAATCAGAGCCAGGTTTGCGATGATGGTGATACCCGCTCCCATCAGTGTAATCTTATAAAGCACGCGGGTTTTTTCCTTGATGAATACACCCGATGAAAAGTTGATGTACCAGCCGTGGAACCAATAGGCGAGCAGCAGATAGGGTACAATGTCGAGGCCTACCCAGTAGTTGCTTCCGATTAATGTTGCGTTCAACAACGGAATGTGAATGGCTACAATCTGCTCTTTGAAAAGTGCCACAACTAAAAAAAGGATAGCTGAAAAACCATTAAACCAGATAAACGCCTGGCCAAAGAGTTTGGGCGATTCTTTATCGGACGCGTGACGCATAAAAAACGGCTGCCAGGCCATGCGGTACATCTGCACCAGCAGAAGCATAAACACGGCCATTTTGTAGCAGGCATTGTAGATTCCAACCACATCTTCCGGGGTGGTATCCATCCCGTAGAGGCGTTGTGCATTGGCAGGGTCCATGTTGTTGAGCAAAAAACGGTCGAGCATTTCATTGATGGCATACCCGATTCCCGAAGGCACAAACGGCCAGCCAAATTCAAAAGCCGTTTTCATCCATTTGCTGTTCCATTTGCCGCGCATCAGATCAGCGGTAAACGCCCAAACGACAATAGTCATCAGCATCGATGCGGCAAGATTGGCAATAAACACGGCTTCAATTCCGAAATTAAGCCCCAGAATCAGGTAAAAATTGAGTGCGAGATTGATGATCACATGCATCGTTTTCAGCACGGCAAACAACACGGATCGGCGCACCAGTCTCAGTTCGGCCATCGGCACTATGGCAAGGGTATCGAACCAGAGAATGCCCAACATCAGCAGGAAAATACCGGATGTTTCGGGGCCGAGGTTAAAAAGCGGAAGAAGCGACGGCATTGCCAGCCATAAAATGCCACACAACAGCGTAGCAAAACCCAGCAGACTAAGCTGAAGTGTTTTGAAAATATTGGCGGCTTCTTTCCGGTTTTCGGCATATCGCAGATAGGCCGATTCCATTCCAAACGTAAACACCACATTCAGAAAAGCAATCGCGGCGTAAATCAGGCCGATAATTCCGTATTTGGCGGGATTAAATACATCAGTGTGAAACGGAACCAGCAAATAGTTGATAAACCGCGCCAGCACGCTGCTGATGCCGTAGATCAACGTATCGGAAAAGAGTTCTCGAAGTTTTTTCACAGGTTAGCGCTGTAACATTTTAAAGTTCTACAGAAATCTTTGTGGGTATTTGGCGATACCACTAAATCATGGTTGTTGTTAATTGACAGTTTTTCAGTTGACAGTTGTTGACAACTCATTTGGATAAATATAGACTGTAAATGATCTTTCAATACAAATAAAAACAGATGTTCAAATTCAAATAAACAATTTATAAAGTTGCCAACTGTCAACTGCCTACTGTCAACTCAAAAAACCCCTTCTTAAAAATTCTCGCCCTGCTCCCCACAAAGTATCCGGTAGAACCAATAATTTACTTATCAATTAATTATCTGTAAGCAATTTCAGAGCAGCTTCTACTCCAAGCAGATAGCTGTTCACGCCAAATCCCGTAATAATACCATCCATTGCCCGCCCGGTTATGGAATGCTCGCGAAACTCCTCGCGAGCGTGGATATTTGAGATGTGAACTTCAACCTTCGGGATATCAACAAGTTCCAACGCATCATGGATGGCTACAGACGTATGGGTAAACCCCCCCCAATTGGCCACAATTGCATCTACTGTTCCGGTTTTCGCGGATTGTATTGCATCCACCAAATCCCCCTCGTGATTACTTTGCACAAAAATAAAATTGATATCGGAATAGGTTTTTTTAAGCAGATCTTCGATATCCGAAAGAGTTTGATTTCCGTATGTTTTTGCATCACGTTCACCCAGCAGATTCAGGTTGGGCCCATTGAGAATCAAAAAGGTCATACCTTCACCTCGGCAGAAATGATTTCGGCCAGCTCTTCCATTCGCTCTTCTGTTACATCTACTTTATTCCGAAGAGATACTTCCTGCCCAACTGAGTAGATCGGCACCAGATGAATGTGTGCGTGCGGAACTTCAAGGCCTTCTACAATCACACCGGTGCGAATCGTATCCAATGCTTTATCAATACCGTGCGCCACTGTTTTGGCAAATTTCATGGTTTCTCCCAGGAGATCGTCTGGCAGATCAAACACGTAATCGATCTCTTTTTTCGGGATGACGAGCGTATGCCCTTCGGCAATCGGGTTGATGTCTAAAAACGCATAGTGTGTGTCGTTTTCGGCGATTTTATAACTTGGAATTTCACCACGAATGATTTTTGTGAATATTGTAGCCATAACTTTTTTCTTTTATTGGTTCAAACTACAGAGGGTTATCTACCGTTAAAGATATACAGAATGAAACAGTACTGCATTATTTTGTATACTTCAGAAGAGTTAATATTTTAGACACACAAGAGAAAGCTGATTTTTTATTTTGAGCGTTTGATTTTAATCCAATAAAACCTTTATATTTTAAGTCTTTGGAAATTTCGCTCTATGAATCGGTAGCTCAGTTGGTAGAGCAACGGCCTTTTAAGCCGTGGGTCGAGGGTTCGAGCCCCTCCCGATTCACATTTGTCTGAGCAAAATCATTTTTTAAGACTCTCTCTTGATTAACCTCTATCGGCTGATACCCGGTAGGGGTTATTTTTTATCCCCTGCCAAACATTAATCAAACTACTGCCTGATTTGTCCCAAATTTTCTTGATTGACGATATGCATTTTGTGATTTATGGTATTTGTTGTTAATAATCACTCCACAGAGATATAAGGGCGCAGCCGTTCCATGGTAACCGGCCCGATACCGCTGACGTTGATCAGCTCTTCGATATCAGAAAATCTGCCTTGTTCACTTCTATATTCCACAATACGTTCTGCAAATGCCGGACCAATACCCGTTAAGGCCTGTAGTGTGGTTTGATCTGCCGTATTGATGTTTATTGGAAAGGAAACTGCAACCGCATCTGCATCCCGGCCAAGTTCAACCCGCGGAATTCGCGTACCAACACTGTCCGGTTCACTCCACATTCCCACACCACTATCACTTGCGATTGCCGTATACTCCTGAAATGCCGAAATCGAATCCGGATGCTGCCGGTAGTAAGGCACCCACTCCCCGAATCCGTTGACTAACAATTCGCGGTTTACATCAATGATTTCCCCATCCTCATCTATTACCTGAACATACGCTCTGAATGAACCATATCTCGATTCGGGTGTAAAAAGATCGTACCCATACATTCTGATCTCTTTATCTTCAATCAGATTGGATAAAAATTCGGCAGCTTCTGCTGAATAATATTCTGATGAATCCTGACCTGCATAAATTCGGGGTACATTCACACCGAGAAAACGCACCGGATATCCGAACCGATAAGCCAACTCTATTTCGAACCGGCTGCCGTCATGCACCTGCGAAACGGGATACCACTGTTCATGAGTTATCTGCGGCACCGGCGGTTCTGCATCGCCTGTTGCACGATTCATAGCACCCATAAAATCCTGGTAGTACTGATTCGCGATATACTGACAGTGAAAAATGAGCAGATTTTCATCATTGTTCTCTTCTGCATTTCTCGAAAAATTATACGAGCCGGCAATGGCTATTCCGCGATTATTTTCGAACGGTTTGGTCACATCTATCAGCATAATTTTATGGTGCAGTGTTCTCAGCTCTCGTGCCTGAAGAATATTTCGGCTTCCCATTTGTGCTTCAGGTGACGCCCATTTTACCCCCGCATTTCTGTATTGAGCGTAAAACCGCGGATCAATCAACCCCTGAAGTGTGATGCCGTCGGTAAACGAACGCTCCCACATGGTTTGGCTCATGGGAATATCGTGGGTAATGGCAAAAGCCAGAAAGTTCACATCGTGCTGAGCTTCATCCCGGATCAGTTCGTTCAACCTCTCTCCGATGGACGGTTTGGAGCGGTCACGGTTTATCGGGCCAAAATATAGCTCCACTTTTGTTGTATCCACATAAAACACCTTTTCGCCAATATAGCGCTTGTCTTTATGAAAACGGGCACGTTCGGGGTTTGGAACATCCCCATCGCCACCCCACATCTGATTAAACTCCCGGTGATAGGCCTCGGCAATTCCGCTGTCTTTAATTACGATAGTATTATTCGAATTATAAGGGCCGGTATATGTCAGGTTCATAGAGCCGGTCCATACATAGTAGTCATCCGGATCGTCACTCAGGATATCAATCACGGCAAACTTGTTGTGCATATCGTAGCTGGCACCTACCAGCCTGTGTGAGGTTACCGTACCATCGGGGTTGAACACCTCACCCGCATCATCAATAGTATAGATTCCGGCATCGCGCAACATTCCCCACATTTTTTCGCCATGTTCGCGATTTCTGAACCGGTTATAATGATCGGTTACAACTCTGACACGCACACCCCGCTCGGCAGCACGAACCAGTGCCTCACCCACTTTGTGATGCTCAAGATTATAAATTGACAGATCGATACTGTACCTGGCCGAATCCAGCAAGTCGAGTAGTGTATTTAACAAGTCGGTGTTGGCGTTCGCAGCATTTCCCTCTTTTGCACCCGATCCGTCTGCCGGCATATTAAAATACACTTCAATCCATTCCACAGTGCTTGTATCAGCCTGCTGAGCATGCAAATAGCCACCAAAGAGCAACAGAGCAGAGAAGAGAAACGAACGGAACCAAAAAGAATATTTCATGTGTAGAATAAAATCTGTAAACCGAGAATAAAAAATACTGCCGGTTACCGAAACCTGGCAAATGTTGTTGTTTATACGCAATATTTAGAGTAATTTCGTAAAAAATGACCACAGAGTCATATCATCTGCAAACCTTTTAATCTAACGGCAGCGCAACCGGCATACTGAAAGCTGAACGAGAAAATTAATCGTTAATAAACTGTGAGTTATGAAAAATAATTATTTCAACTCATTCCGATGGAAGCGATCCTGGATAATTATCGCTCTTGTTCTGTTTACCGGTATATGGTTTCTTTTCTTTGATACATACAGCCTGATGACTAAATTCCAGCTCGAAAGACAAAAAAATGAGCTGATTGAACGAACTGAACAGTTTCAAAAACAGGCAGAAGAACTGGACAAAAAAATAGATGCCCTCAATAACGATCCCGATTTAATTGAAAGAATAGCCCGTGAAGATTACGGCATGAGAAAACCAGACGAAACTGTTTATAAAATTCAAACCATTGAATGATTCTTCTACAGTGCTGATTCATCCATTCAGTAATGGCCCAAAACTTCATGTCACATCAGCACTAATTAACATATTCTTCCGTTCAGACAAAACACTTTGTGAATCAGGTTTCTTTCCGGCAGTAAAGATGGAGAAACTCCGGGATCACAGAGAATTTGAATAGTGATTAGAACAAAGCAACAAAGATTGGTGTAGCTATTCTTGCGTTTGAAGAGCTCTGTTGCGTAGCTTATGGCATGCAGGTTAACCTATCTATGAACAACATATTCTGGCCGGTTTTTTTATGTACCCTGCTTATGGTGTGCCATGGGAATAAAGTGTATGCTCAGGCAGTGTCTGATACGCTGCAAACTGCACAAAACGACACCATACCCGCTCCCCCCTCGGATATCGATCTGGAAGAGATGCGCGATGGCCCACCGCAACAAATGCCGCCCGATGCACAACGGCCTCAAACCCAACAGGCTGAAAGACAGGCTGCCCCGGATGCGGTACACTTCCAGGCACGCGATTCACTCACGTTCAGGTTTCGTGGCGAGCGTACCGGCAGGTTATTTGGATCAGGCAATGTACGGCACCAAACCGGCGAACTCTCATCTGGCGTAATTGAACTGGACCTGAACAAATCTCAGGTGCAGGCTGTGGCCACTTCGCCTGAAGACACCCTCTCCTATCCTGTGTTGAGACAAGACGGCAAAGATTTGCGCAGTAACAGGATACTATACAATTACGAAACCGAAAAGGGGAAATTTGAAGTTGCAGAAATTGAGGTAGATGATGGATATTTGATCGGTACCCAGGTAAAAAATGTATCACAAACCGAGGTGTTTGTTGAAGACGGGATCTACTCCACGTGCCCGCCCGATCATATGTACTATTACATTAAAGCACAGAGAATGAAAGTGGTTGATGAAGAAGAAATTTTCTTCACCAATGCCCGCTTGTTCATTCTTGATATCCCATACCCTCTTATCTTTCCGTTCGGTTATGTTCCGGCTGGTATTGACAGGCGGCGGTCGGGACTTCTTGAGCCAACCTATGTTTTCGAAAATACCTCTGCCCGGGGCATTGGCCTGCAAAACCTGGGTTGGTTTCAGTACATTAACGATTATATAACCGCCCAAACCTCGTTTGATGTGTTTACATCCGGTACCGTATTTAATGAAAGCCGGTTTCAGTACCGAAAAACAGGAAGTTTTAATGGAAATCTTGTTTTGGGCTACTCCTATGAAAGAGGCCTTGAGCCCACGGATCCCAATTTTACGGAAACCAAAACCCGGCGGATTTCCCTCACCCACGACCAGCAGCTATCGCCGTTTGCAAACCTTTCAGCCAATATTAACCTTCGCAGTGCCGACTATTTTCAGCGCAACTCGTTTGATATTGACGACCGGGCCGAAACCAGCAGTACTTCCAGAATTTCATACCGCTACAGCCACCCTGAGGGGCGTTTTAATTTTAGCGCCACAACCAATTTAAATCAGCAGTTTACCACAAATGTTACCCGGCTCACCGGCCCGGAGATGAACTTTTCCCTGCGCCAGTTTTCTCCGTTTAAATCTGATAGCCCCGGCCTGGCGGAAGAAAAATGGTATGAACGAATTTCAGTAAATTACCGAAATAATTTTCGCAGCCAGTATAATTTCACTCCAATTGATCGGGATACAGCCGATGTAAATTGGTTTGAAGCTCTGCTCGCCCCGTCCAAGCACAGAGAAGCCACCGGAGAAGACCGACACATAAATTATGGGTTTGTACAGCGTGTTCAGGTCAGTGCATCGCAATTGATACCCAGCCAATTTATCAATATCAGTGCCGGGGTAAATTATAACGAGTACTGGTACCCCACCTCTACCCGACAGGAGTTTATCGAAGAAGAAAACCGGGTAGAAACGTTTACGGAACACGAATTTGTTACCGGGCGAGATTTTAGCACATCCCTGAACTTTTCAACCACGTTTTACGGAATTTCGCAAATGAGCATTGGCAGTTTTGAGGGGCTTCGCCACACCGTAAGGCCCAATATCAGTTTCAGCTATAGTCCCGATTTTTCGGATGAGCGGTGGGGATTTTTCCGTGAAGTACAAACCGATACTCTCGGTAACACCCGTACCTATTCCATTTTTCAAAATGAAATTTTTGGTGGTCCTTCTGCCGGTGAGCAGCAAACCATGTCGTTCGGAGTCACCAATATTCTGGAAACCAAGCGGGTGAGGCGCGACTCCACCGGAGAGGTCAACTCTACCAATTTGCGGCTGATTGATAATTTATCTGCAACATCGAGCTATAATTTTGCCGCCGACAGCCTGAACTTTGGCCGTGTGAATGTCTCTCTTTCTTCACGAGTTGTTGATGGCCTCCGCCTTTCCGCAAGTGCTTCTTATTCGTTCTACAGCCGCAACGAAAACGGAACGGAAATTGACCGGTATATCTGGCAGGACACTGGTAAAATCCTGCAGCCCATCAATTATAATTTAAGCTTATCTACAAACATCAGAAAAGGCCGGCGCGGGGCAAGAGTAACCACACCTCACTACCGCCCGTACGATCCGCTCGATCAGCAGTTTTTCAGCCCGATCGATTCCAGGTTTAATTATCAGCCTGTTCAGGATTTCAGTTCTCCTTTTGAGATGGGACTCGATTTCAGCTACCGGTGGACATATCGCCATGGCCAGAGTGCCAGAAAATCAGCGGTGCTGAACGCAAATAACATTCGGTTTAACTTGACCCCGAAATGGAGCGTTAGCACCCGTATCGGGTACGATTTTATTGAAAAAGACCTCACCCCTTCACAGTTCAGTCTTCAGAGAAATATGGTTTGCTGGAATCTCTCGTTTCAGTTCAATCCATTCGGCGATTTTCAGTATTACATGTTCCGCCTGTCACTTTCGGGCGGCCAGATTCAGAGTCTGTTCCAGAAGTTACCGGGACTCAACAATCTGGAGCGAAGCTCTACCCCGACCGGAAGGCGCCCGCCCACATTCTGATGAGCTCGATTTTCACCTGAGAAACTGCATGAATATTCCTGTGAACAACCGTACCTTTCAGCTAAACAATGTCACAACAGTTTAATCATGCAGGACGGAGCACGTTTTTTTGCCTACACAACCTGGGCACTAATGATTTCGGTTGCCATCATCATTTTCACCCATCGATTTATTCCATTCATGAACCAATCAATCTGGGTGGCACTGATGATAATTTTCGGTTTTGGTTTTATCTATTTTAATCTCATTTATGCCATCATCAAACGGTACATCACAAAGGTACCGGCACCGACACAACTTCACATCGGGCTGGCTGTTTTAATTATTTTGCCTCCTACTGTCTGGATTGTAACTGCTGCAAATTCAATCGGTCAAAATGAAATTCTACTGATGCTGTTCCTTGTACTCTCTGCTGTTTTGGGCACAATATATGGTAATCGTGCCGGTATCAAAGCCCGGTACGAATACATCCAAAAACTCAAGAAAATACAGAAAGAAAAAAACTCCTGATTTTAAAACATCAACTGAACCAATATGGTTAACTGAAAGCCCCTGTTGAAGTATCTAATTGCCATTCAATAATTTACAGTATGCAATCTTTCACACCCCCCAAAACCTTTAATCAGGCACCCTGGTGTTTTAACGGACATGCACACACGGTTTTCTGTTCGCTCTTGTTTTCTGCCCCAGCTTTACACTCGGAAAGGCAGCTCATTGATACACCTGATGATGATTTTCTTGAATTGGATGTGGTTGATAAAGGCAAGAATTGCCCTGTAGCGGTTCTTTTTCACGGACTGGAAGGGAATAGTAAACGATATTATGTAGCAAGGCTGGCCCGGCAGTTAATCCATCAGGATTTTTCCGTGGTTTTGGTCAATTTCAGAGGATGCGGCAGCAAGATGAACAGGCAGCGTCGATTCTACCATTCTGGTGAAACCGAAGATATCGAAACTGTACTACAATGGGTTCAGAAACAGTATCCGAACTCCCCGATATTTTCTGCCGGTTTTTCGCTCGGTGCCAGTGCCCTCCTTAATTTTTTGAAGAGGCACGGCTCAAACCACCCTCTTCAGGCTGTGGCTGCAATTTCCACTCCGTTTGAATTGAAAAGGGGCTCCCTGAATCTTGAAAAGGGATTCAATAAAATTTACTCGATTCGGTTTTTGCGAACTTTGACGAAAAAAATCGACATCAAACGAAAAACCTATCCCGATTTACCGATATTCAGCGGTTCAACTCTTTATGATTTTGATGACCAGGTAACCGCACCCATTCACGGATTTGAAAGTGCCGATGATTACTATGGACGATGCTCCAGTTACTATTTTATGGATCAGATAAAAACCAATACACTGATCGTCCACAGTAAAGATGATCCCATGTGCCCGTATAAGTGGACGCCGATAAAAGAAATTGAAAACAACCCAAAGCTCACACCTTGTTTACCTGATCAGGGAGGGCATGTTGGTTTCTGGAGCCTGCCACCCGGCTGGCTGGAACTTACGGTTGCCAATTATTTCAAATCAGCTTTGTCGAACCGTAAACATCAACAAATACATGCAGGCAATTAACTGTTTCGTGAGTTAATTTTCAAAGGATAACATCAATCAAAAAAATCATTTAATATGGTGACCATTATTGGAGCAGGCCCCATTGGCCTGGCCGTTTCTATCGAACTAAAAAAGAGAGGCATTCCGTCGGTTATTATTGAGCGGGGTGCACTGGTAAACTCCATTTTTCACTACCCTACCAATATGACTTTTTTCTCCACTTCCGATAAACTTGAAATCGGTAATATTCCCTTTATTTCTCACGGCACGAAACCCACCCGGCAGGAGGCGCTTGAATATTACCGACGGACAGCAGAGCATTACGATCTTGATATCAGGTTGTATGAAGAAGTGAACGAAGTTAATGGAAAGGATGGCTCGTTTGAAATTTCAACAGATAAAGGTTCATACTCATCAAACAAAGTGGTACTTGCCACCGGTTTTTACGGGCAGGAAAACCTGATGAATATTCCGGGTGAAGACCTGCCGAAAGTAACACATTACTACGATGAACCTCACCGCTACGCATGGCAAAATGTACTTGTTGTAGGTGCAGGCAATTCTGCTGTAGATGCGGCGCTGGAAACCTATCGGTGCAATGCCAATGTATCTATTCTTGTGCGGGAGTCCATACTGAAACCGACCATAAAATATTGGGTGAAACCGGATATAGAAAATCGCATTAAAGAGGGATCCATTACGGCATATTTCAATTCAGAACTGCTTGAGATTCGGGAATCAGAAGCTGTGCTTCAAACACCGGACGGGAAAATTACAATTCCCAACGATTTTGTTCTGGCCATGACCGGTTATCATCCGCACTTCGGGCTGATGAAGAAAATGGGAATTGAACTTACCAACGATGAAAAGAAAATGCCGGTTTATGATGAAAAATCTCTGGAAACCAACCGGAAAGGATTATATGTAGCAGGTGTGGTTTGCGGAGGAATGGATACCAGCAGCCTGTTTATTGAAAATACCAGAATTCACGCCGATCATATTGCCGGACATATTGAGAAAAACCTTTAAAAAAAAGAGGGGCAAGCTACCCATATCACGCCGCTACGACCTGCTACCGCTGCTGCCTTCCGACCCTGACGGAGTTCACAGGGAGCTGGCTGTATGGAACTTGCCCCATATAATCCTAAATAATCAATACATCAAAAAAATAAACCCGGTTGACTTCTCTGATCCGGGTTTTGTCTTTTGAAACGAATTCAACTCGCTGTTCATTGTCCGGTATAAGTCCGGAACAAAAACTGTGGAGCTACGGGGATTTGAACCCGCGAAGCACTGCTTCGCAACATCAAAGCCCAATCACTCTTTCACATTATCAATACCAGCCTGGATGAAAACACTAATTTGATCCAGCGCTTTTTTGTGGAGCTACGGGGATTCGAACCCCGGACCTTCGCGCTGCCAGCGCGACGCTCTAGCCAGCTGAGCTATAGCCCCGAGAACAGTAAATATA
>SL_3KL_010_SEDDRAFT_10003105_pt1 | contig 15125 bp, 11 predicted proteins | sample SodLakKL_010_SED_2_FD_10381 | JGI IMG/M metagenome (IMG submission 10381)
GGTACGCTGCACGAGTTCCGCGCCCATGCCGTTATCCTGGCCACGGGCGGATACGGGCGTTCCTATTTCTCCTGCACTTCGGCACATACCTGCACCGGTGACGGCAACGGCATGGTGCTCAGGGCCGGACTTCCGCTGCAGGACATGGAGTTCGTTCAGTTCCATCCCACCGGCATCTACGGTGCCGGCTGTCTGATCACCGAGGGCGTGCGAGGCGAGGGCGGCTACCTGACCAACTCCGAGGGCGAACGCTTCATGGAGCGCTATGCGCCCAACGCCAAGGACCTGGCCTCGCGCGATGTCGTGTCACGCTCGATGACCATCGAGATTCGCGAAGGCCGGGGTGTAGGCGAGAACAAGGATCACATCCACCTCAACCTGCAGCATCTTGGCGCAGAGGTGATCAACGAACGTCTGCCCGGCATCGCGGAATCGGCACGAATCTTTGCCGGCGTCGACGTGACGAAGGAGCCGATCCCGGTCATTCCCACCGTTCACTACAACATGGGCGGCATCCCGACCAACTACCACGGCGAAGTGGTCACCCTGAAAGACGGCAACCCCGATGCCGTCGTGCCCGGCCTGTTCGCCATTGGTGAGGCGGCCTGCGTATCGGTGCACGGCGCCAATCGCCTGGGTTCGAACTCGCTGCTAGACCTGATTGTGTTCGGACGTGCCGTCGCACTGCGCTGCGGCGAGACGATCGAACCGGGCCAGTCGCACAAGCCGCTGCCGGAAGGCCGGGTCGATGCCATCGTCGATGAGTTCGACCGCCTGCGCCATGCCAATGGTTCGACGTCGACGGCCGAGATTCGCGCCGACATGCAGCAGGTCATGCAGAACAACGCTGCCGTGTTCCGTACCGGCGAAACTCTCTCGGAGGGCAAGGAAAGAATTGCCGAGGTCAGCAAGGGTTTTGCCGACGTCAAGGTCAGCGATCGCTCGATGGTGTGGAACTCCGACCTGGTCGAAACGCTGGAGTTGCGCAACCTGCTCGGCAACGCCGTCACGACAATGGTTTCGGCCGAGAACCGCAAGGAAAGCCGGGGCGCCCATGCGCGCGAGGACTTTTCCGAACGCGATGACGACAACTGGATGAAGCACACCCTGATCTGGATGGACGAGGCGGACGCGACGAAGATCGACTACCGACCGGTGCACATGTATACGCTCACCGACGAAGTCGACGTGATTCCGCCGAAGGCAAGAACGTACTGATTAAGGCATTCACCACGGAGACACAGAGTCCACAGAGAAATTCATTGTGTCTTCCGTGTCTCTGTGGTGAAACGATTCCGATGTAGGCTAACTGGACCATGGCTCAATTCAGACTTCCAAAGAATTCCCGCATAACCAAGGGCAAGCACTTTCCGGCACCGGAAGGGGCAAAGAACGTCAAGACATTCCGGATTTACCGCTATGAACCCGACAGCGGCGAGAATCCGCGGATGGATACGTACGATATCGATCTCGACGATTGCGGGCCGATGGTGCTCGACGCGGTCATCAAGATCAAGAACGATATCGACCCGACGCTGACCTTCCGCCGCTCTTGCCGAGAGGGTATTTGTGGCTCCTGTGCATTCAACATCGACGGCACCAATACGCTGGCCTGTACCAAGGGCATCGACGAGGTCAAGGGCGAGGTCAGGATCTACCCGCTGCCGCACATGCCGGTGGTCAAGGACCTGGTCCCCGACCTCACGCATTTCTACGCCCAGTACGCATCGATTCGGCCGTGGCTGAGAACCCAGAGTCCGGCGCCACCCGACAAGGAACGGCTACAGTCACCGGAAGACCGCAAGCATATTGACGGACTCTACGAATGCATTCTGTGTGCCTGCTGTTCGACCGCATGCCCCAGCTACTGGTGGAACGGCGAGCGCTACCTGGGACCGGCGATTCTGCTGCAGGCCTACCGCTGGCTGGTCGACTCGCGTGATGAGGCCACCGGAGAACGACTCGACGAGCTCGAAGACCCGTTCCGCCTGTACCGGTGTCATACCATCATGAATTGCACCAAGACCTGTCCGAAGGGCCTGAATCCGGCCAAAGCCATTGCGGAAATCAAGAAGATGATGCTGGCGCGACGCGGGCTTTGACCATTTCGCGCCGCGCATCCCCTAACGGGGAGTATCGGCACATGAATGACGCTTCAATCCCCTCGCGTCTACGGTGGCGTTGCCGGCGAGGAATGCAGGAACTCGATGTTCTGCTGGGGCGTTGGCTGGAATCTCGCTGGGGAGGGGCGCCTGCCGACATGCAGCGGGCGTTCGAGCGGTTGCTCGAGTGCGAGGATGACCTGATCTGGAACTGGCTGATGGGGCGCACTGTACCCGACCCGGCGCTATCGGGAATCGTCGAGGAGATTCGTGAACTCGGTTTCGGTGACCGCGCACACTGAGTGGCCGGTCGGACCGGCCATTGTGCCGGCGTTACTGGTCACCGTGCCGGCCGTTGCAGCCCTGCCGGCAATCGCTTATTCGTCCCTCTCGCCGCTGCTGCGTATCGTGCTTTCTCTGGTGCTCTGCGTGTATGCCGGATGGCATGTCTTTCGACTGCTCGTGCCACGGTGGAAGGCATTGAGAATCGGTGGGAATGAAGCTGAGCTGATAGACCGACACAACGAGGCCCATTCAATCCGGATCGACGAGCGGTCATTTGTCAGTCCGCTTTTTGCGGGCTTTGATTGTTGCTCGGTCACCGCCGGACAATGCACGTCGGTCGGTCTGTTTCGGGTTCAGCTTGGCCAGGAGGCCTTTCGTCTGCTTTCGGTTACGCTGCGCCACGGGAGCCAGACTTGAAACGCCTCCTTCAGTGGCTGCGCCGGTGGGCGCTCCGTTTCATCCTGTCATTCGTTGCGCTCACGGTGGTGCTGACGTTGCCGTTGCGGTGGATTGATCCCGTCGGCTCGGCCTTCATGTTGCTCGATCGGCTCACAACGGATCACGCGATTCAACATGACTGGGTGCCCATGGCGGAGATTTCCCCGAACCTTGCGCTGGCGGTGATTGCGGCAGAGGATCAGAACTTTCCCCGCCACCATGGCTTCGACCTGCGCGAAATTCGTGCCGCGGTCGAAACACATCGCCAGGGCGGACGCCTGCGCGGTGCCAGCACCATCAGCCAGCAACTGGCGCGCAACCTCTACCTCTGGCCGCATCGCAGCTGGGTACGCAAGGGCCTCGAGTTCTGGTTTACTCTGCCGCTGGAGCTGCTGCTGTCCAAACAGCGGATGCTCGAGATTTACCTGAACGTCGCCGAGTTCGGACCCGGCATATATGGTGCCGAGGCCGCTGCCCAATTTCACTTTGGCAAGTCGGCCAGTGCGTTGACAGAGCACGAGGCCGCCCTGCTGGCCGCGGTACTGCCGGCACCGAAACAGTTCGATGCTTCCGATCCCAGTCCCAGCCTGCTCGAGAGGCAGCGCTGGATCATCGGGCAAATGAACAATCTCGGTCACGACTGGCTGCCCTGATACCAGCTTCGCGGTTGATGTTAGACTGCCTTCGGCGTTGGCCACATCTTTGGGAAGGAGGGACGTGATGCTAGAGAAGTATCTTCAGCTCATGGTGAAGCACCAGGCTTCGGACCTGTACTTCAGTGCCGGTGCCCCGGTGGGGATCAAGATCGAAGGTCGGACTCGCTACGTCGACGACCGCAAGCTACCGGCCGAGGAGGTGCAGTCGCTGGCCTACTCGATTCTCGACGACGAACAGATCGCTGTGTTCGAACGCGAACTGGAGCATAACAGTGCTCTGGTCGTGGAGCAGGTCGGTCGCTTTCGCATCAACCTGTTTCGTCAGCGCGGCACCGTCGCGATGGTCGTGCGGCACATCAAGGAAGACATTCCATCAATCGATGAGCTGAACCTTCCTCCGATTCTGGAGAATCTGGTGATGCGTCCCCGTGGCCTGATCCTGGTAGTCGGTGCGACAGGGTCTGGCAAGTCAACCACACTGGCATCGATGATCGATCATCGTAACCGCCTGGAAACCGGCCATATTCTCACCATCGAGGAGCCGATCGAATTTCTGCACCAGCACAAGAAATCGATTGTCGACCAGCGCGAGGTCGGGCTCGATACCCATAGTTACGCCCGGGCCCTGAAGAACGCCATGCGTGAAGCACCCGATGTCATCCTGATCGGCGAGATTCGCGACCGTGACACCATGCAGCAGGCCATTGCCTACTCGGAAACCGGTCACTTGTGTCTGTCAACCCTGCACGCCAACAACGCCAACCAGGCGTTGGATCGAATCATCAACTTCTTTCCGGATACCGCCCATCGACAGTTGTTCGTTGATCTCTCGCTTTATCTTCAGGCCATCATCGGGCAAAGGCTCATTCCTGGCGTGGACGGCAAGCGGGTGCCGGCCGTCGAACTGCTATTGCATAGCCCCTTCGTTGCCGACCTGATCTCCAAGGGTGAGATCACCGGACTGAAAGAGGCCATGGCCGACAGTGAACAGCACGGTATGCAGACGTTCGACCAGGCATTGTTCAGAATGTGCACCGAGGGGCGGATCACGGTCGACGAGGCGCTTGCGCATGCCGATTCGCGCAATGATCTCGGGCTCGCCATTCGCCAGGCTGCCGGCCGGACCGATTTTTCATCTCTGCGATAGGGATGCTCGGAAAGCAGACGAGGCTGCATGGCATGGCATGAATGCGTGCGCCACAAGCATGGCTGCGCGGGTTCTTTGATCGATGGATTCGATCATCTTTTTCGATGGTTCTGTCAGGATTGTCTCCCGGGATTCGTAAGGCAGCATGTTCACACTTGCTGCAAGAGGAATCATGAAACGACTGAATTACCTGAGTAACGCATTACGTACCCACTGGGCGGAAAACCCGGCCACGCGTGGAAAAGCGAAGATGGCGGCGGGTGCGGCATTGATCGTCATCGGCGTGTTCGGGTTGGGTGGCGCCACGGCGAAAACGCGTAGGGGCAAGCGCGGTCGGGGCGGCATACTGGGAAACATGCTGTTCTTGTTTGCCGGTGGCTTGTTCCTGATCGCAGCGGTGTCGTTGTGGCCTGATTCCTGGAGCGACCAGTTCGAAACCGACGGAGAGATCGCAAGCTATCAATCCGGCACCGGCTCTGACGGACGCTCCGTTTATCGGCCGATCTACCGCTTCGAGGTCGACGGCCAGGAATACGGCTTCGCCTCGGAGGTCACCACCAACGTCGAGCCGGAAGTCGGGGCCCGGGTGCGCATCGCCTATTCCGCGTCCGATCCCGATCAGGCGCGGCGCATAGATGGCCTCGACTCATTTATTCATTGGATATTTCTGGCTTTGTCGCTGGGCCTGCTGCTGATTGCCGGCGTGTCAATAGCGATCGGACTGGCGCTGGTCTTCTTCGGTATGCGGTTGTTTCGTGACGGGCGCCGGGACCTGGACAAACCGTCAGACCCCGAGGCGTCAATGAAGGAACTGCGGGAAACGATTGGACAGGTCCGGAGTGGGGACATCGATATCGACGACACGGCAGCCGCACAGGCCGGCGGCGACACCGGCCGCTGAATTCAGCCGGGTGGGGGCTGCTGGCCGCGATCCGGGGGTGTCGTCTGCCGCCGGTTTCGGTTCCGGAGTCGTCCTGTCGCGCGGACCAGCAGCCAGATGACCGCCGCGATGACGATTACTCCGAAGATAATCGGAATGAAAATCGCGAGGACGACAGCCAGCAGGCTACCGCCGGTTTCGCCGGTTGATACGGCCGGGTTGCCCAGTCCGCCAGTCGTTGCGGTCGACATGCCACGTGTCAGGACAGTCGACCCTTGTACCACGCCGGCGGTGCCACCGCCGAGCACGGCGGCCGTGCCCCACTGCGCGGCCGCGTTCATCTCCGGCAACAGCGAGGAGACGATGACCGTCCCGCCGGCCAGCGCTGCCGGGGTCGCCAGCAGATCGAGCAGGTTGTCGACCAGCGGCACGTAGTAGCTGCCGACCTCCATCAGTGCCGCCAGACCGACGACGGCCAATACCGGCCCCGATGTCATCCACATGAACTGCTCGCTGACCGGCAGCAACTCGAAGCGCCCGGCCAGCCCGAGGGCCAGGATGGGGATGAACACGCGCAGCCCGGCCGCGGCACTGAGACAGATACCGGCCATGACGGCGGAAAACGCGCTAAGATCGGAAACGGCGTCCATGGGAGAATTCTACATGACCAACCCCGACACCCACCCCGACAGCTCGCGTGCCAGCGATTGCCCGGCTCGTCCGGACCATCCGGTCATTGAACGCATCGCGGCCAGAACGTCCACGCTGGGGCAGGGCATGACCATTCGGCGCGCGCTGCCGTCCCGAGCCCGGCGCATGATCGGCGCCTGGTGTTTTTTCGATCATGCCGGCCCGCTCCGCTACGAGGCCGGGCAGGGGATCGCGGTCGGTCCTCATCCGCACATCGGCCTGCAGACCTTTTCCTGGATGATCGAAGGTAGGATGCGTCACTCCGACAGCCTGGGCAATGATGTCTGGATCGCGCCGGGGCAGGTCAACCTGATGACGGCCGGCAGGGGGATTTCACATGCCGAGGAATCCGATCCGGATCGGCCCGGGCGTGTGCAACTGGCACAGTTGTGGATCGCGTTGCCCGACGCGCATCGTGACTGCGAGCCGGCTTTCGTCAATTACCCCGAATTGCCGGTCAGCCATCGAGGCGACCTGGAACTCACACTGCTCGTTGGTGAACATGGTGATCGTGTCTCGCCGGTTCGCGTGCACAGTCCGTTGGTGGCCATGGATATCCGCGCGACTGCAGCCGACGGCACCACGTTGTCACTGGAAAGCGGGTTCGAGTACGGCCTGATGGTGCTGGAAGGGGCTGCCAGCGTCGACGGTGAGCGCTTCGAGCCGGGTGAGCTGGCCTACCTGGGAGCCGGGCGAAGCATGCTCGACCTGTCCGTGGAAAGTGGCGGTCGGGTGTTGCTGATCGGCGGTGAACCGTTCGAGGAGGATATCCTGCTGTGGTGGAATTTCGTTGCTCGAACGCCCGAAGAAATCCAGCAGGCCGCGGCCGACTGGCAGGCTGGCCGACGATTCGGTTCCGTCGAGGCCGCACAGACGCCACCCTTGCAGATGCCCAGCCTTGAGGGTGTTCGCATCAAATCGACGTCATGATGCTTCCGGGAAAGGAATCGCCTGCACCGGGGAAGCCCGTGATGACGCAACGCTTCAGCCTGGCATGGATGATGATCGCCCTGTTGCTGGGGGGGTGCAATGGCGTCGATGAATCCGATGCCGGCGCTGCCGATAAGCAGGTCAGTGAACGCGCGCCGATCGGGTTGAACCGGCTGGAGTCCTTTCCGGGCAGGCTCGTTGACGGCACCGCGCATGACGAGCCCCATGAACGTCCCGAGGTGGTGCCCACCCGACCGCTGGATGATGAGCGAGTCCGCCGGTTGCTCGAGCGCATCGAGCCCCTGCCGTCGGAGGTCGAGGACGAACGCGACTTCGCGCTGAGGCCGGACAGCGACCCGCCGCCGCGCGCCGGTGCCGTCATCCGCGACGAGTTCCCGCCCGAGGACCAACGTCGGCCACCGGATCCCGAGACCCCCGAAGGACCCGCCCAGGTATTGCGTTACTCACCCGAGGGCGAGGTGCCGATCGCCGGTCAGGTCAGCATCACCTTCGACCGGCCGATGGTGGCGGTCAGCGCTCATGACGACCTTGCCGAAAGGGACGTGCCGGTAGAACTCGAACCCGAGATTCCCGGGCGCTGGCGCTGGATCGGCACGCGAACGCTGGTTTTTGACCCCGACGCTTCACGTTTGCCCATGGCCACGGAGTTCGACGTCACCCTGCCAGCGGGCACAACGGCGGCCGACGGCACTGAGCTGACCGAGACCGTGACATGGCGATTCGCCACGCCGCCGCCAACGCTCGAACAGGTGCATCCCGGCGGCAACAGCATCGGCCTTAAACCGCTCATGTTCGCCGCCTTCGACCAGCGGATCGACACCACCGCCATGCTCGAGACGCTGGTCGTGGAAGCCGATGGCGAAGCGGTTGCCATTCGCGATGCAACCACGGAAGAGATCGCCGCCGACAGGAATGTCCATCGTGCGATCGGTCGCCTCGATCCAGAGCGCGTCGTCGCCTTTCGAGCCGCGCAACCGTTCGAGCCGGACACCACCGTCAGCATCCGTCTGCCGGCTGGCAGCACTGCAGCCGAGGGCCCGCGCCCCACGACCGAGGATCAAGGCAGCAGCTTCCGCACCTACGGGCCATTGCGGGTGGTCGATCAACGTTGCGCCACGCGCGACTGCCGCCCCGTCGATGCCCTGATCATCGGTTTTTCCAATGAGCTGGCCGCTGACCAGGACTTGGTGGATCTGGTTGCCGTCGAGCCGGGGATTGCCGACAAGCATGTCAGCCTGCGCGGCAGCCGGCTCATGATCGAGGGGCTCAAGCAGGGCCGTACGGATTACACGGTCACGGTGTCGGAGGCACTGACTGACAGGTTCGGGCAGCAACTTGAAGGTCTGCGCGAGCTGCACTTCGAGACCGGCAGCATGCGGGCGAATATCGCCTTCCCGGGAAGCGGCCTGGTGACCCTGCCCAGGGGGCAACCGCCGAATCTGGCCTTTCATACGGTCAACTATCGCAATGCCCGAGTGCAGGTCCAAAAGGTGGAACCCGCCGACTGGCCGGCCTATGCCGGGCTGTTTCGCAACCGCGGTTTGTGGCAGGAGGAGCCGCCGGAGTTGCCAGGCGAAACAGTGACTGACGCGACGATGGACTTCGCCGCCGAGCCGGATCGTTTCCGGCTTCAGGGCATTGATCTTTCGCCGTGGCTGCCCGAAGCCGGAAGCGGACATTTCGTGGTGCTGCTGGAACCCGGCACCGTCATCGGTTCCGAGCCGCGCTGGGCGCCGCCACGCCATGTCGCCTGGGTCCAGGTCACCGGCATCGGACTGGATGCGGCGGTCGACGGTGACCGGATCCTGGCCTGGGTTACGGACCTGGACGATGGCGCGCCGTTGGCCAATCGGGCGATCAGGCTGGCGCCGGCCGGCGATGCCGTACTCAGCGACCGGGAAGGCCTGGCATCTCTGGATCTGCCCGATGCCCGCGGCAACGCTTCGGGCACAGGCTGGCTGGAGGCGGTCGCGGACGACGACGTCGCCATCCTCCCCGAAACCGACCCTCTGCGGCACCGTGTGGTCTGGCGCGCTCAGGACCGGATCGACCAGGTACTCTGGCATGTCTTCGATGACCGCGCGATGTACCGCCCGGGAGAACGGGTACACCTGAAGGGCTGGATCCGGCGTGAAGAACGCCGAACCGACGGCGGGCTGGGGCTGGTCGACGGTCAACTGACGATACGCTACGAGGTGGCCGGCGCACGCGGCAATACCCTGGCCGAAGGCGAGACCGAAGTCGGTCGACTGGGTGGTTTCAACCTGTCCTTCGAGCTGCCCGACACGCCCAATCTCGGCCGTGCCCGCGTTCGGTTCAATCTTTCGGGCAGCCGGAATCTCGGCGGCACCGTGCATACGCACGCCTTCCAGATCCAGGAGTTCCGTACTCCGGAGTTCGAGGTCACGACGCGACGGGAGGAGGGGCCATTCGTCGGCGACACCACGGTCTCTGCCGAAGTCGAAGCTGCCTATTATGCCGGCGGCGCACTCGCCGGTGCCGAGACGACCTGGACGGTCAGCGCTCGTCCGGGTTACTACCGTCCACCCAACCGGGATGAATGGACTTTCGGCGTCGATAGCCCATGGTGGATGCCGTGGCCCGTCATCGATGTCGGCGCACCGGTCCGGGAGCGATTCGAGGGACTGACCGACGGCGGCGGCGTTCATGCACTCGATATCGACCTGGATATGAGCGGGCAGCTGCGCCCCCTGGCCATGAACGCCAGCGCCACGGTCATGGATGTCAATCGACAGGCCTGGAGCGCCACGTCGGATTTCATCGCGCATCCGGCAGCCACGTATGTCGGGTTGCAGACCGAGCGGCAGTTCGTCGAGCAGGGCGAACCGCTCATGGTCGACATGATCACGGTCGATCTGGATGGCGAGATCATGCCGAACCGCCCGGTGACGATGGAAGCGGCCCGCATCCAGTGGCAGTGGCGCGGGGGTGAGCGGCATGAAGAACTCACCGATGTCCAGCGTTGCGAGGTGCGAAGCGACGGACAAGGACTGGCGAGCTGTGAGTTTGTTCCCCGCCTGGGGGGACAGATCCGCATCACGGCCGTGGTCCGCGACGAGCAGGGCCGTGGCAATGCCACGCGCCTGACACGCTGGGTCGGCGGCGGCCGGCTCCCGGCAGCCGATCGCGTCGACATGCAGGAAGCGCTGCTGATCCCGGATCGTGAAGAATACGCGCCCGGCGATACCGCCCGCGTCCTGGTGCAGGCACCTTTCGACGATGCCGAGGGGTTGCTGACTCTGCGTCGGCACGGTATCGCCGAGCAGCGGCGTTTCCGCATCGACGGCGGTTCGAAGACGCTGGAGATCGACTTGCGCGAGGCCTGGATGCCGGGTATCGAGTTGCATGTCACCCTGGTCGGTCAGGCCGAGCGGGGCGAGGGCACCCGTCCGGCCATTGCCAGCGGACGCATTGATTTGCCCGTATCCGTTGCCGAACGAGTCCTCGACGTCGAGCTCATCCCGGCGAGCACCCGCCTGACTCCCGGCGAAGATACCGCGATCGAATTGCAGGTCCGTGATGCGACCGGCGAACCGGTCGGCGATGCCGAGATTGCATTGATCGTGGTCGACGAGGCCATCCTGGCCCTGACCGGTTACGAGTTGGTCGATCCGCTGGGTGTATTCTGGCGGCAGCGTCCGGCCGATGTGCGCGATCACCACCTGCGCACCAGCGTGCTGTTGGCGGCACCGGATGAAGAAGACGCGATGGACAAACACCTGGCCCATGAAGCCGAGATGGCCGTGGCCGACCAGGTGCTGCGCTCGGGGGTGCCCCCGGGCGAGGAAGGAGCCGACGCCATCGGCTTGCGAGAGGACTTCAATCCCCTGGCTGCCTTCGTGCCGGCACTGACCACGGATTCAGAGGGCCGGGTGAGGGCCGAGATGTCCCTGCCCGACAACCTGACCCGCTACCGTGTCATGGCCGTGGCGGTTGCCGGTGCGACGCAGTACGGTACATCCGAATCGGCCATTACCGCGCGCCTGCCGCTGATGGTGAGGCCCTCGGCTCCACGTTTTCTGAATTTCGGCGACGAGATCGAACTGCCGGTAGTGCTGCAGAATCAGACCGACGAGGCCATGACCGTCGAGGTTGCCGTGGATGCAAGCAACCTCGAACTTAGGGCCGGGCGCGGCTATGCCGTCGAGGTGCCGGCCAACGACCGCGTCGCAGTTCGCTTCCCGGCCGCCGCCCGGCAGGCTGGCAAGGCCCGCTACCAGGTGGCAGCCGGCGCGGGCGATCATGCCGATGCCGCGCGTGGCGAATTGCCGGTGTGGACGCCCGCGACCACTGAAGCCTTCGCCACTTACGGCGTGATCGACGAAGGCGCGCTGGTGCAGCCGATGATCGCGCCGAGTGAGGTCTGGCCGCAGTTCGGCCAGCTCGAGATCACCACCAGCGCCACGGCATTGCAATCGCTGACCGATGCCTTCATCTGGCTGTGCGACTACCCCTTCGACGCCACTGAGCCACTGGCCTCGCGCCTGCTGGCCATCGCCGCACTTGGCGACGTGCTCGAAGCGTTCGGGGCCGAGGACATGCCCACGCGCGAGGAGATCGAGCAGATCGTCGAAGCCGACCTTGAACGCATCGCCGGACGCCAGAATCCCGACGGCGGATTCGGGCTGTGGCGGCGCGGCAACGAGTCATGGCCGTTCGTGTCCCTTCATGTAGCGCATGCGCTGGTACGCCTGAACAACAGGAATTACCCCGTCGATGAAGCACTACTCGAGCGCAGTTTCAATCATGTGCGCGACATCGAGCGGCATATCCCGGCGCGCTACGGCGAGCGCGCCCGCCGTCATGTCATCGCCTACAGTCTTTACCTGCGCGGCCTGACGGGAGATTTCGACCGGGAACGGGCACGTGCCCTGCTGGCCGAAGTCGATGACCTCAAGGAGCTGACTTTCGAGGCCAGCGGCTGGTTGCTGGGCGTGCTCAGCGGCGACGAGGAATCCGGCGACGCGCTTGATGAGCTGCGCCGCTTCCTCGCCAACCGGGTGACCGAAACCGCCGCCAGCGCCCATTTCGCCGCCGGATTCCGGGACGGCAATCACCTCATCCTGCATTCAGACCGCCGCGCCGACGCCATCATTCTCGAAGCACTGATGCGCGACCAGCCTGATTCCGACCTGATCCCGAAGCTCGTAAACGGTCTTCAGGCTCACCGCACGCGAGGGCGCTGGTCCAGCACCCAGGAAAACGCCTTCGTGCTGCTGGCCCTCGACCAGTACTTCCGGCAGTACGAGGACCAGGAACCGGATTTCATCGTCCGTGCCTGGCTTGGCGAGGGGTTTGCCGGAGCGCATCACTTTGCCGGTCGCACCACCGACTATCACCACATCGACATCCCGATGGCATACGTTGCCGGTGACGGCGGTGAACATGACGTCGTACTCGACAAGGACGGGCCAGGGCGGCTGTATTACCGGCTGGGATTGCGTTACGCTCCGAAAAGCCTGCAACTGGAGCCGACCAGCCACGGGTTCGAGGTCCAACGACGTTACCGCGGACTCGATGACGATGACCACGTGCGCCGGCTCGATGACGGCGGCTGGGAGATTCGCGCCGGGGCCCGCGTGGCCGTGGAGCTCACCCTGGTGGCGCCCACGCGTCGTTACCACGTCGCCCTGGTCGATCCGTTGCCGGCCGGCCTGGAGGCCATCAATCCCGCCCTGGCGGTCAGCGCCGTGCCCGTGGCGGATGCGGCGGGGACTCACCGACAGGCTCGCGGCTGGTGGTGGGGACCGTGGTACCAGCACCAGAACCTGCGTGATGAGCGCGCCGAAGCCTTTACCAGTCTGCTTCCCGGCGGCGTGTACCACTACACCTATCACGCACGGGCCACGACGACCGGCGATTTCGTGGTTCCCCCGGCCCGTGTCGAGGAAATGTATCATCCGGAAACCTTCGCTCGCACGGGCTCGACGCGTGTTCGCATCATCGACTGAATGAGCGGTCGGAGTTGGGTATATTACGGCGCTCACGCAATTCGTTCTTCAAGGGAGTGGACCATGCACAAGGCGATTGTCGGATTCGCCCTCACCATCGGCCTGGCCCTGGGGGCGCAGAGCGCGGTTGCATCTCAGTACCTCCGTATCGGCGGCATCTGGGAAGACTCGCGCAGTGCCGCTTTCCTGGACAGGAACTGCGAGCCGGCCGACCGGGCTGCCCTGTTTGGCTGCGTCGACGGCGACGATGGATTGCCAATCGGAGCTCGAGGTGATTTCGGCAGCGGGGCGGGCGCGCAACTGGCCTGGGGCATGCACCTCGGCGAGATGCTGCGAACCGAACTGGAGCTTACTTACCAGCCCGGTCTGGCATTCGAGGGCAACGCGAACTTCATCGGTTCCGGTGACCGGCAGCCGGTCGACGGCTCACTGACCCAGTACCGGGCCGGCATCAACCTGTATGTCGACCTGGCCGCGGCCTTGGCCCGCGACGCCGGCACCTTCGAGCCGTATGTCGGCCTGGGCGCCAGCGCGGTTCGCAACCAGATCGGCACGATGCGATACGAGTTTCCCGAACTCGACAGCCAGCCGGCACTGACAACGGTGCCCGGCGGCAGCAGCAACCATCTTGGCTGGATGCTGGCGATCGGAACGGGCATCGAACTGTCACCGCGCAACATGCTCGACCTCGCGGTCAGCTGGCACGATCACGGACGGGTGGAAACGCCGGTGGGCGACATCGACATCATCCGCGGCGGCGAGTCCGTGGCGCAGGTTGAAGTGGAAAGCACCCGCTCGCGTCTGGAGACCTTTGGCCTCACGCTGTCGTGGCGCCATTACCTGCGGTAAGGCGCCCGGACTCAGGTCTTGATGGCCCTGTCCCCCGCCGCACTGGCTGGCCGGGGGCCATGGCATCAGTGCACGATCTCGACCAGCTCCACGCGCCGGTTTTCCGCCCGGCCGTCATCGGTGCGGTTGGTGGTGACCGGGGCCATCATGCCGGCGCCGGCGGCCCGTAGACGTTCGCGGGCGATGCCGTGGCCATCCACCAGTTCATCGACTACCGCGCTGGCCCGATCCATGGAGAGCCTGAGGTTGTAGTCGAAATCACCGACGGCATCGGTGTGACCGACGACCAGCAGTTCCAGGTCGGCGCGTTCGTTCATCAACTCGGCGATGGTGGCCAGCGCTTCGGCCGATTCGGGCAGGATTTCGTCGGAATCGAAGGCGAACAGGATGTTCCGGATGGCAACGCGGCCCTGCTCGACGAGGCCCGTTTCCATTTCGCCGGCGGTCAGTGGCTGGTGGTCCATGGTGTCGTCCATCTCGTCGGCCGTCACCACGGCCAGTGAAACGGCCGGGCCGTCCACGCGCCGGGCGTTGAAGGCGGCAATGCCCACCAGGACGTTGCCGTCGGCCGAGCGTGCGGCGATGTAGCGGAGGTCGCGGTTGCGGTTGGCCAGTTGGCAGCAGTCACGGGCACCGCGTTCGAACAGGTTGGAGCCGTGGACGAAGAACAGCCGGCCGTCTCCGGACGAAAGCTCGTCGCCGCTGCCGGTGTAAAGGATCTCGAAGTCACGCGCCTCGAGTGCCTGCAGGTAGCTGCGCTTGATGCGCAGGGTGGACGTGTCCGGGTCATCGAACGTGTAGCTCAATCGCATGACTTCGCCCTCGAGCGATTCCGCACTTTCCAATTCGTCACCGTCCCAGTAGCCGGTAGGAACGGTCAGTCGATCGTAGTCGGTCATTTCATGGAAAACGATCGACGAACCGGCCACGCGTGGAATCTGCGGGTGATCACCCGCACCCTCGACGTCAGCCATGGCAAACGCTGCAAGACTGGTGAGGAAAAGGAAGAGCAGTCCCGTCCGGATGGACGGGTAATAACGGGCTAGCGATTGGGTCATTGTTCTTCTCCGGCTGGAAAACGATTTGCATATGGATTGTCGAGTCAACAATCTATACGAAATCGCGCCGGAGGAACGGCCATCGGCGGGGAGGCCC
>SL_3KL_010_SEDDRAFT_10003106_pt1 | contig 15125 bp, 13 predicted proteins | sample SodLakKL_010_SED_2_FD_10381 | JGI IMG/M metagenome (IMG submission 10381)
CGGTAATAGTCGATTTTGGCCTTAAGTTCCTGGGGGGTAACGCGATAATCGGCCAAAACTTGACTGTAGATCTTCACCAGGTCTCTGGTTTCCCGGGGACTGAATATCATGCTTCGGTTCATGGCTTTGTGCGCTGAAGGTGCACCAATGGAACCGGCCAGAAATTTTTCCACCTCGTTATGAAGCGCAAGCAATTCTGCTATGGTGATTTTAGGTTTGCCTTTCAAGCCCAGGCTGCGTAAAATCTTCGACAGATTCAGCCTGACTTCCTTTTCATTAAAATACTGCGTCAGAAGCGCTTCCAGTTCTTTTATTTTGGCCGCCAGATCGATATAGGCTTCCCGGGCAGGGGCATGTTTCAAGGTGGAAACCGCCCTCAGGCTGCTGACAAATTCTTCGGCCCGGCTTTCTTCCCCCGGGCTCTGTTTAAAAATCAAGGAACCGAAGACAAAAAAACCGATATTAAAGACCAGACTCCAGAAAACACAGTGGGTCACAGGCCCGAATGCCGTGAGGCCGAACAGGGATTCGGGCTTCAAAAAAGCGATTCTAAAGGGACCGGTGTATAAAAGGTCGGAATACAACAATCCACTTTTGATAAAAGAGGGCAAAAGCAGGGTGTAGCACCAGATGGCAAAACCGCTCACCAATGCCAGGCAAGCCCCCATCTTGTTGGCACCCCGCCAGAAAATACCCCCGAGAACCACCGGTGCAAACTGCAGCACCGCAGCAAATGAGATGATCCCGATATTCACCAGCATGTAGGGTGCCACCACATGCTCGCCGAACAGATATCCAAGAACAATTACCAGTCCCACAGCAGCCCATTTGCATTCCAGGAGATGCTTGTGCAGGAAGGCCAAAGTATCGATTCCCCGGATCAGCGGCAGAAAAAGGTGGTTGATAATCATGGTGGACAGGGTCACGGAGCTGATCATAACCATGCTGGCTGCAGCCGAAATGCCGCCGATGAAAACAAGCATTGCAAGCCAACTGGCACCGGAATCGATGGGAATCTGCAAAACGAAATTATCAGCAACTGCGGCAGGATAGCCCTTCAGGAGTCCGCCGGCGGCAATGGGAAAAACAAAGATGTTGATCAATAAAAGATAGAGCGGAAACAGCCACATGGCGCTGAGGATGTGCCTTTCATCAGAATTTTCTACCACTGCCACATGAAATTGACGCGGCAGCAGCAAAATGGCGGACATGGCCAAAATTAAGTAAGTCATCCATGTCAGATAGGGTGTTGTCTCTTCTCCGGCAATGCTCATCATATGCTCGTAGGGGCTGTTGCTGAGCTGGTGAAAAATGTCACCGAAACCATCAAAGAGAAAATAGGTCACAAAAATGCCTGCAGCGAGCAAACCCAACAGCTTAATCACGCTCTGTGCTGCAACAACCATGATCATTCCGTCATGCCGCTCGGTGGGATCCAGTCTGCGGACACCCAGCATGATGGTAAAAACCATCAATATTCCAACAACTACAAGGCCCACATGCTCGTGAACCCAGGGAAATTTTTCATCAGAAGATGCCGTGATGATGTCAAAGGTGGAGAGGATGGCTTTGAGCTGCAGCGCGATGTAGGGAATGGTCCCTACCAGAGCAATGAGGGTAACCAGAGCCGCAATCATTTCGGATTTATCATAGCGGTCGGAAATAAAATCGGCAATGCTGTTAATGCGGGCCATGTTTTTGATTCGCACCATCTTGCGCAATACCAGCCACCAAAGCACCATCAGCATGGTAGGCCCAAGATAGATTGCCAGAAAAAGCATTCCGGATGTGGCCGCAATGCCCACACTTCCGTAGTAGGTCCAGGCGGTGCAATATACAGCCAGGGAAAGGGAATAGATGACCGGATTGTTGGCCGGACTCTTGCCGGCTATCGCACGGCGCTCCACCCAGAGTGCGATTACAAAAAGTGCAGCCGCATACAGCAATATGATAACAAGGACTGCAAGGGGATCAAACATGCTTTAGACCTCCGGCCCGGATTCGTCGCTCTGCCCTGATCCCGGCCTTCGATGACTGATGGCAATCAACAGCAAAATTAAAATAACAAAGCCCCAGGCAACAAAGAAGTAGTAAAATACAAAACCGTTTCTCATGGGTTCAAGAATGGTCAAAAGCGGCCAGCTGAAAATCAACAAAACCAGGCAGGCAATAAACGCTTGAAACTCAGGCTTGCCAAAGAGTGTTTTAAGCCTTCCCATGGTTATTTCCCCTTTGCTAAAGTTATCAGTTTACCAGGCAGACAATATAACCCCTGCACTTGATGAGCAGCTTGTTTGCCTTGCTGCCCAGTGCAAAATCCTTGTCATCCCTAAAGCCTCTTCGGCCCAATACCAAAATACCATGCTTCCCTCTTTCCAGTTCCAAAAATATATCCCTGGCGATACCCTTTTTTGTCGGCATCGTTCTAAAAACCACGTTCCGCTCCGGAACACCCGCATTTACAAGTTTATTTTTGGCATCCTCAGCAATTTCTTTAACTTTATCCGTGTATTCCTTCATCCACATGACAATTTTTTGCTGCATTTCGTGTCCTTCCTCAAGATCAATTGTTCCTTCATGTTCCCAAAACTGAGGCGGCACAGAAGGTATGACATGAAATAATGTAAACTTACTATCCTTCAGATGAGAAAAATACTCAACGGTATAGTCGACAACCCTTTGGCTGACAGATGCGCCCACAATACCAATCAATACATCAGATGAGCTGATTCGATGATCGACTACCCACAGGGTCCGGTTATCCGTCGTTTGTGAAAGACGATAGGGAGTCGATCCCAGAACCTTATAAGATACTGTTGATTTTCCCCATCGGGCCACGGCAATGGTATCAATTTTTTCCTGATGGGCCATATTTAGCATGAATCCGGAGGGGTCATTACATTTATTTTCCAGAACGGTTGAAATCATTGCCTGATCAAATCCAGCTTGTATTAAGCTATCCGAAGCTTTTTTCAAAACCTTTTCAGCTTCCAGAACCTGAAGTTCCTGAAACTTTTCCTCCGCATCCGAACTTTGGCAAATCACTTCGGAATATGAGGAAAAGTCAATGTCAGATGCAGCATGAAAAATGGTAATTTTGAGGTGTTTATTGTTTTTTAAAAGATCCCCCATTTTCGACAAGGCTTTCATGGAAAAATCGGAGCCGTCTGTGCCGAATAATATTCTCTTTTCTTCATTCATTGACTTTTCCTCCTTTATTGCTTTGTTTTTTCGTATGGCTGAGCATCAGCTTGCAGCAGTATCTGGTTTTTGTTAAACTTATCACTCTAAACATAATTATTAAACATATACATGTCGATCACTGGATATGCCCCGGGTCCCGCACACGATTGTCCTCGTCGAAACTGAAAAGGCCTTGGCCGAAAAGGGTCAAACAGGCCTCCACAACTTTGGGATCGTATAATATGCCGCTGTTTTTGGAAATGTCTTCAAGAGCCACATCAATTCCCAGGGCCGGGCGGTATGGACGGTAGGAACTTTGGGCTTCGGTAGCATCAGCAACAGCAAGAATGCGCGCTTCCAAAAGAATCTCCTCGCCCTTAAGCCCGGCCGGATACCCGGAACCATCCATGCGCTCATGGTGTTGAAGAACAATGTCAGCCACGGGGATTGTAAAAGGTATCCTTTCTAAAAGCTTGTAACCTATCTCCGGATGTATTTTCAACAACTCCCGTTCGGTTTCTAAAAGACGTCCGGGACGGTTCATCACGGATGTGGGTATCCTGATCTTGCCGATATCATGAAGGATACCCGCCAGCTCTACAGCCCGGATTCTTTCCTTGGACAAACCCATGTGCTTGGCGATGGCACAGGCCAGGTTGGCCACCCGATTCATGTGGCCGGTAGTGTAAGGATCCCTGGTTTCAGCCATCAGGGTAATGGTGGAAATGGTGGCATCCAGAAGTTTTTCCAGTTCTACTGTTTTTTCGCTGACCATCTGTTCCAGGTCAACATTGCGGTCCGTGAGTTGCTCACGCATGGATTTGAGATCCAGGTGCGTTCTGACTCTCTCCCGAACTTCCTCGGCCAAAAAAGGTTTGGTAATGTAATCCACTGCTCCCAGTTCAAAACCTTTAATTTTTCGGGAAACGTCATCGACCGCCGTTATAAAAATGATGGGAATGTCGGATGTTTCAGGGTCGGATTTCAAACGACTGCAGACTTCAAACCCGCTCATACCCGGCATCATGATATCCAGCAAAATAATATCCGGCTTTTGCTTAGCCACGTACTCAAGAGCTTTGGGGCCGTTGATGGCCACACCGAGCCGATAGTCTTTGGTCAAGGTGCTGATCAAAAGATCAATGTTGGTGGGGTTGTCATCTACGATCAGAACAAGATCTCGTTTTTTTTCCATGTGTGTTATCTATCCTTTCGATCCACCTATCTTTTCTTTCTATCCGTTACCCGTTTTTTGTCAGTATTTCGAGGGCTTCATCATAATCGTATTGTTTAATCAAGCGTTCTAATGCTGAATATCTTCTCCACTGAGCAAATCCCTTTACAAGGCTAAGAATGCGGTTGATTTCCTCAGGATCGGCCAAACGCAAAGCTTCGGCCAATTCATCTGCAACTTTTTTGAAACTACCGTTGTCAGAGGCTTCACCCGATATATCCACCACAGGATCATCTTCGTTTGCATTCTCAAGCTGTGAAATGGAGGACAGCACAATGCCGAGGGTTTCCCCGACCTTTTGTATAAGCGGTTCCAGTGCTGAATCGTCCAGTTGATTAGCGGCGGCCGCCTCTAACTTTTTCGACGCTGATTCCAAGTCTTGAGCACCGATGTTACTGCTACTTCCTTTTAAAGAATGGGCCAGCGCTGTAAGACGGTCGGTATCTTCTTCATCGAGAGCCAGTTGCATAGATTCCATGATATTGAGATTGTTTCTGCGAAATCCGTAAATGATGCGCCGGTAAACCGCAGGGTCCAGTCTCGTATTTTCAAGAGCTTCCCGGATATGGATTCCCGGAACCTTGTCGGGAAGTGCCCGGCTGTCGTAACCCGGCACCCTGGTGTCCGGTTCGGTCTGGGAAGACAGCGGTTCTGCTTCCAGAACCGGGCGTCTGTTTTTTAGCAGCCTCCACAATAACTGGAAAAGCCGTGACTGTTCAACCGGTTTGGCGACATAACCGTCCATTCCTGCAATCATGCATTTTTCCTCGTCTCCATGCATGGCATGAGCAGTCATGGCGATAATGGGAAGGTCGGTAATGGATAAATCTTGACGTATTTTCCGGGTTGCCTGGAAGCCGTTCATTTCGGGCATCTGGATATCCATCAAGACAGCATCGTATTTGTTTTTGCTAATTTTTTCCACGGCTACTGATCCGTTTATGGCCGTATCAGGGATAATTCCGGCACTTTCCAGAATGGCCACGGCAATTTCCTGGTTGGTGGGATTGTCTTCCACCACAAGAACACGAAATCCCTTCAGCCGGCGTTTGTACACTGTAGAATCGGTCATCAGCCTGCTTAAAGGGCGCATTTTTTTATATTTTTCCTTGCCGAAAGCATCCATAATCGCATTAAAAAGGGTGGACTGATAAATGGGTTTGGTGAGAAATCCCTGAATACCGATCTTTTCAGCCTCAGCCTTTTCCATATCACTACCGAATGCAGTCATCATAATAATCGGCGGTGCCGAAGCAGATTTTTCCCGGATTCGCCTTGAGACTTCCAAACCATCTATTTCCGGGATAAGCCAGTCCATCAGTACCAAATTGAAAGGAGTACCCTGATTTTCCCTGTTTTCGACCATGGTCAATGCCCTTTTTCCCGATTCGGCAATTTCTACCGTAAACCCGAAAGACTCCAGGTATTTGGTCACAATGATACGGCTATCCTCACAATCGTCAACGACCAGCACATGAAGAAATTTTAGCTCGTCAGGCGGCACAAATGCCCTTGCAGGCTCGTGAAGGGCCCGTTGCAACTTCACGGTAAAATTGAACGTACTGCCCTTGCCGGGTTCGCTTTCCACCCAAATCCGTCCATCCATCATATCCACAAGACGTTTGCATATGCTCAGTCCCAAACCCGTACCCTCAAAGTGGCGGGTGTCGGAGGCATCGGCCTGGGTAAAGGGCTGGAACAACTTTTTCTGATATTCTTTGGAAATACCTACCCCCGTGTCTTTAACCCACATGTTCAGCTCAACATTATCGGTTGACAAGGTGGAAGCTTTTGCACCGATAAGAATAAATCCTCCTTTCTTGGTAAACTTAACCGAGTTTCCCACCAGGTTTGTCAATATCTGCTGCAGGCGCATGGGGTCACCGATAAGCGCCCGGGGAAGTTGCGGATCCATATGCACCAGAAGTTCGATCCTTTTGGCTGAAGCACTGTTGAAAAAAAGCTCCACCACCCGGTCCACGATTTCATCCAGCATAAACGTACGCGAATCGATGTTGAGTTTTCCCGCCTCTATCTTTGAAAAATCCAGGATGTCGTTGATCAGCCCCAGGAGCGAATGCGCGCTGGTCATGATGATTTTTACGTATTTGCTGACTTTGGGGGGAAGCTGTTCATTCATGGCCAGTTCCGCTGCAGCAATCACGCCGTTCATGGGCGTTCGGATTTCATGGCTCATATTGGCGAGAAACTCGCTTTTCGCTTTGGTGGCTTCCTCGGCAGCCTTTTTGGCAACCTTCAATTCCTCATCGGTCTTACGACGCTGTTCCACTTCCTCAGCAAGTCTTCTTTTGGACTCCTCGATATGGTCGTTTTGCCTCAGAACGACTCCTGTAAAAGCGGTCAGCAGAACAAAGGCCACACCCAGAAACACGAACCAATGCCAATACTCCTGGAAAACTTGTTGTGGCGTAATTTTTCCCAAATCCTGATAGGGTTCCAGTTTAAGATAACGAAGAAGTTCATGAACCGTCTGGTAGTCTCTCGGAATGGTCCAGCCAGAATGTTCGCTCGCTATCGCCGCCTTTGAATCAGGGGGCATTTGGAGCAAAGCTACCGTGACCATCACTGCAAGTTCCTCTGAAGCAACCGGAAGTCTGGCCAAGGCCCATTCGGGATATAGACGTGTTGAGCGAAGAAATGGAAAATCGGGATTATCGTCCCCGGGCCATTTGAAGACGACAAAATCATCTATATTGATCTTCCCTTCGGCCGCCATCCGCTCCAGATTGTCAGTGCGCACGCTTCCAGCATCCACAAGGCCGTCTCGCACCGCAAAAACAACACTGTCGTGATCACCGGCGAACTGAAGACTGTAAAAATGGTAATGGGGATCGACACCACGCTCTTTCAGCTCCCGCCAGACGCTTATCCAGCCTCCAAGGGAATGCTCGTCGGTAGCCATGAAGCTTTTTCCTATAAGGTCCTCTATACCACGGATGTCATCCCGGTCTTTCCGCCAAAAAATCACACCCCCAAACTGGATGATAGCTGAATCCATAAATCGATTTTTCAAAGTGGCGATACGAATGGCCCCATACCACTTTTCTATGGCGGCATAGTAAGCTGGATTGGTCAGAACAAAGTCGATCTCCATGTTTTCCACAGCCGGGTAGATTTCATCATAGCCCAAAGGAACAATTTCAAAGAAAAAACCGTCTATTTTACCGGAGAGGTAATCTGCGGTGGGACTCCATTGCACAAGGCATTGTTCGACGCCCCTTTTGGCGAGCACACCGATTTTAATTATTTCGGATTCCCCGGTTTTAATTTTCTCGGGTTCCCCGGCGATAACGAGATATCCCGGTATTATGGTTATGATCCAAAAGATCAGAAAAAACATCAAAATAAAAAGCTTTTGAATGCGAAAGGTATTCATTGCCTGAACAAACATACTAGCAGCCTCGCAAAAGTTTGCAAAATGCGAAAAAACTTAACTAGGCCATGGATGGGCACTTGGGCATTTAATAATTGCCAATGTCCGCTGAAAATTCATCGCAATAGCCACAGGAAAGCTCCGTAATTAAAATATAAGACCAGTTTATTTCCAAACCTTATTATATATTATAATTCTCGGTTTTTTTCCGGAAAAATTCAAGGAAAAACTTCATTCGAAGGCATATGCGCATACTCTCCTTCTAAGCTCTCCCTAATTAAGATTATTGACATCGAAGGTGCTTTTTGCAATACTCTATCTTCAATGACATTGACTCTATCTTAATCTTTAAAAAACATCTTATTTTATTTGACCTAATCTCAGCAATTTTTTCTGTAAATATAGGTCATTCCGGGTCTCCGCTTCGCTGCGCCTGAAATGACGACTGTTACAAAGTGTCGGGTTAAAAAAACTTGAACATTGAGTTTCAGGTCCGGGTTTCATGAAAAAAATAGAGGAAACTTAAGAATGAATATGCGAAAAAACCGGAAAGAGAGCCTGAGGGGCACGGTGGTGTCCGTGCGTGGCAGTGTCATAGATGCTCATTTTTCCGACGGTCTTCCTTTTATCAATAATATTCTCAGAACCGGAGAAAACCAGGAGATGGTCATTGAAGTGATCACCCACCTGGATTCCCGGACCATTCGGGGTATCGGCCTGACCGCCACCGGCGGGCTGGCACAAGGAAGTCCCATTATCGATACCGGTTACCCCCTTCAGGTGCCCGTGGGAAAAGAGCTTATGGGGCGCATGTTCAATGTATTCGGGGAAACCATCGATCGGGGAAACCCCTTGCCGAAAATGGAAAAGCGATCCATTCATCAACCCCCGCCCGACCTGGCCCGGCAATCCATTTCCTCGGAAGTTTTCGAAACCGGAATCAAGGTGATCGATGTTTTATCTCCTCTGGAACGCGGCGGAAAAGGAGGCATGTTCGGCGGCGCAGGAGTGGGCAAAACAGTGCTGATCATGGAAATGATCAACAACATGGTATCCCAGCACGAAGGCGCCAGCTTTTTTTGCGGCATCGGAGAACGTTCCCGGGAGGGAGAAGAACTCTATCGGGAAATGAAGGAAGCAGGGGTTTTAAACAACACCGTGATGATTTTCGGTCAGATGAACGAGCCGCCCGGGGCCCGTTTTCGGGTCGGGCATGCAGCACTCACCATGGCTGAATATTTTCGGGATGACGCCCGGCAGGATGTGCTTTTACTTATCGACAATATTTTTCGGTTTATTCAGGCGGGAATGGAGGTTTCGGGATTAATGGGCCAGCTGCCGTCCCGACTCGGCTACCAGCCGACTTTGGGAACAGAACTGGCGGAACTCGAAGAACGCATCTGCAACACAAACACAGGGGCCATTACCTCCATACAAGCCGTATATGTTCCGGCGGATGATTTTACGGATCCTTCGGCTGTTCATACTTTCGGCCATCTCTCCTCATCCATTGTTCTTTCCCGTAAAAAGGCCAGCCAGGGCCTTTATCCTGCGGTGGACCCACTGGAATCGGGCTCGAGCATGCTGGTTCCCCACATTGTGGGAGAACGACATTACCGGATTGCCCAGGAGATGCGAAGGACACTGGCGGAATACGAAGATCTCAAAGATATCATCGCCATGCTGGGGATGGAAGAGCTTTCCCGCGACGACAAGGCAACCGTCCGGCGGGCACGCAGACTCGAACGTTTTTTAACCCAGCCATTTCTCGTAACCGAACAGTTTACCGGGTATAAAGGAAAAATCGTCAGCCTTGCGGATGCCCTGGACGGTTGCGATCGTATTCTCAACGATGAGTTTTCCGATTATTCGGAACGGGCGCTTTATATGATCGGCGCCATTGATGAAGCCAAAACCGGCGAGGCACAATAATGAACATGAATCTCAAAATTCTTCTTCCCGAAAAAATCCTTACGGATCAACCGGTGACCAAAATTAATGCCGAAGCCCCCAACGGGGAATTCTGCCTGCTTCCGAAACATATTGATTTTGTTTCGGCCTTGAGCCCCGGGATATTCTATTACACCGATACCGGAGGAAATGATATTTACCTTGCTATTGATGAGGGAACCCTGGTTAAAAAAGGGTCGGAGGTTTTCGTTTCCACCCGGCGCGCGGTCAAGGGCCCTGATCTTGAAAAATTGCATGAAACAGTGGAACAAGAATTTAAAGTGCTGGATGACCGCGAAAAGATGGTCCGGTCTGCAACAGCCAAAATCGAGGCTAATTTTGTGAGAAGATTTCTGGAAATTCAGGGTATTAAATAGATGACTACCGAAAATAGAGATAAAAAAAAAATCGATAAGAATTTCACCAAAAAAATCGTTTCCAAACAGAACCGTAAATTAAAGGCAAGACAGGAAAAAAATCAGAGTGTCTGGTTCGGTCTGGGCATGCTCGGCCTGGTAGGTTGGTCGGTGGCAATTCCCACCCTTATCGGTATAGTAATAGGGATATGGATCGACAAAACTTGGCCCAGCAGATATTCATGGACCCTGATGATGCTTTTGATGGGTCTTATTCTGGGATGTTTCAACGCCTGGTTCTGGGTGAAACGGGAAAGCGACTGGGATGACTGATATGGGTATTGAGTTAAATGAACTGCTCGTTGCCCTTATTTTAGGTGGGGGCATCGGCCTGTTTCACTTTGGAGGGCTATGGTATACAATTCGCCGAATGAACGATGTACAAAATCCGGAATACCAATTTATTCTCAGTTTTTTTCTGCGGACGGCAATTTCAATCGGCCTTTTTTACTATATTTCCGACGGTCGCTGGGAGAAAATTCTGGCAGCTCTGACCGGTTTTCTGATCATCAGATATGTTATGGTCCGCAAAATCGGTGTGACTCCAAAATCATCAGCATCCCGCAGTGAGGACAACATCCATGGATATTAGAACCATATCACCGGACGAAGTTATCTACTGGGAATGGGGGCCGTTTTCACTAAACGCCACCATCGCATTTACGTGGGGGGTAATGGCCCTTTTGGTCATCGGATCATGGCTCATTACCCGGCGTCTCACATCTGAGGTTACAATCCCGCGATGGCAGAATTTTCTTGAGATGGTCGTCACGTATATCCGGGATGAAATCCGGGATGTCACTCAGGAGAAACCTGAAATGTATCTAACACTTATCGCTTCGTTGTTTTTGTTCATAGGAACCTGTAACTTTCTGATGTTTATACCCGGTTTCATACCTCCTACTGCTTCGCTGTCCACAACAGGTGCACTGGCCATCTGCGTATTTGTCGCCGTTCCGGTCTACGGCATTCGAAAAAGGGGACTTTTCGGCTATCTGAAACTCTATGCTCAGCCGTCAATCTTTATGCTTCCCTTCAATATCATCGGTGAACTGTCGCGAACCCTTGCCCTGGCAGTCCGGTTGTTCGGAAACATCATGAGCGGCACCAAAATCGTTGCTATCCTGCTTCTCATCGTTCCTTTCGTTTTCCCCGTTTTGATGCAGCTCCTGGGCCTGCTCACCGGCATGATCCAAGCTTACATTTTCGCAATTTTGGCCATCGTCTATATCGCGTCGGCCACACGAGCACACCAACAGCATCAACATGAAAAGAATCATCATGAAACAGGTTAAGATGCGTGCCAATTATTTATTGTTACTCGATGATCGAGTGTTACGCACCTGATGAAATTCATCAAAAAAAATAAAGGAGGTAAATTCGCAAATGGATATGATCACTTTAATCGGCATGGCTTCTGTAATCGGTGCGGCAGTGTGCATCGGTCTTGGTGCAATCGGGCCGGGACTTGGTCAGGGAAGGGCCGTGGCTCAGGCCCTGACTTCCATTGCCCAGCAACCTGATGAGCGCAACGCCATCACACGAACTCTTTTTGTGGGGCTCGCAATGATTGAATCCGCGGCCATCTATTGTTTTGTGGTTTCCATGATTCTGCTTTTCGCCAATCCCTTTTGGAATTATGCCATTGAAAACGCCGGAGGATAATCCATGTTGATCGATTGGACAACCGTCATTGCGCAGGTCGTCAATTTTATGATCCTGCTTTTCCTGTTGAAATATCTTTTGTACAACCGGATTATCAGAGCCATGGACAAGCGGGAGGAACGAATACAGTCGCGCCTGGAGGATGCCGAGCGCAAGTGGCAGGAAGCCGAACATGAGATGGCCGAGTTTGAGGAAAAAAACCGGGAATTAGACCAGCAGCGCGAGGAGTACTTAAACGAGGCCAGAAACGAGGCAGAATCCTACAAAAATGAATTGATTCAGGAGGCCCGGCAAGAAGTGGAATCGCTTCAAAAGCGTTGGCATCAATCAATTGAGCAGGAAAAGAAATCCTTCGTGGCGGAACTTCGCAGACTGGCGGCCAGGCAAGTCTACGATATCTGCCGGCGAGCCTTGTCCGAACTGTCCGACACCGATATTCAGGACCGGACCGTGCAGGTTTTTCTCGACCGTTTAAAACACATGGAAAAAGATCAAAAATCGGATCTTTTATCCGTAGAGGGGCCCATGGTGATTAAAAGCGGATATGAGCTGCCCGGAGATAAACGGGAAAATATCGAAAGTGTTCTACAGGAAATGACGGAGAGTTTTCCGGAAATTTCTTATGAAACCGACCCGGATCTGATCCTGGGCATCGAGATTAAACGACGGGACAAAAAAGTTGCCTGGAGCCTGGAAAACTATCTTTTTCATCTTGAAAGAAAAACACTTTCGGCCTTTGAAAAAGAGATTAAAAAGCATAAACAGAGCGATGCGGTAAATCAATAGCAGGAGAGATATGTTGCAATACCAAAGTGAGGATCTCAAAGACCTCCTGACGGATACTTTCGATACCATGGATCGGGTGGCCGGAGAACAACAACCGCGGCTTGAAATTGTGCAAGTCGGCGATGTGGCCTACGTGGGTCCGGGGATTGCACGGGTGACCGGACTTTCAGGGATAAAATCCGATGAAATCCTCTATTTTTCCGGAGCGGTTGAGGGGATGGCTTTCAATTTGGACCGGGATGAGATCGGTGTTATCCTCATGGAAGAAAGCGAAAAAATCAGAGCAGGCACCGAAGTATGGCGCACCAATCGGGTAATGAATGTGCCGGTGGGAGAATCTTTGCTGGGACGAGTCCTGAATCCACGGGCACAACCCCTGGATGGTCTCGGTTTAATATCAGGCGAAGATCAGTGGCCTGTGGAAAGGCCTGCTGCTGAAATCATGGACCGCGCTCCGGTTACGGTGCCTCTTCAGACCGGACTCAAAGTGGTGGATGCTTTGATTCCCATCGGAAGAGGACAGCGAGAGCTGATTTTGGGTGACCGTCAGACAGGAAAAACCGCCATCGCCGTGGATACCATCATCAATCAGCAGGACACCAATGTTATCTGTATCTACTGTGGCATCGGAAAGCGCAGTTCCGCAGCAGCCAAGGTTATTGCGGACTTGCATGCAAGCAGTGCCATGGACTATTCCATTGTCATGTTCGCCACTGAAGAAGACCCGCCGGGGCTCCAATTCATCGCCCCTTATGCGGCGATGACCATGGCCGAATATTTTATGGAAAGCGGTCGGGATGTACTGGTGGTGTTCGACGATCTTACCCGCCATGCCCGAGCTTACCGGGAGCTGTCGCTGCTGCTTCGGCGGCCGCCCGGAAGGGAAGCTTTCCCGGGGGATATCTTCTATGTTCACTCCCGCCTTCTGGAACGTTCCACTCATCTGCGGGAAAAACTCGGCGGAGGATCCATCACCGCGCTGCCGATCATTGAGACCGAGGCTCAGAACATCTCGGCTTATATTCCCACCAATCTCATTTCTATCACCGACGGCCAGATTTACCTCTCCCCCGATCTCCACCGAAAGGGACATATGCCGGCCGTAGATGTGGGCAAATCGGTCTCCCGTGTAGGAGGTAAAGCACAATTGTCCGCCTATCGGCTGGTGGCGGGAGATCTAAGACTATCTTACTCCCAGTTCGAAGAACTGGAATCATTTGCCCGCTTCGGCACCCGGATCGATGAAGATACCCGCAAAACCCTGGAACGGGGGCGAAGGGTACGGGAAGTTCTTAAACAGCCTCAATACCAGCCGCTTCCGGTTGCAGACCAGATTGTCGTTTTGCTGGCGGTCAATGAAGGCCTTTTCGACAACATTCCCATTAAAGAAATTTTGGAGGCGTCTAAAAAAATTCAGGATCGAATAAAGGCAGAACACCCCAAACAANTTCAGGGCATCGAATCCGGAGAAACGCTCGAAGATGACGATATCCAGGTGCTCCTGTCAACCGCCCGAAAGGCCCTGGAACAAAGTTCGGAACCGGGGGAAACGCAATCGGGGCAAAGCGTAGTAACTGACGAAAAAACAGAGAGGGAAACAGGCGAAAATGCAGACAATTCAGAACCTGAAGCGCAAGATCGATAGCACCGGGGATCTTCAGTCCGTGGTCAAGACCATGAAATCTCTGGCTGCAGTTAGTATCCGACAATACGAACAAGCCGCCCAGGCGTTGGAAGATTATTACCGAACCGTTGAACTGGGGTTTCAGGTTGTACTTCGGGAACAATTCAGGACCCAGCTGACCATTAAAGCCGCCCCGGCAGGACGAATCGCAGCGGTTGTTTTCGGTTCCGACCAGGGGATGGCCGGTTCGCTCAACGAACAGATTGTCACTCACGCCGTCGAATTTTTGGAAAATGAATCTGGAGGAAAAGAACCACCGGTTATACTGGCAGTTGGAGAACGGGCATTCGGCAATCTCGAGGACGCCGGGCTGCCAGTTTCCGACACCTTCAATCTTCCTGGTTCTGTATCCGGCATTACCCCCTATGTTCAAAAAATCGTGATGCGCATCGAAACCTGGCAAGAGCAATTTGGGGTAAACCAGGTTCTGCTGTTCCATAACCGGCACACCTCCCAGGCAAGCTTTCGTCCCCACACAGTCCGGCTTCTGCCTCTTGACAGGAAGTGGCTGGAACGTCTCGAAAAAAAGAAATGGCGATCACGATCCCTGCCGACTTTTACCATGGAACCGGAAATTCTCTTTTCCGCACTCATCCGGGAATACCTCTTTGTTTCAATCTTTCGTGCCTTTGTGGAATCTCTCGCCAGTGAGAACGCCAGCCGGTTGGCCTCAATGCAGGGTGCGGAAAAAAACATCGATGAGCGACTGGGCGAACTCACCAACCAATACCACCAACAGCGGCAGATGTCCATCACCGAGGAACTTTTGGACATCGTGTCAGGCTTCGAGGCAATGAAAGAGTGATTTCAAGT
>SL_3KL_010_SEDDRAFT_10003107_pt1 | contig 15124 bp, 6 predicted proteins | sample SodLakKL_010_SED_2_FD_10381 | JGI IMG/M metagenome (IMG submission 10381)
ATTTTTGGAAGAAAAGCTGATTATAAAAGAAGATAAAACACATCACTATTTCTATCTGAATTCAGTTTACACTGCAGAAGAAACGGTAGCAAATGTGTTTAATGAGCTACTGGATATGGAAGATCTTTCTCACTCTTACCAGGTTGATTTTTCAGAATCAATTCAGGAATTAAATGATAGGTTAGAAGAAAACTTTGATGAGGAAGATTATCTCGCTGAAAGAAAACAGCTTTACGATAACATTTTTAGTAAAAGACTATATGTACTAACAGGAGTGCCGGGTTCGGGTAAGTCTTTCGAGTTGCTTAGGACTATCCAGACGTTGGAAAAGGCCGGTGAAGATTACTCTCTGTTAACTCCCACGGGAAAAGCAGCATTGAGATTAAATTTAAATGAAGAGGGAGTTTCAGGAGTAAATGCTAAGACCATTGATAAATTTCTCACTGAGAATAAAGATGCTTCACCGAATTCAGTTGAAATCAAAAATCTTGTGATTGACGAAATGTCAATGGTCGATCTGTGGAAGTTTTATGAGTTGATTAATCTGGTAAACTTTAATTCAAGTAAATTTAACCGATTAATATTAGTTGGCGACCCCAATCAATTACCGCCTATTGGATATGGTAAAGTATTTGTAGATATCATTGAGCATCTCTACAGAAACAAGGAATATCACAATAATATTGTAACCTTAGAAACTAACTGCAGGGTTGAACAAGATAAGCGGGTAAAGGAAATAACGGAGCTATTCGCTGGTTCAGCTATGCAAAATGAGAAAGTTTTAAAGGCTCTTTCAAATGGAGATACAATGAATATTGAAGGACTCAGTATTCATTATTGGAGATCAAGAGATGAACTGCGGGATAAGATTAAATCAAGTTTTGTCAATTTATGTCATACAAATGATATTGAAGAAACTGGAGATACATTAGGCACGAGCCTAAATAAGTTGCTTGGCTTGAGGGCAAACGGTACAGTGAATAACACGAATTTCGAGTTTCAGAAGAACTTAAAATTAGATCGGTTTCAAATTATTAGCCCGTATCGTGCAGGATTTTATTCTTCGCTTGGATTAAATCTTTTCATACAGAATGAATTCAAATCTGAAAATAGGCTTGCTACAAATTCCAAATTCAAGATGGGTGATAAGATTATACAAACACAAAATAAGTATAATAGAAACGGTCTTTATCTGTCTAATGGTTCTATGGGAATTTTTAATGGAAATCATAAGAACTATGCAAAATTATATTTCCTAGAATATTCATATCCAGAAGAATCAATAAAATTTGATGAAGATGAAGAATTAGAGTTAGCATATGCAATAACAGTACATAAATCTCAGGGAAGTGGTTTTGAGCATACCTTTATCATAATACCAAATAAGAAAACCTTGCTCTCTAAAGAAATGGTATATACTGCTCTTACCAGGTCTAAAAAGAGTCTTTCCTTATTTATTTACGGAGATGAAGATGAGGTTGAGTCGAATCAAACTTTTCTGAGTGAAATTATTGATAGATCTGATATTGCAACGAGAAGGACCACATTAATGGACAAAACATTCTGGGGTTATTCGCTTACTCCTGAAGAAGGAAAAAAAGTAAAATCGAGAGCTGAATATATCATCTATAAAAAACTTCAGGAATTAAGCGATAACAGAAAAAAGTTTGGATTTAGTTATGAAAGTCCGTTGGATTTAGAAAACCATGATTTTAAAATTAAACCCGATTTTACAATAACTTTAAAAGATGGCACCACTATNTATTGGGAGCANTTGGGNATGTTGAATTCAAANAAGTATGTNAGAGATTGGATGGACAGGAAAAAAATCTTTCAAGAAGAAGGTAAATTTGATTTAGTGATAACAACAGATGAATCTCATGGCTTGGATGACGAAAAGATTCGAAAGATAATAGAAGAACTAATTTCTGGAAATTTTGAAGGGTTAAAGAATAAATTATCTAATCATCATTACTACTTAAATTGAACCTAAAAGAAAAAATAGATCACTACACAGGGCAAATAGATTCTATATCGGAAACTATTTTATCTCAAATGGAGGCAGGTGCTGCAAATTGGGAGATGCCTTGGCATAAAGGCATTCCGGAAGCATGGAATCCGGTAACCGGAAAGTTTTATGGTGGCAACAATTTATTGGTGCTTTGGAATGAGTGCTTAAAAAAAGATTACCCAAACAATCATTGGGCCACCTTCAAACAATGGCAACGCAGAAGAAGTGGAATTAAAGTTAAAACGGGTGAGAAAGCTACTCTTATCATGTTTGCAATCCCACGAGCTGCTTTTGTGAAAAAGGAAGGAAAAAAAATAGAACAACTGAACTTTGAGTTCATCAATGAAGAGGAAAAAGAGAAAGCAAAAAAGAACTTTTACTTCAGATACTATTGGGTGTTTAATGCTGCACAAGTTTCAGGATATAATGTTGCCCAACCAAACCTCTTTCAGAATAATATTTCTGAACTGGACCGAATAAAGCTGTTTGTCAGTAAAACAGGAGCTGAGATAAAGTCCGGTGGAGACAGAGCCTTTTACTCAATCGTAGAAGATTTCATCCAGATGCCTGAAATGGCACGGTTTAAATCAACCCCTGAGACATCACAGGTTTTAAATTACTACAGTACACTGCTCCATGAGATCATTCACTGGACAGGTCACAATACAAGGTGTGCCAGGCAATTTGGCTGGAAGTTTGGTGATAATGCCTATGCTTTTGAAGAACTTGTTGCTGAACTTGGTGGAGCAATTCTAACCACTCAGTTTAATACACAACCCGTACCTCGTAATGATCACGCAATTTATCTGAACAGCTGGCTAAATGTACTGGAGAATGATTTTTCTTATCTCACAGAAGCACTTGAATTGGCTCGAACTGCAATTTACTGGCTCTATAAAAAAACAGATATACTTCCTTTTGATTTGAAGCCACAATACGGAAGAGAGTTTTCGGAACAGCGGGTTAAAGAATGGGAAAATTTAGCTGAGTATAAATCTCAAAAAGCACAGAATTAACTATTGGAATTCAGCATCGGCCACTTCGGTACCGGTTATCTGGAAATATCCGTATCGAAGAGATTTTATGAAGTAAAACCATGGATTTTGAGGAGTTATGAGGGCGGTTAATCAACGTTAATATAGCAAAGAGAAAAATGTATATATCCAAGATTGAGCTGAGCAATTTCAGAAATTTTAAAGAAGAGTCTGTTTTATTGGTCACAGCTCAAGGTTTAAAAACCTGCACTTTCGGAGCAGAACTTTAGTGTTTCGAAAAATCTAAAGAATGGTATTTTAGCGCTATGGAAAAACCAATGCGCAAAGGCAGTCATACGGTAAGTCGATTGACTTGTCATATAGTTTGGGTAACCAAATATAGAAACCATGTACTGAAAGGGGATACAACACCGCTGTCGTGAGTTGGTGATCCAAGTTTGTGATGTGGAGGAGATACAGATACTGAAAGGAGTAGTGAGTAAAGATCATGTACATATGCATATAGAATATCCACCGAGGACTTCGATTGCTCAGTTAGTCAAACGCATGAAGGGGCGTAACTCGCGACTGCTGCAAAAAGAGTTTCCATAGCTAAAGCACCGGTATTGGGGAAAGTATTTTTTGGGCAACAGATTACGGTGCAGGAGTATCTGGAACATCATAGAAGGAATGACAGCAATGACGACTCAGATTTTATATTAGAATAGGACTTCAGTCCACAATCAAACCCCTATACTTTCAGTGCAGGATGGTTTAGTTTTTTAGATGTAACCCGTTTTACCAATATTAAATGTCGATTATAGATACATGGAAAGCATATGTAAAAGCACAGGAGGCTTTAACTAGTCAATATTCCGAGCCTTTTAATATTAAGGCAGTAAATGACAGTGATACAGATCCCACCCGTTTTGAAATTGAGCAACTTGATCCGGTTAATGTAATTTATCCTGAATTAAAGAGAGTTTTTAGAGGTATCAAAAAGGAAGATATTAAAATTGAGAAGGGGTATTTTTTACATGACGCAGAACAGCCTGTAGGGAAAACCGCTTATCTAAAAGAATTTGCCGAAGCAAACTATTTTGAATTTTCACCTAAGCCCTGTTTCTCCGGTGAAGTAGAATTTAATGAACCACCTTTCAGTTGGGTTGAAGAATTTACTAAAATGAGTCCTAATGCAAATGGAGAGATACTTGCGACATTTAGAGAAATCAAAGCAATTGACGATGCGCTCTTGCAGCGACCTAATTTTAGTAGGGAGAGATCAATTGGAGCAGTTTTTAAAGCGTCACCCTCTGAGAAATATGTAGCTAAACAAGCGCAGCGAGTTATTGACTATTTGAAAAATGAGCTCGGAATACGAAAAATAGCTACTAGTGGCAGTTTCAATAACATACTGGTTGAAAATATTTTTCTAAAAACTCCAACCATAAATCGAATTAAGGAGCTCTCTGCGTATCATCAGGCACACCATAGCGTGAAATTTATAGTCGATGAAGATGTGTTTTCAGAATTTCAAAAAAGCAGAAAAGAGCGGAACATTATTTTTAATTCTGAAGACGACAGTAGTATCCAGAAAGCAACCATATTACCCACACCTGAAGGTAATGAGTTCCGACTGTCTTTTAGAGGGAATATCACATTGTCTGATCTACAATTTGAAATTATAAGATTTAAAAGAATTTTAGAAAAATATTTTGATAAATCAGCATATAAAATCGAGCATCAACATATTTTACACTTGGATTTCACCATTTTTTTTGAACACCTAAGTGATGTGCTATCAAGTGAAATCTTTAATGTTAGTCATTCATCAGAAACAGTCGCTTTTGATTTTAGCACAGATGAAGAATTCAACGATTTCCTATTGCAGCTTGAGAATACTCAGATTGTAGATTTTGATTACTTAATGGAGAAACACCGATTTAAGGTATCTCTTCAATATGATTCACCACTTCTTAAAATAAAGCAAGAATTAGCGTCAATTCCATCAGTCACAAGTAATATCGCTCTCAATCAGCAAATGCTGACTTTTTATTGCTCTTTTGATTCACAAGAGCTTCGTCAGTTGTTACAAAACAGAGTTACAGACATACTCCAAAAGACCTTGTCAGAAAATGCTATTTTTAGATTTCACGAAATTCTTGATGGGCGGCTTAAGTATTTTCTAAGTTTCAATAAATCTACTTACCAAAGTGATATTAGAAATAAGTTCGAATACTTGTTGAAGGAGGCAGTATCATTGCTAAACGAATCTAGAGGGGAGTTACTAGGGCATATTGTAAAGGTAAATTTCCCAAACTTAGACATTCAATTAGAAAACGATTTGTCACCTCATTATTTGACTGGAGAATGGTTAAAAGTACGTTGTGAATTGCGGGGAGAGAGGGATAAAATTAAGCGTCTTTCAGACACGGTCAGTTTGATTTTCTCAAGACAAGAACCAGATATTCCAAATACGAGATTACGCCACCTACTTTCAAATAGCAGTAAAGCAGAAACTTATGCAGGCGATATACTTTTAACACAAAAGTATTTTGAGGTTAAAGAAAATGTAGCAAGCAATCTTCTATCATCTGATATCAATGCAAAACAGCTAGAAGGTATATGTAAAAGTCTATTGGCAGATGATCTTTTTATGATTCAAGGTCCTCCTGGAACAGGTAAATCAACCGCTATTTCAGAATTGATTTGGCAACATATCAGAGAAAAGAGAAAAATTATAAATGATGAGTTTCGAGTTCTGGTCACTAGCGAGACCAATTTGGCTGTAGATAATGCCTTGGAAAAGTTGAAGAGTGGTAATCACATGCTCATAAAGCCTATCCGTTTTGGTTCAGAGGATAAACTGGATAAAGAAGGCAAGCAGTATTCTCTGGAATACCTTTCCAGGTGGGCAAACGATAATATAGTGATAACAGATGATGTGCAAGCTCCGGTTAATATTTTGGATGAGTGGATTAACCAAATTGAAAAAAGATCACTTAGGTTAGAGACTGAAAAGAATAAAGAAGTCTTAAAAAGATGGCATAGGCACCTATCAAAGAAGCCAATTGGGTTGCGTTCTATATTTTATGATAACTATTTAGCCAATGCTAATGTGATAGGCGCAACTTGTAGTTCAATTGGCCAGTTTAATCATAAGCAGCATTTCACTAGATTTTTTAGAGATTATTGCCAAATTTTTCATAAAGAAGATTACGATCGTTTCAGTAAATCACCCAGTAAACATACCGCCGCTCTTTTATATCACAAAAAGATTAAGTTCGATTTAGTAGTTCAGGATGAAGCGAGTAAAGCTTCCCCACCCGAGTTAGCGCTACCCTGCTTGTATGGTAAGAAATCGATTATTATTGGAGATCACCGTCAACTTCCGCCAATGGTGGACACAAACGAATTTATTGAAAATTTAACCTTACTTGAAGCAAGAAGTAAAGATTCAGAGTACAAAAATGAACTTCAGAAACTCTTGCAGTATGTTCGTAATCATCGCAAGGAATTTGAAGTATCACATTTTGAAAACTTGTTCTTCAATATTCCTGAAAACTTAAGAACCTCTTTTAATACTCAATATCGAATGCATCCGGGTATTAATGAAACAGTTAAACAATTTTACCTGGATGATGGTGGCTTAAAATGTGGTATCCCCGAAGATATAGCAAATTTAAAAGACTTAAGTCATCCCTTAAGCAGATATCATGGGGTCACTAAAACCAACAATACTCATGTAGTATGGATTGATGTCCAATCACCGGAGATAAGAAAAGGAACTTCCCGTTACAACCCAGGTGAAGTTGAAAAGATAGATTGGTTGCTTGATAAGATTCAACAATATTCAGGCTATAAGAAATTTGTGGATTTTTGGCCAAATGATGCTGTAGATGAGAAACAAATCGGAGTAATTACTTTCTATGGGGCACAGGCTGGTGAGCTTAGCAAGCTGCAAAACAAATATGATGCTTTGTCTTTACGAATTTCACCAGTGGATAGATTTCAGGGTATGGAGAGAAATATTGTAATTGTATCTCTAGTTAGAAGTAATCGAATAGCCCAATTTCCAAATCAGCCTCCTAATTATATGGATTTTCCTGATTATGGGTACCAAAAACAAGAAAGTCTTGGCTTTGCAGAACTTCCAAACCGTTTAAATGTGGCATTATCACGTGCAAAAAGATTACTAGTCATAGTAGGAAATTCAGAACATTTCAGGAGGAATCCTATATATGATCAGGTATTTAAAACAATCCAAGGCTCACCTTATGGCCGCATAGTAAAATGAGATAGTAAGAATTTATTTATGAGCCATTTAACAACCATCAAAAAAAAATATTCAATCAGACTGTCCAGACACAATGTTCAGTTCTGCAATATTTATCCTACCACTGAGCTGGATAATATAATACTAGATTTGCTTGCTCTAAATGATGGTGAAATGGAATTTTCGAACCTCGGTTTAATTCTGGGCTTTGCGGTTAAAGAAATCCCATTAGATGATATCCACTACGATAAAGCAGAAGTGAATATTTTCGAGGAAATTCTAGAAATAATTCAACGATATCATCTAATTACAGTTGAAAACAAAGATCAAGAAAAAAGAATTATTCGAACTACTCAATGGGGTAAATTGGCAAATTCCTCAAAAGAGAAACGACTGTTCTATGAAGGAAAAATTGCTTTGCCGCAGCACTATCTAATCAAGATTAGTGATGAACAAAATGCTCAATTTCCCTTTAAAAAGTTTGGAATACATTCATCAATATTTGAGCAAAAGGAGTGTGCTCCATTTGAGATACAAGATAGGCATACACCTGAGGGATTGAAACATACCTTGGCTAAGGAAAACCTCGATGATGTTCAAGGAGAAAATAAAAACGTTGAAATATTTCAAATAGAAAAAGTTACAAGTGGTTATAATTCTCAGAATTTAAAAATAGAGATATCACTGTTTGAAACATCAGGAGGGGTTGAAATTAAAACTGCAATTGCCGGTGAAGCTTCACCTGAAATGGACGAATTATTACAATCATCGGCTAATCAGAAAATTTATCAAGATTGGCTTCAAGAAGCTCGTTTCAGTTACTTCTTAGAATCAGAAACCCTACTAACTGCGGAAAATTTGGAGGAGTATACCAATTTTGTTGAATGGACAAGCATTTTGAAAGATGATCGAACTGTTTGGGATGATAAATTACTGAACTTGCTTTCAAAAGAAGGAATTGCAACTCAAGAAAATTGGACTTTAGTTTGTGAGATTGCGCCTCAAGAAATAATCATTGAATATTTTGATAAGTACAAGAAATTCTGGAATTGGTATGTGATTTCTGGAAATCTACCCACTGGTTTTATTGTAGATCATGCTAACGATTATGATTGGGATTTCGATGCTATATTAAAAAATCTGGAAACTGACGAAATCGAATCAATATTGAGAAGTATTGACGATAATGATTCCATCACAGATTGGAGGAAAGTAACAGAAAAAATATCCAGTACATTTTTACAGGCCAATATTACAGAATTTCCGTTTGACCTCTATCTCCTAAGTAAATCTACTGATGATAATATCCGTAAGCTGGTTATTGACAATCCAAACTTAGATTGGGATTGGTCTTATATTGTAAGGTACTGGCCATTTGAGTTTGTTATTGAGAACTATATTGAACTTGCTTCAAAGTTTAACTTGAAAGCATTAATTGTTCGTGTCCTTAACAATTTAGATGAACTTGAAGTGCTACTTGATTCAGATCATGTAATATCTCTATTGCAGAGCGCCCTTCAATCCACAAAAATCACATTTAGCCATCAAGACAAAATCATACTTAACGAACAAGCACTGGATTTTCTGCAAAAGAATAACCTTTTATTTTGGGGGTACGGCAAATTTTCAGGAATTGAGGCCAACACCAACTTATATTGGTCTGCTTCAATTTTTGCGAAATATCACTTAAAAGTAAAAACGGAAGAAGGTAATGCTAACGTTTCTTCAACCATACCTGATTTAGATCTGGTAGAACTAAACCCTCACTTTGCATGGGATTTTAATATCCTATCAAATAGGTCTGATCTAAACTGGAGTATTGAATTTATTCGGGATTATAAAGAGAAATTGTCTCTTGAAGAACTGCTATCACATCTTTCCGGAGCTTTCGTAGCAGAGAATCTTCAGTTTTTTGTCGAATGGCTTATTGAGAATGATTCACTAAAAGAATTATCCACATTCGTTTCTAACAACTTCAGTTTCACCCAAATCAAAGATAACAGTGAGCTGTTAAGAACAAGAGCAGAGGAGATAGAATGGAGATCAGTGCTTAGGCATTACACCCAAGAAGAGCTAAACAAGCTATCAATCGAGCTTAAAGAGAACTCGTTAGATGTGCCATTTATTAAAGCACTTTGGACCTGTCTCGCTGAAATGTGTAAACTTGATTTTATACTCAAGTACCCAGAATTTGGATGGGACTGGAAGCTTATAACGGAATCTCGAATTGAAGAATTCAGCCTTAATAACAAAGAATTCTACTCTAAATATGCTCAGTATTTGTATTGGCCGTATATCCTCGCTGAATTAGTCTCATCTGTAGAACTTACCAAAAATGAGAAATTAATCTCAGTTTCAGTAGCAATATCTAAGACTCCGGTAGATATTCGGGCTGAAAGCTGGCGAATCATTACTAAGAAAATACCCAGAAATCAACTTTGGCAAATCATTACAGAAACAGAGAGTAATGAAAACGTTAACTGGGATTGGGACTATATAAGTTCAATGGATAATCTTCCAATTTCACACCAATTTCTTGATCAATATGGTGATTTGCTAAACTGGAATCTACTTTCTAAAAACCCATTTCTGAATGAATTTTTTCGCTACGACCACGCTGCATATCGGAACATGGCCGAATGGATAGAACGGTGCTTGGAGTACCTATATGGACATAAAGATAAATGGGATTTTAAAGCTTTAAGCCTTCTTGATAACCTAACCTGGAATGATTCGATTATCTCAAAGTTCCAAGAAAAATGGGATTGGGAAACATTAGTATTAAAAAGCAATCTGCTAACAAAGAGGAATAAAAAATTAAACCTAATCGAATTTCGTAGAAACAGACTTCAAAAATATTCAGATTTTATAGATTGGGAGTTGCTCTCAACTCTATTTGACGTTAGGATTTCGATAGACTTGATTAATAAATTCCCAAGTCAGAAATGGGATTGGCCGACTTTATCAGCTCATCCAAAATTTGAGATAACTAATGAATATTTAATTGCTCATAAAGACAAAGCCTGGGATTATCAAGCTTTGACAACACATTCAAAGCTTGATTTAAACAAAGAACTTCTTTTAGAACTCAGAGATAAAGATTGGGACTTTAAAAAAATTTCAATTAAAAACTGGGTTGATAATGACCTTGTAATAAGTTTTCAGGATAAAAATTGGAATTGGGCTGCAATTTCAGGTAACCATTCTCTAATTCCTGATGTAAATCTTCTAAATATCTTTGCATCAAAAGAGGATATAATTTGGCGAAGTGTAGTCGCAAACTCAAGCCTTCATATCACTCCTGCAACACTTTCCATTTTAGTCAAACAAGAACAGTTTAGTAGTACGTGTTGGGATGTTCTTTCTAAGCATCCAAATTTAGATTTCGAACAACATTCGGATATTTTAGATTCTTACCGAGAATTTTGGAATTGGAGTTTACTTTTCGATCAACAAAAAGTTGATATGAATGAATTAGCAATTCTTCAAGAATATCAAAATTATATTGATTGGGAGTATTTAAGTCAGCATAAACAGTTTCGACCATCCGAAGAAGTTTTATCTAAATTTAAAGAGTACTTAGATTGGAATTTTATTACAAGTAAGGTTCAATTGACACTTGATTTGTTAGAACAATACAAAGACTATCTAGATTGGTCATATATATCAAAAGCAGAGATATCTGAATTTACACCGGATGTTATTGATCGATATAATCTTTATTGGGACTATTTTGTATTAAAAGACAATGTTGCATTGTCTTATGCTTCTCGCTCCAAAGTAGATGAAATAATCCGAAAAAAGCCTGAGCTTGAACTTTACTTCCGGCTAAAGCAAAAGGATAGTAATTGGTCTGGATATATATATCATTTTACTCATATCCAAAACGCTCTAAAGATTTTAGAAAGTAGAAAAATCCTAAGTAGAAATAAGGCTGAAAATATAGCTGATGCCGCAGGTACCGTTGTACATAGAAGAGCAACTTCACACGAATATGCTCGCTTCTATTTTCGACCTCAGACACCTACCCAGCACTATAATGAATGTCTTGGCATTGATATAGAATCAAACAACTTTGAAAAAGCTCATAAACTCGGGCTCCCTAAATGTCCTGTGCCCGTTTTTTTTAAATTTAATTTGCAGGAAGTATTACTTAAAATGAACAATCGATGTTTCATAAGTGATGGAAATATGCAGACTAATTGGGCAAAGGAAGCACCAGTTAGAGAAATGTTGTCATTCTTCAACTTCAATGATGTTTACAGTACTATTTTCAATACTACTGATGATAATTGGAGAACATACATACGTTATTCACAACAGGAGTTCTTAGTTAAGGATGTCTTAGATTTTACTAAATTAAATGACTTTCAAATTGTTGTGAATTCAGAAGAGGCGAAGCAACAGTTAAGTACATTATTAAAAAATAAGTCAATCTCCCGAAATATAGTTCTAGATAACCCAGAACTTAATATTTTCCATAATGGAAATAAGAAAATAGATGTCTCATATAACAATGAGATTCTAAATGTAACGACAAATTATAGAGGTGATGGCATTCATTGTGGAGAAATACATTTGGAATTTCATTCTGAGCATAAATATGAATATCTAAGTGGCTCGATTCAGCAAGCTTTAGAATCTAAAATAATAGCCTATCCGAGTATTTCACTGAAAATCCCTGAAGAAATTCCATTTAGTTTGTACTTCTATGATGATTATAAGAATGATTCATGGTTAATCTATCAAAATGGGAATTAAGCTTATTTCAGTAAAACAAGTTAATACCATCGCTGAGGTGAATCAATTTTTTATTAAACTTTAAATCTAATAAACAGAGTAATCTGGACGTAAACATTACTATAATTGTTAACAATGCCTGTAAAATTTATAAGAGGAAATATCTTCAATTCTGAAGCTCAGACTATTGTTAATACTGTTAATTGTGTAGGAGTGATGGGAAAAGGGATTGCGTTTGTATTTAAGTTACGCTATCCGAAAATGTTTGATCTGTACAAAGAACATTGTGAAAATGATCAAATTTCTCCTGGGAAACTTTGGTTGTATAAAGGAGAAAAGCATGCTCCTTGGGTGCTTAATTTTCCCACTAAAAATCATTGGAAATATCCTAGTAAAGTGGAATATCTGGAGCTTGGACTCGAAAAATTTTTGGAGACTTATCAGCAAATAGGGATTAAATCAATTGCTTTTCCCTTGCTTGGGACACATAACGGTGGTCTAGAAAAGGATGAAGTTCTCTCAATAATGACTAATTATTTAAATCAATGTGATATTCCTATTGAGATATTCGAATATGACCCTACCTCACAGGATAAACTTTATGATATTTTTACTAAAAAATGGCATTCTGTAAATATCGAAGTAATCAAAGTGAGAACTGGAATCCGTAAAGATAAAATCCGTTTAATAGATGAGGCTTTACAAGATTCGAATGTGTATTCAATGATTGATCTAATTACAAAAAAGGGTATCGGGATAAAAACTATGGAGAAGTGTTTTAGCTTTGTAATGTCTGACCATAATCAAACTAGTCTTTTTGAATAATGACCTCTTCCCCCGTTATGAACTGGTTATTAGGGAGGAGGTCACTATCATTTAAGCCATTGATGGAATGGTAGGCTCAGTTACAACTTGATTGACATTCTCATAATGAAAGCTTCCACTCTAGAAATGGACATGTCTTAGGGTATCTCCAAATGGATAATGGTTTTTGCGAATTATAGCTAAAAGAAATGCATGTTTACGGTGAAAGCACGAGTATTTCAGCTCTCTTTCCAAATTCTCCAAATACAATAGCATTCTGGACTAATTCTTCCCCCAATTCTATTGCTTGCTTTCGGGGAATACCCAGAATGAGCAGAGACTCTTCAGGTGTCCAGTCACCTTTATCGGGGATTCCCAAAGCATTATAGACTGAGAGTTCATGTGATTTGAGCCGATCTGTTAAAGCCTGACTTCGGGCACGGTTCTCATCAATAGAGAGCTCCTGACTTTTAGGATTCCAAGCTGTAATAAATGCCCATGTAGAGTGTCCAGATTTTTCCATAAACCGGTCCAGGCTAGGGTGCAGTTTGCCAATACGGATATCAAATTCAGGGTCTGAAACTCGGTAGGTTGTAGCTTTATAAGCATTCAATAATTCTTCAGATAATTGCTTCATGACATATACTGTTAATGAATACTTATTTAAGACCTAAGCATGCCTAATTCATCATTTAGCGATGCTAATGATTTTTCTAAATCGTTGACTTTTTCCTTCTGTGCCTCAAGTTCAGACGATTTAGAACGAATTGCTTGTTCAATAACCCTTACCTGTTGAATATGAATAGATTCTTTAATGTTATCGATTAGTGATTTTCTATCATCGTAACCAGTCAAACTAACTTTTTTGACATCAAACTTTAGTAAATTAAATATGGTAAATAGAGAATTATCAAATTCATCACGACTATTATAAAGACTTCTTTTCTTGATGGTTTGAGTCAGATAAAGTGTTTTATTAAACCAGGCCCACTCCTTCCCTGATTCATAGGTATTTTTTTTGGTAATAATTGGCAGAATAACTGAAGGTGGTGTTGAAATAAAATCATTTACAGGAGCGTAATGTTGATCCAAAAGTTTACAAACTCTTGACGATCGATTTTTGAGATCCTTTGGGCTTTCTATTTTATAGTCGACAGGCAAATCGTCGTAGTAGCAGTCATGAAAATATTTAGCCCTGTCAAGCAGGTTCTCGATTTCAGTAATTTCTTCGAGATCACATAATGTGTCTCCTTCTTCATCCTCATGAACTTCGATATAGCTAAAGATTAAAGAGTAGTTATTTAACCTTAGTCCCAAAACCTCCATACCTAAAACTGCTCCCCAGTTATCCCGTTCATAAATATTATCTGTTGAAAGTATCTCGTCAGAAATATCAAATAGATCTTCAGTCAGTGTATTCTCTCTATTGTTCATATAATCTGTAACATTGGTTCTGATTTATAATATTCAACTAGTTTTAATTTAAGAGTCGTACAAACTATTCTGCTGCTTGTGCCGGCATCAAAACCCAATCTGTAGTTACTTTTTGCCGCTTATTCGAGTAAAGGAACGACTCAAAGCACAATGTTGACTATATAAGTATAATACCTACCCTTTCCACCGATTAAAATTCTATTATTTATGATTCTTCGATTTGATCGGGGATATTTAATTGTGGCCAAGAAAGAAGTAGAGAAAATGCGAGTGATTGTAATTAGTTAAATGCAAATGAGTGTTACATAACCTACCTGGCGTAAATTGGTTTCCAGAGGTATATATCCTTGTAAAGTAGTTATATAAAAATACTGAACTCACCCGAAGAGTCTGACAGAAATAACATAAAATCCCTCAAGCACAATCCGATTCTTTAAAGTAATAGCTAAACGTTGGAGCTTCAAATTGTTTGGGCGATTCTGCATCATCTTTAGGCTCAGTGTTCCTTTTTCGTTCCAGATCAAGCCGATCCATCTTTTTCTTGAGATTTTTAGCAGTTAAATGGGTGTAGCGTTCCGTTACCTGTTGACTTGAGTGTCCGGCCATGAGACGTGCTTCGGCTGTATGAAATCCATCCTCGATCCATTGAGTGATAGCCTGATGTCTCATTCCATGCAGACTTCTTGTAGATGGAACATCTGCGAGCTTTGCATAGCGTTTGAATTCATAATAGACACGATTACCACGCACTGGTTTACTTCTGGTGTAACCACCCTGGTAGATGAAGAGATATTCATCCGGTTTAACTTTGCCCCGAATTTTTAAATACTCTTCAAGGTATACCCTGAGTAAGCTGGTAATCGGAACGATACGTTCACGTCTCCC
>SL_3KL_010_SEDDRAFT_10003108_pt1 | contig 15121 bp, 11 predicted proteins | sample SodLakKL_010_SED_2_FD_10381 | JGI IMG/M metagenome (IMG submission 10381)
TCCACCACTGGTCGCCTATCCTTACCGTAGCATAAACATTATCCTGGGCGTCCATAACTGCGCCAGTCTCAACCTTAGGTTTTTCATCACCGTTGGGATCTTCATCCTTCTCACATCCTGATGTCACAATCAGGACAATTACCATCACAAAGACGGTTAAATATCTGCAGTATTTATACATAATGAGATTAATGTATGAAAAAAATGAATAACGGTCCAATCAGGTAAATATACCTATTCCCGTATTAATCATGGAGACAGATTATGCGGTAAGACCCGGGCAGAATAAATACAGACTGATAAACAGGGTAAACCTGTCAATCATTCTTTCGCGGGTTAGCCCTGCTAACCTTAAGGTTCCTTCCCAGCACTTCCTTCCCGTTCAATTTTTCTATGGCATCTTCACCTTCAGGCTCATTGTCCATCTCAACGAAGCCATATCCCTTTGACCTGTGAGTAAACTTGTCAGTGATTATTTTTACTGACGTAACTGTCCCAAATTCGGCAAATAACTGCTCGATATCTGCCTCTTTAAGAGAATAGGGAATGTTCCCGACATAAATAGTCATAAGAAACCGGTTTTTCGGTAAAAAAAACTCAAAATATGTAACAAGTTATAAATTAATGTTCAATTTAAAAAAAAAAATAAAAAAAAGCCGGAAAAAGGTATAATAAAACACCCCGCTTCCGGCTGATATAAAAAGGCTCCTTCAGTTACTGCCCCAAAGTTGCTACCATGACTGCCTTGATCGTATGCATCCTGTTCTCTGACTGGTCAAAAACAACTGAATGCTCTGACTCAAAGACATCTTCGGTAACTTCCATCGACTCAAGGCCGAATTTACTGTAAATCTCCTCACCTACTTTTGTCTCACGGTTATGGAATGCCGGAAGGCAGTGCAGGAACTTCACGTCAGGATTACCCGTCCACTCAATTACCTGTCTGTTAACCTGGTAGGGCTTTAAAAGCTCAATCCTTTCCTCCCAGACGCTGTCAGGTTCACCCATTGAGACCCAAACATCGGTATAGAGAAAATCGACACCGCTTACAGCCTCCCTGACATCTTCTGTTATGGTTATCCCGGCACCGGTTGTAGCAGCCACTTCCCTGCAAGTTTCGACAAGTTTGGCATCCGGCTGACACTTTTCCGGGGCGGCAGCCCTGAAGTCCATCCCCATCTTTACAGCACCAACCATAAGAGAATTGCCGACATTATTCTTTGCATCGCCAAGGTAACAAAATGAAATATCTTTAAGTGGCTTATCAGAATGCTCCATCATCGTAAGCAGATCTGCCAGAACCTGTGTTGGATGATACTCATTTGTAAGGCCGTTCCAGACCGGCACACCGGCATACTCTGCCAGTTCTTCAACAATTTCCTGGCCAAACCCCCTGTATTCAATTCCGTCATACATACGGCCAAGTACACGGGCCGTATCTTTCATCGATTCCTTATGCCCAATCTGGGAACCGGTTGGTCCAAGATAAGTTACATGGGCCCCCTGATCAAATGCGGCAACTTCGAATGCACATCGTGTGCGTGTTGAGGTTTTCTCGAATATCAGGGCAATATTCTTTCCCTTCAGCATCTGCTTTTCGGTTCCTGAATATTTTGCAGCTTTAAGACTGGCTGAGAGCTCAAGCAGATATTCTATTTCCCTGGACGAAAAATCAAGAAGTTTAAGAAAATGACGGTTTCTGAGATTAAAAGCCATTATTAAATTTCATTACAGGTTAAACATCATTTTGAAAGATCAATCTTCATATTCCATGGTGATTTTTGTTCCGAATTTCTTATCGGACAACTTAAATGCCTCGGTAATTACACTTTTTTCACCTCCCCCCTCCAAAAACTGCAGGCACGCCTTTATTTTTGGAGCCATGCTACCCTCTGCAAACATTCCGGCATTTAGGTATTTCATTGTATCGGCGAAATTGAGAAATTCAACAGCCTTCTGTCCGGGTTCATTAAAATTGATATAAACATACGGAACATCTGTCAGTATGTAAAACTCATCTGCACCTATCACGGCTGCCATAAGAGACCCCGCAAGATCTTTGTCGATTACAGCTTCAGCCGGTCTGACCCTGCCCTCCTCATCAAAATAGACCGGCACTCCTCCTCCCCCTGAGGCGATAACAATTGTACCGTTGCGGGCCATTTCACTTATGACATTTACATTCAGAATGCTCTCAGGTTGAGGTGATGGAACAACCCTGCGCCAGCCACCACTTACCTTAACCTCTTCCCTGAACTCCCACCCTTTTTCCCTGGCCAGCTTATCAGCCTGTTCCCTGTTGTAGATCTTCCCAACTCTTTTTGTGGGATTACTGAATGCATTGTCGTTTTTGTCAACCTCGACCATCGTAACCAGTGTTACGATATCCCTTTTTATGTTATGCCTCCTCAGAACGTTGTGCATCATTCTTTCAATCATATAGCCAATTCCTCCCTGAGAATCAGCAACGCAAATATCGAGGGGCATTTGTGGTATGCCAAAGTTCTGTTCTCCGGCATCATTCCGCATAAGGATATTCCCAACCTGTGGTCCGTTACCGTGGGTAATAACCAGGTTATATCCCTCATTAAGGAGAAAAATGAGGTTCTCCAGAGTATCGGTGGTATTCTGCTCCTGCTCCTCAATTGTACCTTCCTGATCACCACGCAACAAAGCATTACCACCAAGAGCTATAACCGCCAATCGGCTCATAAACAATTACTTACAATTAATACTCCATAAAAGACAAAACTATGTTATTTTTTATGAATTTAACATGATTTAAATTAGTTTATGACAGACTGTTTAATGCAAATATTTTACAGTGTCGCTTATTTATAAAAAAAGCAACGATCTTTAATAAAAATTTGCAATTTTGCAGCCAACGATAGAATCTGCAAAATGGCTGACACGAAGAATAAAACCGGTAATGCAGGAAAAATGAAGGGAAAATTCAGTTTTTTCAAAGATGATCGCTTCAGGCTTTCCGCAGGAAGTTTCATCCTGCTTCTTTCACTGTTTCTGACATTGTCGTTTGTATCATATTTCTTCACCTGGAAAACCGATCAAAGTTTTGAATGGGAAAAAATCGTGTCATCACCCGAGATCAGGGTTGAGAACTGGGCGGGCAAAATCGGGGCCTGGCTTTCGTCGCTGTTCATAAACAGGTGGTTTGGCATTTCCTCATTCAGCATACCCTTTATCCTGATGCTTGCAGGATTCAGGATCCTCAGGGTGAAAATGTCGCCTGTCGGAAGAACAATCAGAATAACAATTGCAGGGGCAATCATCCTGTCGGTATCACTAGGTTATGTTTTTGGAGATGGCGGAGGATTTTTGGGCAGCGGTCCCGGAGGGGCGCATGGTTATTATCTGGCAGAATGGCTCAATGCAATTCTGGGAAAGACAGGAACAGCCTTCCTGATACTACTGCTGGTTTTCACATTCCTTCTTTTTTCAATCAGGGGAGCATCAGATTATATAAGGGATCTTCTTACCAGGCGCCCACAGACGTTTGAGTCCCCACCAACCGGTCCGGTAGCCGGAACCGGGCCAGTCCCCGACACGGAACCGGAGGAGACACCTGCCGGCGAAACAGAAGATGAACCCTTTGAGATTGATGACAGGGATGAAGCCGGGAGCAGTGAGACTGAAGGATCAGTATACGAAGAAGATGATGTGCCTGAAAAAGATGGTGTCAAATTGCTTGTAAGAGAGAAAAAAGCAGATGAGGGCAGCCTGCCTGATGATATGATAAACACAAGCATACCTGAAGATTATGATCCGACCCTTGACCTGCCGTCCTACAAATTCCCAACAATAAACCTACTGGAGCATCACAAAACTGATGAAAGCTCCGTAAGCAAGGAAGAGCTTATAAATAACAAGAACAGGATCGTCGAAACACTTGGCAATTACAAGATCAGCATTGACAAGATCACTGCCACAATAGGCCCTACTGTTACACTTTATGAGATTGTTCCTGCCCCCGGCATAAGGATCTCCAAGATAAAAAACCTGGAAGATGACATTGCCCTTAGCCTGTCGGCACTGGGAATTAGAATAATAGCACCCATACCCGGCAGGGGCACAATAGGGATAGAGGTACCGAACCAGAACCCGGAGATAGTTTCTATGAGATCCGTTATCAGTTCGGTGAAGTTCCAGGAGGCCAAATACGAATTACCGGTTGTGCTGGGGAAAACAATATCCAATGACACTTTTGTCGTTGATCTTACCCGCATGCCCCATCTTCTTATAGCGGGAGCCACAGGGCAGGGTAAATCGGTAGGTCTAAATGCAATTCTCACTTCCCTCCTTTACAAGAAACACCCGGCTCAGCTCAAACTTGTTCTCATTGACCCGAAAAAGGTGGAACTAACAGTCTATTCAAAAATTGAGCGACATTTCCTTGCCAAGCTGCCTGATACTGAAGAAGCAATAATTACCGATACGCAGAAAGTCATAAACACTCTCCAGTCACTTACGATAGAAATGGACGAGAGATACAATCTGCTCAAGGAAGCTCATGTAAGGAATATAAAAGAGTACAATACCAAATTTGTTGCCAGGAGGTTAAACCCCCAGAAAGGACACAAGTACCTGCCCTATATAGTGGTTATTATTGATGAGTTTGCAGATCTGATTATGACCGCCGGCCGCGAAATAGAGACACCGCTGACAAGACTTGCGCAACTGGCCAGGGCGATAGGAATACATCTTGTAATTGCAACCCAGCGTCCGACAACAAATATCATTACCGGGGTGATCAAGGCAAACTTTCCCAGCCGGATAGCATTCAGGGTAACTTCGATGATGGATTCGCGAACCATTCTGGACACTCCCGGTGCCAACCAGCTAATAGGCCGGGGAGATATGCTCATTACAGCCGGAAGTGAGATGATCAGGCTGCAATGTGCTTTCATTGACACCCCTGAAATTGACCGGGTAACGGAGTATATAGGATCACAGAAAGGTTACCCCTCAGCACATTATCTGCCAGAATATGTCGGCGACAATGAAACAGAGACGGCCGAAGTAGATCTCAGAAAAAGGGACGATATTTTTGACGAGGCCGCCAGACTCGTAGTTCAGCATCAACAGGGATCCACATCACTGATCCAAAGAAAGTTCTCTATCGGCTACAACAGGGCAGGGCGTATCATTGATCAGCTGGAAGCGGCAGGGGTGGTCGGACCGTTTGAAGGCAGCAAGGCCAGGCAGGTTTTGATCCGGGATGAATACACTTTGGAACAGTTATTGAAGGAACTGGATAGTTAAAAGGGTATCTATGCGAAAGCTACTGGCATTTATCATAACTGTTCTCCTGTTCAACCCGGCACTATCCGGGGTAAAACAGGATGAAAAGGCGGCTGAGATACTGGATGGTCTTTCAGCCCTCATAAACTCCGCACCGTCAGTTAAAATTGAATTCACATTTCTTGTATCGGACCTGAAAGACGGGATGACAGAAGAGATTGAAGGAACCATTGTAATGCAGGACAGCAAATACCGGCTGGAGACGATGGAAATGGTATCATGGTTTGACGGTTCATCTGTATATACTTATATGGCCGATGTAAACGAACTGATAATAAGCGATCATGACGAAACGGGAGATATTTTATCAAACCCTGTTAACCTGTTCAGTATATACAGGGAAGAGTTCAGGTACAGATTGATAGGTGAAACAAGCCAGTCAGGCAAAACCCTGTATGAAGTTGACCTTCATCCGCTCGACCTTGACCAGGCCTATCATACCATTAAGCTCTTTGTTGAAAAGGATAAAAAAAGTCTCCACTCTGCAGTTGTCGCCGCAAAGGACGGCTCCCGGTACACATTGCTGGTTGAGAAATTTGACGACCGGCATGATCTGCCCGATGATTTCTTTTCTTTCAGAAGGGATGACTACCCCGGGGTTGAAGTTATTGACATGCGCTGGTAATACCAATCATTCCGGATATTCGACCCTGGTGTGATATATATTTCGCAACTTCTTTTTATATACCTCTTTGGTAGTGGTTATATCCCTGAAGGTTATATCGGTATCGGTAAATTGTTCCTCATTTACCTGGCTGTTAATGATCGACTCAACAAGGTTGTTTATTGAATCAATATCCGTTTTTTTCAGGCTCCTCGATGCCGCTTCAACGGAGTCGGCCATCATCAGCACGGCGGTTTCACGTGAAAAAGGTTTGGGTCCGGGATATGTATATTTCTGCAGGTCTACCTCATCATTAGGATACTCCTTCAGGTATGACCGGTAAAAATATTGTACACGACTAGTGCCATGGTGAGTCCTGATAAAATCAATTATCTGGCCGGGAAGATTATGCTTTCTGGCCATTTCAACTCCTTTTGCAACATGCGATATGATTTTCTGGGCACTTTCCTCGAAACCGAGCGAATCGTGAGGATTATACCCTGTTGTTTGGTTTTCAATAAAATAAGCCGGATCTGCCATTTTGCCTATATCATGATAAAGTGCACCGGTTCTTACCAGAAGCGGGTTACCTCCTATCTCAAATATAGCAGCCTCGGCAAGGTTTGCGACCTGTATTGAATGCTGAAAAGTGCCGGGTGCTTCCTCAGCAAGCTTCCGCAAAAGAGGCTGATTGGTATCTGACAGCTCCATAAGGGTTGCATCAGAAATAAACCCGAATGACTTTTCAAATATATACAGCAAAGGATAGGTTATCAGCACCAGCAAACCGTTGCCTCCGAACCAGGCAAAATTCATGTAGTCTATTGATGCTATACTCCTCTCCTGTATGACAGCTATCCCGAAATAGAGAGCTGAATATGCCAGGAATATTATGACCGCAGTAAGGAATAGTTTGCTTCGCCTGTAAAGGTTGGTAAGGCTGAAAATAGCAACTATCCCGGCAATAAAGTTGAGAAATACGAACTCAAAGCTGTTTGGGGCAAAAAAGCCCACCAGCAGGAGAATTATAGTGTGAACAAAAAGAGCCAGTCTCTCATCATAAAATGTTCTGATAATAATGGGCACAATTGCAAATGGCACAATGTAGAAATTAACAGGGCTGTACCTGATGATCATCATCGACATGACCACCATAAGCAGGAGCAGAAGGAGTATGAACAGACTCTTTCTCACATCATTCAGAATCTCACGCCTGAAATTGTAGAGAAAAAGATAAAGGACTATCATCAGGGAAAACACGATGATAAGCTGCCCAAGAAAGACCAGGTTTATGTTTGCCCCGCTGAACTTGGTCTCATATTCCCTTCTCAGCGATTCAAGGATCCGGAAAACATCCCCCGTTATCAGGTCTCCCCTTGAAACGATCCTTTCTCCTGCCTGAACCATTCCACGGGCATAGGATATCTCTTCAAGCAGGCTCTGCCTCACCCTTTCGGTCATTACCGGGTCATATGCGAGGTTGGGGTATATGTACCGGCTGAAGTCCAGCATATTGAAGAATTCCCCATAGATCCCGGGTTTACCGCTCAGATTGGTCCCGACCCAAACTTCGATGTTTTCCGTCAGGTATTCATAGGCAGATTTTTGCCGGAAGTAACCATCTGCCGGTGTCCTCTCGCCAATGTTATTCCTGACAATAACAATCGGCTCACTTGCAGCAGCAATCCTGTCAGCAGTCTCCCCTGGCTCAATTATACCCATGCTGTAGATATCCCTGAGCACCTCCTTGCTGAATCCGGCAAACTGATCTGTAAGGTTAATGAATTCGTCACGATTGTTACCGGCAGGCTCGGTTTGTTCGCCAAAAAACTCTACATTCCTGTTCTTAAAAGCCTCAATATCTGAGCTTAGATTATCACTGTACAAGGAAGCTATTGAGTCATACACCAGGCTGTCATGCCTGAAATAATGTCGAAATCCTGCAAGAGCACTGTCCCGTTCGGCATTCAGCTCAGCCTCCGATTTATATATGGGAAAATTGAAAGGCGCTATCAGGGTCTCATGCATCCAGGGGCGCCCTCTCTGAAATTCATACCTGAATTTCCCTTCCCGGGGAAGCGAGTAAAGAACCAGCAAAGCAGTGACAAGAAAGAACAGCGCCACCATGATGGAGCTGTAATGCTTTTTTACAAACCTGATAATGTTTTTCACAACCTGTGAATTATATGCCTTTAAGAATGCAAAAATACATTATTTTATTGATCTGTATAATACGCATCAGAAGATGGAAAATTTCCTTTATATTTGAAATATATGGAATACGGAGCGTCATTGTTGCCGGTTATCCCTCTCAGGTCAAGTCCTTCTGAGAAAAGTGAAATGGTAACCCAGCTGCTTTTCGGCGATTATGTAAAGATCGTTGATAAAGACGACCAGTGGTGGTTGGTTGAATTCCCGGATGACGGTTACCAGGGATGGGCTACAGGGAAGATGTTAACACTTGTTTCGGAAGAACAGGCAGCCAGAGCATCAAAAACTGATGCAAGGGTTACCGCAAATCTCATTTTGCCGGTTGCACCCAGGGATACAGAGGATATTTTACTGATCCCGGCAGGAAGCATCCTGAATGAATACAAACCTGCCTCCAACAGTTTTACCGCAGGCAGTAAAGTATTCTCCTGCAGGCAGCAGCCATTGTTTTATGACCCGGACAGCCTGAGGAGCAAGATAGATGAAGTTGCAGAGTCATTCATTAACATACCATATCTTTGGGGAGGGAAGAACCCTTTTGGCATCGATTGTTCCGGACTGACCCAGATCATCATGAGCATTTTCGGCATTAAAATACCCCGTGATGCGGGAAAACAGGTTGATCACGGAACCCCGGTAAATTTTATAACAGAGGCAGAACCCGGTGACCTGGCTTTCTTTGATAATGAGGAGGGCGAAATAATACATACCGGGATCATTGTGAGCAACCAGCAGATCATACATGCCTCGGGCCGTGTAAGAAGAGACAGGATAGACCACCAGGGGATTTACAACAGTGCGGTCAGGAGGTATACACACAGACTGAGAGTGATAAAGAACCTGGCAGGTTACAGGCAATGAGTTTCAGGTAAGTAAGTCATGACAATCGGGTAAGGGAACCGGAATTAACTCCCGTTTCGACCTCCCCACCTTCACCACCTGGTTATCGGCCATGCACGGCACACAACCAAACTAAACGGGACTGCCCGAAAGGCAGTCCCGTTTAGTTAAATTAAAAAACCGGCTTTATCAGGAAGCTGGTCATTCAGCAGCAGTTTCTCCCACTGGTTTAAGTTTACTGCCTACCAATGCAAAGAATAAGATATACAGGTAACATATCACCGGTACAATAAATGAGTACTGAATATTTAATGCATCACCAACCACACCCATCAGCAGGGGGATAACCGCACCACCGACAATAAATGTGTTAATTACTCCGGTAGCAAGACTGACTTCGCTTTTGTCAAGTCCTTTAACTGCCAGGGAATATATATTGGGAAACATGACCGAATTGAACAATCCAATGGACACAATTGACCAAAGCGCAATCTTACCTGTAGTGAGCATTGAAGTTGTTGCCAATATAACAGCAATTACAGCAAAAACCGAAAGAACAAGATTGGCCTGTCCCCTTCCTATCTGCATGAGAAAATAATTAAGCACGGCAAAGCCAAGGAAAGTAAGAGACATAGCCAGGCTGTATTCCAGCGTTATAAAACCAACCACAAATGCCCAAACCACTACCAGTCCGGCAAAAATAAATTTTAAGTTCTGCTTTTTGATATCTGAAAGGGCTATCGCTCCGAAAAGTCGCCCTACCATGGCACCTGCCCAGTACAAACCAACAAATTTCATGGCCAGCTCCCTGCTTATTCCTCCACCCATACCGGGCTGAACTATATATGACGAAATAGCAGTGCCTATACCAACCTCAGCACCAACATAACAGAATATTGCAAAAGCTCCCAGAATCACATGCCTGTATTTGAAAACTGTTGAGTAGTTTCCGAGACCTTCCTGGCTTAATACCGGAAGATTAATAAACTTTATACCAATAGCTACAACTAATACAACAACAGCTATTATTATAAATGGAGGAAGAAGATCGGCCGGTCGGATCCCTCCGGGAACGATAGAATCAACTACACCAGTAACAGCTTCTGCAGCTGCAGGAACAGCCGCAGGAAGGATCAGGGCAACGATTAAAAGCGGCGCTAACCAGGTAGCAATGGAATTGAGTGCCATGGTAAGATTAAGTCGCCCTGATGCTGTTTCAGGAGGTCCGAGTTTTGTAACAAAGGGGTTACATGATGTCTGCAGAATAACTACACCCAATGAAAGCAGCATTATGGCACCGAGAAAGAAAGGATAAGATTCTGTCCTGATGGCAGGAAAGAATAAAAATCCTGCAATAGACATCAGAAGCAATCCTAAAAATATGGAATTCTTATAACCTATTCTCTTAACCACACTTCCGGAAGGAATCGAAAAAACAGCATACGAGATAAAAAAAGCTGAATTAACCAGAAACCCCTGCGCATATGACAGATCGAAAGCTTCCATCACAGGGTCACTCAGGGTAATTATAAATGTGGTTACAAAACCGAAAATGAAATAAATCATGGAAATGAAAATCATTCCCACCCTCAAAGTATTGTTTTGATTTGACATGGTGATGAGTTTTAGTTAGTAATTTAGGTGGATTTAAGCTTTAATAAGCAACTTTATTTATCAAGTTCCTTCCAGATCAGGGCACTGGCTCCCATAACAGCAGCATTCTTGTCAGTCAGCTGCGAAGGAAGGATCCTGACCTTGTTCCTGAAAGTTCCCATAACAGCCTCTTCCATGTACTTCTTTGTGGGCTTGAAGATATACTCACCCGACTTTGAGAGCCCCCCGAAAAGGAATACTGCCTCAGGGCTTGTATGAGCTACCGAATCGGCAAGCTTCCTGCCAAGTATTTTCCCGGTTACATCGAATGCCTTAAGGGCTACAGGGTCATTCTTGACAGCAGCGTTGTATATCATTTCAGAATCAAGTTCACTGAAACTGTAATTAACAAGGTCGCTTCCATTTGAGTCAGAGGCCAACAACTCAAAAACCGTGCGTTTTATTCCGGGTGCCGACACATATGTCTCAAGACAACCAAGGTTGCCACAGCCACATCTGCGTCCGTTCTCAACGACATTAACATGTCCGAGTTCACCTGCAAAACCGTCATGTCCGTATACCAGGTCTCCGTTTACCACTATCCCGCTTCCAAGTCCGGTACCGAGAGTGATCATTATAAAATCCTTCATTCCTTTGGCACCACCATAAACCATCTCACCAAGGGCAGCTGCATTTGCATCGTTTGTAAGCTTAACGGGAAGGTTATAATGCTTGTTAACCATATCTGCCAGCGGAATTACCCCTTTCCATTTGAGGTTGGTCGCATTCTCTATTGTTCCGTTGTGGTAATTGCCGTTCGGGGCACCTATGCCAACACCGACGATCTTGTAAGGCCCTTCAAGCTGCTTTTCGGCATTTTTGAGTTCCTTTATAAGATTATCGAGGTAATCATTCACATTATCATAGGCATCAGTTGGTGATACTGATTCGGCATAGCAATTACCATCGCGGTCAACGTACCCGCTTTTGGTAAAGGTGCCCCCAATGTCAATTCCTATAACATACTCTTTCATAGTGGTATAATAATTTAAGTTATAAAATGGTTATTATTTATTATAAGTCATGTCTAAAAAACCAAGAGGTAAAGGTAAAAAAAATAGTATAACACCTGTCCGGGATCATTTTTTTTCTGCAATAAGGCCAGCCCATCACATGCAGATAAAACAGATGATCATTCTGCCGGTCTTTATTTTAAGATGCTTCATAAACGGAAGAATAGCCAGTGATAAAAAACTAAATTTGTAATAATAATTTTAAACCGGAATTCTGCCTGTTCACTATTAACAATTTTTAACCAACCCCAGGTGATATATTAATTTGAAAAAAGCAGCATTCATATCAGCTATCTTTCTATTGCTCTGCCTTTTCTCCGGTGCGGCAGACAGCCTGCGTCCCGGCCCCATCATGTCACGTCCCTTTGCCGGTGTTTATTCATTGAAAATGTCAGCCGGTTACAACACCGGTGGTTTATTTTACAATGATGAAGCAGACAGGTACTACTACCATAGCTTTGTTAATGCAGGTACATACCGTTTCTATGATAACCTTGGAGAGGCGGCACGACGATGGCAACTGACAAGGTGGCTTCACGGCATGGTTGCGGGACAGGGGCTTCGATATGGATATGAGTGACATTGACAGAGGAAATATTGAACTTTACGACAGGAACATTCCTCAATCATGGTGAGCGGGAGCAGGGTACATGACCGGTTCAGGATATCCGCACCCGAAACAGCTCCTTTTCGCTGACCGGACCTTCCCTTCTAAAGAACAATTTGCCAATCAATTACTATTTTTACCGGATGCGAATATTCAGCAGTTTCAGAATAGACAATGTGAATGAATTCAAGGCAAAGCTGCTTAACTGGAGCCGTGACTTCGACGAAGTATGCATTCTCGATTCCAACGGTTACAGTAAGCGCTTCGATTCACCAAACTGCAGTTTCAGCTACGATTACATGGCTGCAATCGGCTCAGTTAACAAGATGGGGCAAAATAAACAAGGCAACCTGGAAGCAATCGGCAAATTCTCCGGTTCGGCGGGTGACTGGCTTTTTGGACATCTCAGTTACGATATTAAAAATGAGACAGAGAACCTTTCCTCCTCTCATCCTGACAGGATAGGGTTCCCTCTTGCAGAATTTTTCGTTCCCGGGTATATATTTGTCATAGACGGGAACAATCTGCAGGTCGGCTGGCTCAGATCCCTTTCAGGTGAAGAGAAAATAACCAGTTTAGTGAAAGAGATAGACTCACTGCCCATCCGGCAGTCGAAAGCGGGTGGGATCGGACCGGTAAAAGAGGTGATGACCAGGAAAGAATACCTTGATTCGGTTAAGAAGGCCATGGGACATATAGGCAGAGGCGATATTTACGAGGTAAACATCTGCCAGGAATTCTATTCTTCCGGTGAATCATTTGATCCCGGCCAAACATGGCTGAGCCTAATCGAAGAGTCGCCCACACCGTTTTCATGCTATTATAACCTGGGCGACAAATATCTTTTGTGTGCCAGTCCCGAACGCTTCATGAAAAAAACCAGCAACAGGATTATATCTCAACCCATAAAGGGTACAGCAGCAAGAGGTAATAATGCCCGTGAAGACGAGGAATTCCTTATGAAACTTGCCACTGATCCTAAAGAGCGTGCAGAGAATATCATGATCACCGACCTGGTAAGGAATGATCTGTCGGTCATTGCAGAAAGGGGCTCGGTAAAGGTTGACGAGTTGTGCAGAATATATCCGTTCCCGCGTGTATTCCAGATGCAATCTACCATCTCGGCCCTTCTGCCCCCGCAAACGAGCCTGGTTGACATTATAAGGGCATTGTTCCCTATGGGTTCCATGACAGGCGCGCCCAAAATACGTTCGATGGAGATCATAGAACAATATGAGCGCAGCAGGCGGGGACTCTATTCAGGTGCCGTGGGATATATTACGCCACAAAATGATTTTGACTTCAACGTTGTTATCAGAAGCATCCAGTACAACCATAAATCAAAGGAGCTTTCGTTCATGGTTGGCGGTGCAATCACCTCTCTGTCTGACCCTGAAAAGGAATTCGCAGAGTGCATGCTTAAGGCAGGTGCCATAATGAAGATTCTCGGAACTGACAGGTAGGTTGCCGGGATCCGGTCTCCCTGGTTATGCAAAACCGGGAACGGTGTCAGGTATCACCCATACTAGTCCTGCTCTGAGCCGGAAACCACCCTTTCAATACGTGACTCAATATTTGCAAGGGCATCAGTGATATGCTTTTCAGGGGGCACTATGCTGTATCCCTCCCAGAAATCACGATCATAGGCATGTCCCCCGTCCATGAAGACCCTGTCTGTCCTTAGCGCCTCCCTTCTCCTGAACCTCTCGGCATTTCCGGTATCAATCCTGCTGTTAGCCATCTCGACAAAGACATGATAGTTATTGCCGAATAAACTGAACCTCTTTCTGTACCTAAGATGAAGATCAGCCCTTACATGGTTGAGATAATAGAAGCCATCATGGTATCTGTAGCTGACTGTATAATGGGCCTTGTCAATGGTTGCCCTGTAATCCCTGTTTCTCCTTGTAATAAACCGCTCATGAGCCTTGCTGATATATTTGGGATTGATCTCAAACTCTGCCCCAAGGAATGCAAGACTTTCAGTATCTACATAAAGCACTCCCTTAAAGAGCGGCTCATTAATATGCTCCCTTTGCTCAAAAGCTACCCCATATGCCATTCTGTCGTCAAAAGCAACAAAATCTGATCTGGTAAATTTGTATTCATTAAGGAAATCCGGATTAAGAAAATCCGGAACATTCTTGATAAAATCCAGTTCAAGGGAACTTTTTATACCGGCCCTTATTTTTAGGATAAGTGTATCGGCGCGGTCAATATTGCTTATTGAACGTGATTGAAGCAATTTTACCTGATCCTGCTCGAACCTGTTGTGATGAGGAGACTTGTAGACCTGGAAGAATGCTTCCGAATAATTGATAAACCTGTTGCCCTTCATTACGCCTTCGCGATAGAAGTTAAACATATAAACGGGTTTTTCGCTGTAGTTGTGATCAATCCTTGATATGGCCGACCTTACTATTCCGTTGGGGTCGAAATATCTTATCATCACCTCGGGAATAGAGATATATTCCGTTTTCATCAGTATGTCCACCCTGTTATCACTGAATACCCGAACAGGAAGGGTCCGGGTACGGTATCCCAAATGAGTAACGGATATATCCCTGTCGGTATAGCCGGGAGGAACTCTCAGGCTGAAAAACCCGTCAGAATTGGAAATTATTCCGATTGATCCACCCTTGATGCCAACTGTAGCATAGGGAAGCGGCTCTCTTGTTTCTTCATCGAGTACACGCCCCCTGACTATGACCACTTCCTCATTTACGGGTGCTTCCTTTTTTCCGGCAGTTGCATATTCAGGCATTTCAATGTCAGGACGGTATATAAGGATATGCTGTTCAATAATCCTGTAATCCAGTGAAGGGTCATCCAGCACCTCCCCGAGCCATAACGAAACCGGTTTATTGCCGGCTC
>SL_3KL_010_SEDDRAFT_10003109_pt1 | contig 15120 bp, 14 predicted proteins | sample SodLakKL_010_SED_2_FD_10381 | JGI IMG/M metagenome (IMG submission 10381)
GGGCGTGGNTACACGGCGGCGCGCGAGTGTCTCGCCGCTGTCGGCCAGAGCCACCCCCTCGATTTTCGTGCCGCCGAGATCGATGCCGATGCGCATGTTTACAGCATAACCCGGACAGCCAACACACCGTCAATCGGGTTAAGGCGTGAAGTTCACGCATCTCAATTCCGAGACCAAGCCTCCCGTGTCATATCCCCCGTCAGCCCTAGGGCGGGGCCTGGCTTCAAGCCAATCGCCACGTCAAATGCCGCCTCACGTTCAGGCGTCCCGCTCGCCTGAGCAAACTCGGCATCAATGATGTAAGCCATGGCGGTTCTCAGTCAGGGCGTGCCCGGCATCATCCAGAAAATGCGGGATTACCATGTCTTCACGCAATCCCTTTGAGGAGCATCTTCCGCACATGCCGTACGAGTTCTGGTCCATCGATCTCGTCACCCCGAATATGCTTCTCGAGCATCATTCCGTCATGCACGGCTATAACCATCGAAGCAAACTCCCTGGGTGCGACCTCCTGCGACGTCGTGCCGTTCTGCTGCCCCTCCCGAACCGCATTCTCCAACGCGTCGTGCAGCTCTGCATACAGTGACCTGATACCTTTTGATATCTCGTCATCCTGCCCAGCAAATTCCACTGCTATAAGGATCATGAAAAGGAGCTGATAAGGTCGCTCAATACCAAAATTGGCGCCGCGATGGATATAAGCAATGACCTTGTCTTTCACCGTCCCCTCGGTATCCTGAATCGCTGCAACGAGGGGCGTGACGATCTCCTTTCGCAAGATCTGAATCAGGTATAGGCCAAGATTCTTCTTGCTCTTGAAGTAGAAATAGACCGCCCCCTTTGTGTACTTGGCGTCGAGCGCAATAGATTCGAGAGTGGTCGCATGGTACCCGGTACGCACAAAGAGCCGGAAGGCCGCTTGAGTGAGCCGCTCCATGCTGCGCTCGCGAGCGATCTGCTTCTTCGTTACTTTTTCCACAGTTTTCCCTTTGGTGAAACAATGAAGCCATCCGATCTCGCGGGACAAAATGCCGATTCTGGCACCATCGACGCCGTACGCCCTCCGGGAATTCACCGAATCATGGGACGATCCACGCACTGAACGGACGGCTCACTGACCGAACCGCAACCCCGATTCCTGCCATCACGCAGCTGGCTCCCAACGGCCGTCAACAAGGCGGCTCAGCCCAAGAGGATTTCCGTCGCGCAATGCTTCTGGCAGTAGTTCCTCTGGACAATCCTGATAGCAAACCGGCCGAAGGAAACGTTCAATAGCCAACGTCCCCACGGAGGTTGTCCGAGCGTCGGTCGTGGCCGGATAAGGCCCCCCATGGATCATTGCATGACAGACTTCGACCCCCGTAGGGAAGCCATTGAATATGACACGACCGACCCTGGCTTCCAATGCCTCAATCAGGGAGCGGTGCTCGACAAGTTCACCTTCGTCACCGTGGACTCCTGCAGTAAGCTGACCCGGCATTCCGCGAGCGGCCTCACTATACATCGCGACCGATTCACACTCCACGACGATAGCGACCGGTCCAAACACCTCTTGCAATATCTCGGGCTTCTCGTCCAGGCGCTGTCGGGTGACTCGGTAAACGCGTGGTTGGGCCCGGTTGTTTTCACTCGGTCCGCAGGCAACCTGTTCAACACCGTCGATTGCATCGAGTTCGGAAATACCTCGCTGGTACGCGTTGAGAATTCCGGAGTGGAGCATAACACCGGCCGGCAAATCTCGGACCCTTGCGCCGACCTGCTCCAGTAACGCCTCCAAAGCATCTCCGGATGGGGCGAAAACCACGCCTGGCTGAGTACAGAATTGCCCAACCCCAAGCGACATGGAGCCAACAAGTCCCTCCGCGAAGGAATCCCCGCGTGCTTTTAGCGCCCCGGGCAAAAGGAACAGCGGATTTACGCTGCCCATCTCGGCGAAGACCGGAATAGGCTCTGGGCGTTCCGCCGCGATCCGCGCAAGCGCCGTGCCTCCCAGAAACGAGCCAGTAAAGCCGACGGCCTTCACGGCCGGATGGCGGACCAGCGCGGCACCAACCGCGTTGGATTTGCCTTGAACCATGGAGAACACCCCCGGCGGTGTCGACGTGCGCGCCACCGCACGGTCCACCGCAGCCGCCGCGATTGCCGACACGCCAGGGTGCCCGGGATGCGCCTTGACGACAACGGGGCAGCCGGCGGCCAACGCCGATGCCGTGTCGCCGCCTGCCACCGAAAAGGCCAGGGGGAAATTGCTGGCACCGAACACGGCGACCGGCCCAACCGGAACACGCATCTGTCGGATATCCGGCTTCGCAGCCGGCTGTCGATGCGGATCGCCCCGATCGATCCGCGCCCCCAGAAAGTCACCCTGGCGCACCACCGAGCCGAACAGCCGGAGCTGGCCGGTGGTACGCGCGAGCTCGCCGCGAGCACGGGCCTCGGGCAACCCTGTCTCCTGCGGCATCCGTTCAGCGAAGGCGTCGACGGCGCCATCCAACTCGTCGGCAATCGCCTCCAGTAACTCGGCACGCCTGGTCAGCGCCATTGCCCGGAGTTCCGCGACGGCCGTCTCGGCTGCGCGGGCCGCCCGGTCGACCACCGCTTCACCGCCTTCGGGGAATTCCGGAGGCAACACTTCGCCGGGGCCTCCCGCCCGTTCGGGTAGAAAGGTTCGAGACTGATCTGATACAAGTTCACCAGCGATATGGTGCTCTGGTCGTATATCCACTATGTCACTCCTCTATCGTGAGGCTTGCCGTGTGCAAGGAGTACTGATCACCTCCCTGTGTCTGATGCCGTCGGGGCAGCGCGTCAGCGCAGCCCCGACGGACCATTGGAGGCGGTTCAGTCCGCCACGCCGCCGATTGGCAGTCGGTAATCATCCCAAACTTCCAGCCGTTCGACGAAGTCCCGCTTCGACGAGAGTACGCGGTCAAACCACGGATTCTCTTCCGCTTGCTTATCCGACCACTCCTTGGCGGCTCCGCGTGCAGCCACGATGAACTCCTCATCCAGCTTCACGATCTCGTTGTTCTCCATAAGCTCCAGGTAGGCATCCAGGTCACCCACGGAACTATCGAGCCAGCTCTCGAAGACCGTGATCTTGCCGGCCAGTTTCAGCATGTTTTGGTCGTGTTCGGACAACTCAGCCCACGCATCCTGGTTCACCTGGCACTCAAGGAAGCCGCCAGGCTGGTGAATTCCCGGGACCACGACATACTCGGCTATATCCTGAAATCCCGTCGGGATGTTGATCTCCGGGCTACCCCACTCTGCGGCATCGATCACGCCTCGCTCCAGGGCGCCATACACCTCCCCGCCGGCCATGATCACCGTTGAGGCACCTAGTTCCGAGGCTATTTCCGCCCAGGCGCCAGCCGTCCGCATGCGCAATCCCTCAAAGTCTTCCAGATTCTCTACACGCTTGTGCGAGTGGAGGAAGATCTCGGTGCCGAGAGTCGCGCAGGGGAAGGAGATGACACCGAACTCCTCGGCGCGGAATTCTTCCCACAGCTCAAGGCCACCGCCCTTGTACATCCACAGCATGTAGGCCTCGGGAGCCATGAGACCGTCCGCATAGCCGCCAAAGATCGCCGCGGTCTTGTCCTGCCCCCAGTCATAGGCCATCCAGTTGTGGCCCATTTCCGCCACACCCCGCTGTACTCCCTCCGTAACCTCCAGAGCGCTGTACAGCGTTCCACCTTCAAACGTCTCAATGGAAACCCGCCCTTCAGTGAGCTCCTCGACACGTTCCACAAAGCCCGCAGCGTCGCGATCGAGCCAGGGGCCTCCTGGCCAGGGTGTGGCCATACTCCACTCAACCTCGTCGGCCATGACAGGGAGGGACAGCGCCCCTACCGCCAAAACGGCCGTGACCCGCAATCCGTAGTTTGATTGGGTAAACATTTCGGTCTCTCCTTCAACTTTCTGTTGCTTTCAGGTAGATGGCGCGCGCCATCTTCATTCCGTGACCGGAGGCCACACGAGTCCTCCTGGTTTCGAACTCCGACCCTCTGGCACGGCCTGTGCAATCGCACTTTGCGAAAGCCCGGCCGATCTCAAAACCGCTTCCGAATCATCCTTCTTCTCAGCCTCACAAACCTTTCCGTGAGATCTCGAATACCGAGGAATCAGCGGTGGCGAGTCCCTGGAACTGTCTGGATTCCTGCTCCTGTTTTGCGGGTGGTCAAAGACCTCCCCAGGAGACAGAACCGGGCTCACACATGCATTCGTCCCGGCGAAGTGCTCGACCCACGCGTCCCGATCTCGCTCAAGAAAACGTCTCTTGAATCGTGCCGTCATTTCCGGCCAGATCGAGCGGTTCATATGGTCTGGTGGCGTCTCGTCGAAGCCGAGGCCCGACCAGAGATTGCCGAAAAAGGCGCTTTCCAACGCCCCGACCGCAACGTGCTTGTCATCGGCGCACGTGTAGCACCGATAGAATGGTGCTTCGCCAGCCAGAAGCCCCTTGCCTCGCCCCGGCAAGACCGGTTTACCCCAGTCCGGGTAGTGCATGGCCATCAGCGAGATACAACCATCGACCATGGCAACATCGATGTACTGACCTTCACCGGAGCGTTCGCGTTCGAACAGTGCCCCAGCGATGGCGTACGCGGCGTAAAGGCCGCCACCAGCGAAGTCCGCAAGCAGATTCAAAGGTACCGTCGGCACATCGTCTGGAGGGCCAAACGCACCGAGCGCGCCAGACAGGCCAACATAGTTGATGTCGTGTCCTGCTTCCTGGGACAACGGTCCGTCCTGTCCGTAACCGGTCAATGAGCAGTAGACGAGGCCCGGATTGCTCCTCCGCAAGTCCTCGTAACCAATTCCGAGCCGCTCACAAACTCCGGGGCGGAATCCTTCCACGAGCACATCCGATTGAGCGGAAAGAGCCCGGAATGCATCCACTCCTGCGTCAGATTTCAGATCGATCTGGACGAATCTCTTGCCACGACGATAGGCGTCAATGGGGAGTCCACCACGGCCGCCGCCGACGACCACCACATCGGCTCCCATGTCCGCCAGGAGCATGGTGCAGTATGGCCCGGGAGCCAGCCGGGTGAGATCCAGAACACGAATACCTTCGAAAACTGCTTCTTGTTGAGCCATTGCTACCACCAGGGTCCGAAAAGTTGGCTGTCACTGGAACCTAATCCAGCACTTCGAGCATGATCTGACGGAAGTCCGCGCGTTGTGCCGGCCGCGGGTTACTGGCGGTCGAGTGGTCTTCATATGCCCACTCCGCGGCTCGATCCAACACGCTCTTTTCCACCCCCATTTCCGTAAGGGTGCGGGGCATGCCAAGGTCAGCGTTCAATTGATCGAATGCCTTGGCAACATCAGCGCCCGGCGCCAGACCCATCGCGCCCCGAATGCGGACGAACTTTTGATCACAGTAAGGTTGATTAAAACGCAGAACAGGGGGAAGTAACACGGCGTTCAGGGTCCCATGGTGGAGTTTCATACCCTCCATACCGCCGAGCGCATGTGAGATCGAATGCACGGCACCGAGCCCTTTCTGAAACGCCAGCGCGCCCTCGAGTGCGGCCATCATCATTTCGGCTCGAGCCTTCATGTTTGAGCCGTCGGACACGGCCGCCGGGAGGCTACCCGAGGCTCGTTGCAAGCCATCCAGAGCAATCGCTTCGGCCGGGGGATTGTCGCGCGGGCTGAGATACGTCTCGACACAATGTGCGATGGCATCCATGCCGGTGCCTGCGGTCAGCATTCGGGGGAGCGATCGCGTGAGCTCTGGATCGCAAACGGCCACCGAAGGAATCAAGTACGGTGAAAGAAAACCCAGCTTGCGCCCGTCATGCATGGTGATCAGCGAGGCGCGTCCAACTTCGCTACCTGTTCCGGCTGTCGTTGGAATCGCGACCAGCGGGACCATGTCCGGGGAAATTCTGGTGGCCCCACCATCAATGACCGCGTACTGGCGAAGTGGCGGCTCATGTGTTGCAAGAAGCGAAACGCCTTTCGCAAGATCAATACTGGACCCCCCTCCGAGCGCAATGATGCCGTCGCACCGGTGCTGCCGGTAGAAGTTGAGTGCCTGCTCCACCGCTGCTTCCGTAGGGTTCTCCGGGGTTTCCTTGAACACCGGAAGGTCGGCCGGCAAGCCACCCGCGTGTAACGCATCCGAAACCAGTCCTGCATCGCACACGCCACGATCGGTAATCACCAGCGGTGCGGTCGAGCCCAACTGCTGCAACTCCCCCGACAGCCCCGTGATCGCCCCTTGCCCGAATACGACACGGGTCAGATAATTGATGACAGTTGTCATTGGTCTCTCCTTAGTCCGAGAGCATGGAACTCGAGATAATCAGTTTCTGGATGTCGCTAGTGCCTTCATAGATCTGGGTGATCTTGGCGTCACGCATCATGCGCTCCACAGGGAAGTCCATCAGGTAGCCGGCACCGCCGTGAATCTGTACGGCTTCCGTAGTGGCCTCCATGGCTACATTGCTGCAAAAGAGCTTGGCCTTGGACGCAAAGATGCGCGCCTCGGGATCACCCTCTTCAGCGGCCAAACACGCTCGATAGAGCAGTTGCCTTGCCGCCTCGACCTTCGTTGCCAGATCCGCCAGCGTGCTCCGCACCATCTGGAAACGCGCCATCTTCTGGCCGAACACCTTCCGCTCCTTGGCGTAGGCAACGGAGGCATCGATCGCGCCCTGCGCGATACCCAGCGCCTGGGCACCGATCAGCGGACGGGCATAAGTCAGGGAGTTCGTGATGTATTCCTGGGCACGATCGGGTTCGCCGAGGCAACGATCCTCGGGGATGTGGCAGTCGTCCAGGATCAGATCCGCCGTGGGGTTGCCCCGAATGCCCATCTTTGACTCCAGTGCGCCAAACGAGACACCGGCATCATCCTTGTGGACCGCGAAGATTCCGAACGCGTCCTCCCCTGTACGGGCCAGGACCGTGTACCACTCGGAGCGGGTGGCGTTGGAGATATACCGCTTCTGGCCGTTCAGCAACCATCCGCCATCCCGTGACTCCGCTCGGGTTTTTGCTCCCCATACATCCGACCCCCCATGAGCCTCGGTCAGGCAGATGGAAAAAACGGTATCACCCTCCATTGCCGGCTTGACGGTCTGGCTGATGATCTCGGGGGAACCGTGCCTGGCGATCGGCATCATTCCTGCCCAGATCACCATGAGCGTCACGGACGACGTGGCACACACCCGGCCGATCTCCTCCAGGGCAATAACCTGGGCAAGCGAGTCCGCGCCCTGGCCCCCGTATTCTTCGTCAACGGGCAGCCCGACGAGCTGCAACTCCTTGAAGGCCTGCAAGGCCTCTTCCGGGAAGCGCGCCTCCTTGTCAACGGCAGCCGCATGGGGCTCGATCCTGTCGACGGCGAGCCGTCGAACCGAGTCGCGAAACATTTCATACTCGTGACGTTCCAGCATTGGATTTTCTCCTCAATCCGGCGCATCCTCAGTAGATACTATCCGGCTAGCTTTGTTTCGAAGCGCGACTTTCCAGTTCGCCCGTCATGTCTGGCGCTTCCTCCTTCAACCCCTGGCGTGAATTCGATCCGGAAGCCAGGTCGCCACTTCCGGAAACGCAATCACGATCCATAGCGTGACCAACTGCATCACAATGAACGGAACCACACCCCAGTACATCTGGGAGAGTGTGATGCTCGGTGGCGCAATGCCCCGCAGATAGAATATCGACGGAGCCATTGGCGGAGTCAGGTAACCCGTCTGCAGCACGATCATGAAAAGAACACAGAACAGCAAGGGATCGACGCCCGCCGCGATGACCAGAGGCATGGCCAAGGGGATGATGATCAGGACCACCGACAGGAGTTCCAGAATGAAACCTGCTATGAAGGTGATTATCAGGATTGCTGCGATCACCATCCAACCTTCCAGCCCAAGTTGGGTCACAAGGGCCTGTACCGAGCTCATCCCGCCGGAGGCAAAAAAGACACCGGCGAACATACTTCCGCCCAATACGATAAGCATGATCATTGCGGTCACCACAAGCGTGCGATAAAGCGCTTCCCGAAGCACCTTGAAGCTCATGCGCCCATAAAGCACTGCCAACAGCAGACTCCCCGCAGCACCGCAGGCAGCAGCCTCGGTGGGGGTCGCCAGTCCCATCAGGATGCTGCCGAGAACCGCCATTACCAGGAAGCCTGGAGGAATCAAGGCGACAGCAGTTACGCGCAACTTCACCAAGAGGGGTCGTCGATCCTCTTCCTCGTCGCGAAGCTTCGGAGCGAGAGACGGTTTAACGGTGCAAGCGACGATGATGTAGGCGATGAACAGACCCGCCATGATGAACCCGGGAAACATCATTCCAGCAAAGAGGTCACCCACGGGGATATTGGCCACCGGGCCCAGTACGATCACGGTAATGGACGGCGGGATGACCGTGCCGAGCGACCCACCGGCACAAATGGTTCCCGCGATCAGGCGGTGATCATACGAATACTTCATCATCGCAGGGATGGCCAAAAGGCCGACCACGGTTTCGACCGCCCCCGTGATACCGGACGCCATGGCAAAAACGACACACATGAGAACCGCGCCCACCGCCAGACCGCCAGGAAGCCTCTTGATCCAGGTGTAAATGGCATCGAACAGACGCTCCGCGATGCCGGAGCGCTCCAGCATGGCCCCCATGAAGATGAATAACGGGATGGCGCCCAGGATGTAGTTCGACGCCACATCGTCGATACGGGACATGATCTGATGGATGACCACGGCATCAAACCGGATCCACCCGAAGATGAAGGCCACGGCGATTAACGAGAAGGCGATCGGCAGACCGGCAATAACGAATAGGATCAGGACGGGGAACATCAGCAGGGCGATTGACATGACCTACGCCTCCGCGTCCCGTCCGCCAAACAGGGCATGCAGGCTCTTCGCGAATTCAATCAGGAGCTGAAGTGACAGGACTGAGAAACCCACGAAGAGAACCGTGCGGTACGGCCATACCACAGGATTCCAGGCCGACTGTCCGGACACTCGCCCTGTCTCGTAAGCCCTCAATGCATACTCGAACAACGAGTACGACAGCCAGATAAGGCAGGGGATCAGGAAACCGTAGCCCAGCAGATTGATGATCGCCTGCTTGCGCGGACTCAATCGACCGTAGACGAAATCCACACTGACGTGGTTTCCGGTCTTCAGGGCATAGGCCATGCCGAACATGAAGATTGTCGCCATCAACATGTAGCCGATCTCGTAGGACCAGAATGTCGGCGACCCGAGGACGTAGCGACTGAAGACTTCGTACACCATCGCCGCGATCAGGGGCAGTACCAGGAACGCGCCCACCGCGGCCAGCAGGTCAGTAATCCGTTCAAGTCCTCGAATGACGCCCATCGTCAACTACTCGCATGCTCGGTCAAAGGCATTCAAATGTTGATGCGCCCCAACGGGAGCGCGCCCGACAGCACGCCGAGCGACTCAAGGAGGAAGTAGTCCCCCCAAATCAATTCGTTGTCGGTTGCCACGTCGCGCGTATGGTCGAAGCATCCCTGTGTCAGGATTCCCACTTGCCTCTGGTCGGTCTCCGACGTGGGCGTCAGATAATCTCTGCACAATGTTAGTGTCGTCTCCCGCGCGAGGCGCTGATACGCAAGCGCCCTGGTACGATCAGGGTGCGCGACTGCCAATCTGAACATGGCCGACGACGCAATCGCGGTACCAGCGGTGTCCCGCTTGGTTTCGGGAGTCCGGGGTGCATCAAAGTCCCAGTAAGCAACCAGGTCGTCTGGGACGTTCTCCATCCACCAGCTTGTCACCCGGTCCGCGAGTTCGAGAATTCGTGGCTCCTCCGGCGCCTTGCCGGCAAGGAAGCCATAACCGAGCATCGCCCATGCCTGCGCGCGGGTCCACGTCGAGTCGTGGGAGTAGCCCTTGTGCGTGAAGTTGCGAACAACCGCCCCAGTCTTCCCGTCGAACGTGGCCGACTGACACACTGAGCCATCTGATCGCACGCAGAAGTCAGCGTTCTTCAGTGCATGCGTGATCGCGACCTGCCGCAGATCATCGTCGTTTGCGTAATCTGCAGCCCACATCATCACCAAGCTGGCCGACAAACTGTCGATGTTGGAATCGGTCTCCCCCACAGTGTGGGCCTCCTCCGCCTGGCCGCCGAGGGGAATCACACCAACGTGTTCATTAAAGCTCTGGCGCAGACTCCTCGCCGCCCGAACTGCCAGATTCGCCGCTCGGTCATTGCCCGCCAACTGTCCGCCCAGTGCGCCTGCAAAGTAGAACAGGAACCCTCTAAAGACCGACTCGGAGTCCACACGACTCTCGAAGCGATCCGTCCACTCCTCAGCGTGCGTCCAGAAGGTCCGATCGTTCGAGTAGTATCCGGACAACCACAGCACTCCCGGCCAGAATCCTCCGGTCCAGAACCCATCCTCCGTAGTGGTCCACCGGCCCGTGTCGGTGTCCGCATAGTGCGGGAAACCCGTCAGGTCGGACGCTATCGTGGCGCGTGCACGTTCCAACATGCTGTCGATCGCGCGATCGAGCAGGCGGTCCTGGTCATTCTTTATGGTCTCTAGGTCATTCATTCCGGAGTACTCCGTGTCGGTTGTCGTCTGGAGGCGGGACTTCCCGCCACGGCCGTTATGATTTCCCCGGGAGCGGTCACCGAATGACCCCCCTTTCGCGCAAGGCATCAATCTCGCCCTGGTTGTAGCCGAAGGCTTCGAGAACCTCGTCGGACATTTCCCCTAGCCCAGAAGGCGGAATCGTCACATCCGGTGGAGCCCCATTTAGGCGAACGGGGTTGCCACCGAGTTTCACCGTACCGTGCCCGGGAACCGGTATTTCCCAGAGCACCCCGTTTTCCTCGGTCTGGGGATGCTGCATCGCCTCGTCCAAGTCTAGCGCCGGAGCGAACAGGATATCGGTGCGCCCCAATCGCTCCACGCACTCGTCTGTGGTGTAGCGTTTCATAACGTCGCCAAACCGCTCGTATACCTTCTCTGCGTTCTCCCGCTGCAGCGATGCATCCGCCAGGTCTGGCTCTCTGCTCATGTCGTCGACCTCGAAGGCCTCACACAGCTGTTTCAGGGGGTTATCCCGGAACAGAGTGAGGATAGTCAGCCAGCCGTCCTTGGTAGGAAAGATGAAGGAGTACTTCAGCCATTCGGTCTTGTAGTCGTATAGGCTGCGACTCGATATCTCCAGTAACTGCATCGCCAAGGCAACGTCAAACAGCGACGTGGTCACCAGGTCTCCTTTGCCGGTGCGCTCACGCCCGTAAAGAGCTGCCAGTATGCCCTGTGCCAATGAAGCCGCACTGGCGTAATCGACCACGGGCGTCGAGGTAAGCCGCGGTGGTTCACCGGGATCGACTCCATTGAACGCAAAGCCGCTCAGGGACTGGGCAAGCATGTCCTGGCCAGGGAAACCGGCATATGGACCCGTTGAACCGAAGGCGTACGAAGCGCCGTACACCAGCCGGGGGTTCAGCTCTCTGACTTCGTCATAGCTGAAACCGAGGCGCTCCATGACACCGGGCCGGAAGTTATGAATGAGCACATCTGCGCCCCGGATGAGCTCGCGAAGCACCTCTTGACCACTGGGTGACTTGATGTCGAGGCAAAGGGTTCGCTTGTTCCGACCCACGGCCGCGTGATAGCAACTCATCTCGCCTCGCCCCGAGCCCACCTCGTCCAGATCGCGCATGATATCGCCTCGTGGCGCACGCTCGATCTTGATGACGTCTGCTCCGTAATCCCCCAGCATCTGGGCCGCCAGCGGCGCCTGCAATACCATTCCCAGCTCCAGCACGGTAATTCCCGAAAGTGGCTTCATAGTGGTTTCAAGCCTCCGCGACACCTGTCCATTGCTGATCACATACTAGTTATATAGTATGTGAAATTTGATTGTCAAGCCAGCTCCAAGAACTGCGCATTTTGGGAGGAACGAATGGCGCCCCAACCGGCAGGGCGAGTCCTGGCGGCAAGACTCAGGATAATGGTATTAGGGTATTGCGGAACCCCGGAACGGGGTTTTGCTCGTCGAGCCGCCAGAAATCCACATCGACGAGGCCCCTGGCGACCCAAGTGAGGACCCAATGACAAACAATTATTGCCACAGTGAGGCTCCCCCGCTTTCAACGAGATCCTGCTGGACGATCCCGGCCATCGCCGACTTTCGAGTCCGTCAGACTCCGCACAAGACCTTCGTCCGGGACGCCTCCGGCCAGACCGAAACCTACGCCACATTCTGGGATCGAAGCCGTCGACTTGCCGATGGTATGCGCCACCTAGGCGTGGAGCCGGGAGACCGGGTCGTCATCATGGCCCGCAACGGGGTCCCGGCGCTGCACACTTGGCTGGGGCTTGGTTTGATCGGCGCGATCGATGTCCCCGTGAACGCGGACTACCGCGGCGAGCCGTTAAGCCACGTAATCGCGACGGCCGACCCGGTCGTCCTCGTTGTCGAGACAGACCTTCTTCCCACGCTCGCCGGGGTCAACCCCTCGACAACCAAGCTCCGCCACATCGTGACCATCGGGGAGCTACTCGAGCACCCGGAGGCGACTTGGCTTACTACCTTGGGCTGGCACGCCTACGAGCGCTTGATCGCTCCATCGGCAGCTCCGGACTCAACCGTCCCCGTCCTGCCGACGGTCCAGCCCGCGGACATCGCCAGCGTTATCTTTACCTCGGGCACCACTGGCCCTGCCAAAGGGGTCCTGATGCCCCATGCACAGGTCTGCCTGTTGGCACTGCAGACCATTCAGGCGGTCGATCTGGGCGAATCCGACGTCTTCTACTGCGCCCACCCGCTTTACCATATCGCCGGCAAATTCATGGGCGTCTTTGCTACCTTTGCAGCCGGGGGCACGCTGTTCATCGAACGTAAGTTCGACCCCGGCGTGTGGCTAGATCGAATCAGGCACTGCGGGGCGACCGTTAGCATCCTCCATGGGCCGATGATCGAAATGGTCCAAGCGCAACCGGTGCGTGACGATGACGCGGAACACTACCTGTCACGTCTCATGTGCTGCCCTGTACCGCGCGGGATCGGCGATGCGTTCCGGAGCCGCTTTCAGCTGAAGACCATCGAAATGTGGGGCATGTCAGAGGTCGCCTGTCCCTGCTGGACATCCCTGCAGGACACCTATATTGAGGGTTCCTGCGGCAAGGTTCTCACCGAGTGGTATGACCTCGCCATTGTAGACCCCGAAACTGACGAACCACTGACCACGGGCAGCGTTGGGGAAATCGTGGTCCGGCCCCGACACCCTTGGACGATCATGCAGGGCTATCTCGGCATGCCTGAAGTAACCACCCGTTCCTGGCGCAACCTCTGGTTTCATACCGGTGATGCTGCCTACGCGGACCGAGACGGGAACATCTTCTTCCTGGACCGGCTTGGCGACCGCATTCGGCGGCGCTCGGAAAACATCTCCTCGTACGACATCGAGACAGTGGCCGCGCAACATGATGCGGTAAAGGAATGCGCGGCGTTCGGAGTGCCATCCGAATACGATGCAGATGACGACGTCATGCTCTGTATCGTTCCGAAAGATAGCGCGCCCGTCAGTCTCGTCGATGTTTTTGGGCACCTAGCGCGGAATCTCCCGCACTTCATGGTTCCCCGGTTTATCGAGGTCATCGACGAACTACCACGAACACCCACCAACAAGGTCCGTAAGAAGCTGCTGCGGCAGAAGGGGATAACCGAAAACACCTGGGACGCGAAGGCCCACAACGTGTCGGTACGGGATTTCCTCTAGCTAACGGGAGAGACCATGGACAGTCGATCAACTGACACTGAGGGTGCGGCGGAAGTTTCGTTCGCTACGGTTTGCGACAAACGGATAGAGTACACCTGGATCGGATCACAGACGGACAGTGAACCGGTCCTCGTGTTTCTCCACGAGGGACTCGGCTGCGTCGCGGCATGGAAAGACTTTCCCGCTCAACTCGCCAAGGCCACAGGACTCGCCTGCCTGACGTATTCCCGGGCCGGTTACGGGGGCTCGGACCCGATGCCTCCCCCAAGTGCTGCGGGTTATCTTCCTAGCCAGATCGCCGGTCTCCACTCCGTTCTAAACCACTTTCGAATCCGACGCCCGCTGTTTGTGGGGCATAGCGACGGTGCCACAATTGCCCTTATGTACGCAGGCGAAAGCCGAGTCCCAAGAGCGGCTGGCATTATCCTTGAGGCGCCGCACGTATTTATTGAATCCATCACGTTGGAAGGGATCACCGCGGCAACGCGGTTATACAAGACGACGGATTTCAGGACCAAACTTCGTCGCTACCATGGGAATAAGACCGACGATACATTCGAGGCATGGACTACGGCATGGCAGGATCCGGATGCTCGAGACTGGAATATCGAAGCCCTACTGTCGCCCATTCGGGCCCCAACACTCGTCATCCAGGGTCGCGACGACGAATACGGAACACTTGCACAAGTTGAAGCAATCACCGACGGATGCAGCGGCCCCGTCGAGACGGAAATCCTCGATGCCTGCGGCCACATCCCACACAAGCAGCGCAAGGAACATACGCTTGCGGTCATGGCAGACTTCATCGAGCGCCGTGTGGTCGTCAACTGGTCCCGCTCCTAACTCCTTTCACGACAACCGCCCCCAACTTCGCTCCACCGTTGGGCTTCATCCCAACACCCGGATTCGCATCGAACCTGCAGTAGCATGAGCGATAGCACCGACAGGTTCCGCCCGCACCTACTCTCCTCGGCACTCGATGCGCAGTCGACGCACAGATCGCCTCAGGACGATGAGAACGGCTATGACGCCGGCAAGAAGGTCAAGGGGCGCAAGCGCCACTTCCTGCTACGCTGTAAGAAGGATCTCGCGGGGGCGCGGAGCACGCGGAGGACGCTTCCGCCGTTGCTCTGCGAGTCCAGCGCCTCCGCGAACTAGGTCCGCAAGGTGACTCCGATTGCGACATCCGTCGGGCTTCACCTAGCCATGCGGGATTCAACCTGTCGTCAGATATACCATCCGCCCTTGCGACTACCCGCGTGGACAGCCCAGACGCTCGAGATCGGCCTGGATCTCGTCGAGGATTGCCGGGTCATCGATGGTGGCCGGTGTGCTCCACTCCTTGCCGTTGGCAATGTTGCGCATGATCCCGCGCAG
>SL_3KL_010_SEDDRAFT_10003110_pt1 | contig 15114 bp, 11 predicted proteins | sample SodLakKL_010_SED_2_FD_10381 | JGI IMG/M metagenome (IMG submission 10381)
TCCTCGGGATTCGGCAATGTAATATCGATGCGAGCGCGTCCCCGCCATAACGCCGAGGAAATGTTGTCCACCTGATCCTCCGGGACCACGGAGCGAACCACGGTTTCCAACTCCTCGAGATAGGACTGCACCACCGCGAGGTTCGTGCCATCGTCCATCCGCAGGCTTACCCGTACCTCGTTGGCGTCGGTCTCCGGGGTCAGTTCCACCGGAATGTTGCCGGACATCCAGTAAGCTCCGCCCACGAGAGCGATAGCCACACCGAAAACCGCGTAGCGGAAACGCAGGGCGCGATCGATGCGGCGGCTGTACCACCGCTCCAGCACGCCCAGGCGGGCCCGAAATGCGGCGCCCCAGTCCCCCTCGCCCCTCCCTCCCCTCGGCACTTTGAGGAACCGGCTGGCCAGCATCGGGACGAGGGTCAGCGCCACCAACAGGGAGCACATCAGCGCGAACACCACCACGAGGGCGAGTTCGCGGAACATCACAGCGGTGATCGTCTGCATGAAGACGATCGGGAGGAATATGACCGACGTGGTCAGCGTCGAGGCGATGATCGCGCCGCTCACTTCGCGGGTGCCGACGGATGCCGCACTCTTCAGACTCCGGGAGTTCTCCTCCCGCTGGCGCACGATGTTTTCGAGCACCACGATGGCATTGTCCACAATCAGACCGATACCGAGGGCGAGTCCGCCGAAGGTCATCTGGTTGAGCGACAGATCCCGGAAGTACAGCAGGCCGAATGTGGCGATCAGCGAAATCGGGATAGAAAGTGCGATGATGCATGTCGAGGAACCGTTGCGCAGGAATAAGTAGAGGACCAGCACGGCAAGAAGCGCCCCCCACATCGCTGCGTTCTGGACGTTGTCGATCGACTGCTGGATAAAGGTGCTCTGGTCGGAAACCACCCGGAGGTGCACATCCGTGCGTTCCGCATTGATGCGCCCGACCTGGTCTCGAACGGCTCGCGCCACCGCGACGGTGTTTGCTCCGCTCTGCTTCCGCACGCGAAACTGGATGACCGGGCTTCCATCGACCTCGACCAGCCGGCCCACATCCTGGTAGTCACTGCGCACTTCCGCGACGTCGCCCACCCGGATCGGAACGCCGTTGCGCGTGCTGACAACCACCTCCGCGATCTGATCGACCGAGTCGTACTCCGCGATCGCCCGGACGTAGAGATCACGCAGCCCATCCTTTACGTTCCCGCCGGGAGCGATGGTGCTGTCGCGGGAGATCGCCTGCTGCACCTCCTGAGCCGTCAACCCCATCGCCTGCAGCTTGTCCCGGCGCAACTCAACGCGGATCTCCCGGTCGATGCCTCCGCGCACATCGATTGTACCGACTCCCTCAATCTGTTCGAACCGGCGCACGATATCGCGTTCGATCACCCGGGTCAGGGACTCGAGGTCCCGGACATCGGAGCTGACCGCCACCGAGACGATTGAGATATCGTCCGGGTTGAATTTCCAGATGCGGGGTGTGGACGCGTCTTCGGGAAGGCTTCGGCGGACCCGCTCGAGCGCATCGCGCAGGTCGTTGGCAGCCTCCGCGAGATCGGTGCCCCTGGAGAACTCCAGACTCACCCAGCTGCCCCCTTCACTCGAGTGCGATGTGATTCGCTCGACATGCGGCACACCGGCGACCGCATTCTCGATCGGCTGGGTGACGAGCCGCTCCATCTCCTCCGGTCCCACATTGGCGTATCCGGTGCGAACGGAGATCCGGGGAAACTCGATTTCCGGCAGGAGATCGATCGGAAGATGCTTGAACCCCGTAATCCCGATCGTGATCAGGATGACGTAGAACATGGCCGTGGCGACGGGGCGTCGAATCGATAGGTCCGCGGGTGATGCCATTGGATAACCTGGTTAAATCGTTGGTTTGGCCGTTCTTAGTCGCTCGATCCGGAAGCGTCGGTCGCGCTCATGATGCGCTCGCGCTGTCGCTCCATGAACTGCCGGAGCACGTCGTGCTGCTGGAGCTCCTGCAATGCCAACAAGCGGTCCCATGAAATCGCGCGGGCCCGAGCCTGTTGCTCATCATCGTCCTCCCGGCTCAGCAGGTCGTGTCCCACGACAACAACCCAGCTGCCCGGCGCAATTCCGTCGATTCCACTGGCCGCGCGTCCGCGGGCGACCACCTCGATCTCCCGGTATTGGATCGGAGTGGGTGGAGAGAGCCCGGGAACCGGTCCTGTGGGGATTCCATCCACCTCCGCCCCAAAATCATCCCGGTCCAGTTCGCGCGCCAGGAACACGCCCATCCGTCCCGTTCGCGGATTCTCATGAAGCGCGCTGTTCGGAACGAGCGTCGCCTGCCTGGTCTCGCCGTAGAGAATATCCACATCCACGTACATCCCCGACCGAAGCAGTCCATCCGGGTTGGGAACATCGATTGTCGCCTCGGTCGAAAAACTCCCCTCCTGCAGGAATGGAGAGATCCGACTCACCGTCGCCTCAATCACCGAGTCGGGGAAGTGGTCCGATCGGATCAGTACGCTTTGCCCCTCTTCAATGAAACGCAGCATCTGTTCCGTGAGCGTCACCCGGACCTGAACGAGGCTCAGATCGCCCACGATAAACAACTGGGTGGAACCATCAACCCGCATTCCAACCTCCGCGTTGCGGCGACCGACAACCCCGCTCACCGGCGAACGCACCAGCGTCCGCTCAAGCATCCACTCGCGTTCGCTCACCGTCGACTCCGCCGACTCCACCTGTGCAAGCGCTCGGTTGTAATCGGCGTGCGCCGCTTCGACCTGGGCGCGCAGCCGGGTAATCTCCAACTGACTGATGAAATCGCGTTCGGCGAGTTGTTCGATCCGCTGCAACTCGGCCTGGAGCTCGCGCAATCGCGCATGGGCCTGCTCCGCCGAAGCCTCCTGCACCCGGAGGTTTGCCCGCGCCTGATTGAGCTGCTCCTCCGCCTGCCTGGAGTTGAGGCGCACGAGCGGATCATCCTTCTCCACGAAATCCCCGTTGCCCGCGAGGACGGCCTCGACCCGGCCCGTGACCTCGGGGTAGATGACGACCTGATTCCGCGCGCGAACCACGCCGCTCAAGCGTTGTTCGAGCGGCAACGCCCCAAGGCGGGCCTCGATGACTTCGACGGAGCGAACCGGTCCGTCCCGCTCGCCTTCGGAGCGGGCCGCGGCGCCCGCATCGGGATCGTCGGCGCCACAGGCGGCTAAGGCGATGGAAAATAAGAAAACCCCGGCCGGGCCGTACCAACGGCGTATCCATCCGGGAACCCTGCTCATACAAGAATCACACGACACACGTTTACGAACCCCGGAGCCCCTGTTTTGTTTCAACAAACTGAAATCTCCCGCCGATTCTGCTCTGCCGCACCGTATCGTATCGGATCCCGTCCGTCAGAATAACAAAACACGCTCCGGCCTTGAAATACCATCCAACCACACGCACATTATATTATGCTAACCGTTCGCGAGCCACAGCCAACTCCGGGCGACTCAACACAAACTGGAACGAAGTGAGGATCCATTACCCATGAAACACAATAAAACGGTTCACGATACCACGATGCAATTTCTTTCGCAACCGGGCGTGCGGAATCACAAAATCCGTGTCCGCCCATCGAAGCTCGTGTCGCTGCTGGTCGCAGCCGCGGCCATCTCAGGGAGCCTCGCGGCGGAAGTCATAGAAGAGCGAATCGGAACCCAATACGAGCCGATTCGCCTGGTTCGTGTGGTCGACGGCTTGGAACACCCTTGGAGTATCGCATTCCTCCCGGATCAACGCATGCTGGTGACCGAACGGGCCGGGCGTCTCAACATCGTCGAGAATGGCGCCGTCACGCCGGTTTCCGGCCTGCCCGACGACATTCATGCCCGCGGCCAGGGCGGGCTGATGGAGGTGCTCCCCCACCACGACTTCGAGAACGAACCCTGGATCTATCTCACCTATTCCCGAGGCGATGCCGACGGGACCGCAACGACCCTGGTTCGTGGGCGCCTTCAAGGTGATGAACTCATGGACCTGGAACAGATCTTTACCCAGGACCGGAAATCGGGGCCGGGACGCCACTACGGGTCCCGCCTCGCGTGGACAACGGATGGCTACCTGCTGATGAGCATCGGGGACCGCGGCGGCCAGCCGCCCCGCGCCCAGGATCTCGGCGACCATGCCGGTACGCTGCTCCGGCTCACCGAGACAGGTGAACCGGCACCGGACAACCCGTTCATGGAACAGGACGACGCGCACCCGGAGATCTACAGCTACGGACACCGGAACATCCAGGGACTTATCGTCGACCCGGAGTCGGGCGAGATCTGGTCCACCGAACACGGCCCGCGCGGCGGGGACGAGCTCAACGTGCATACGGCCGGCGGCAATTACGGATGGCCCGTCGTCACGCTCGGTCGTGATTATCGAACCGAGGGACCGTTCCCACACGCTGAGGCGCGCACACGGGAGGATATGATCGATCCGGTATATGAACTGCTCCCGACTCTGGCGCCTTCCGGACTCGCCCTCGTCACCTCCGACCGCTTCGCGCACTGGAAGGGAGATCTGCTCGCGGGCGGTCTCAGGGCCGAGCGTATTCGGCGGCTCGTTATCGAAGACTACGAGGTCATCCACGACGAGGAACTCCTTCTCGGCAAGATCGGACGGATCCGCGACGTTCGCGAGGGACCGGACGGCTATATCTACGTCGCCACCGACAAACGCGACGGCGCGATCTATCGCATCGAATCGGCACGGTAATACCGCGCCGGTCACGCTACACGCTTATCCTCCCCGAACCGGCGCCGGTACTCGCGCGGAGTCGTCCCCTGATACCGTTTGAAGAATCGGTCCAGGTGGGTCGAATCGGCGTAACCGAACTCGTGGGCGATTTCCGTAACCGACTTTTTCGAGTTCAACAACCGGCGGCAGACATGGTGAATGCGATGCTTCTGGAAATACTCCATCGGCGACATGCCGGTTGCGGCCCGAAAGAGCCGGGTGAAGTGATCGGGGCTGAGCCCGACCCGGCGCGCGACCGCCCCTACGCCGAACGTCCGCTGCTTCGCAACAATCTCCTCAATCTCCTCCAGGCTGCGCTGGATCTCGTGCCGGAACCCATGGTGCGGCGGAGCGTCACTCCAGCGGTCATATGCCTGCCCCAGAATGATGAGGAGCTTAAGAAAACAGGCCTCAAGGTATAGCAGAGGAACGGTTCCGGCTTCTCCCCGCCTGCGAATTTCCTCCAACTCAGCCGTACACTGCTGCATCCACGCGCCATCGAGCCGGAGGTGTGGGATGCGTCCGGGTGGAGGCCGGTTGTAGAGATTCGATGCAAAAAACAGGGGAACCAGATAATCGATGCTCCGCAGCGCCCGGATGTCCGCCAGAAACCATTCGGCGAGGTAGTAGATATTGATGATTCCAAGTCCGGCGCACCGCGCATAGGCGTGCGTCTGTCCCGGGGCGAGAATCAGGACCGAGCCCGCCCGGATTCGTTCTGTTGCCTCGTCGGTGACGTGATCCGCCTCACCGTGTGTCACGACGATGATCTCATAGAACCCGTGACCGTGCAATCCGGTTGGATTCTGCCGGTTAATGACCTCAACGCGAACCGGAGACCGGCTGCTGAGCCGAACCCTCGACTGGTTGATCGTGTGCGGCGCCGCATTCACTATATCGGATTCCTTATGAAATTTGACGCGTTTGTTCTAGTTAAAAAAAACCGGTGCCACGTATTATGGTCCCGGATAAACCCAACGAAAGAAACCCCATGTTGAAAATCGCAATTGTCGGCGCCGGGAACATCGGTAAAAACCATGCCCGCTGTTATGGACAGAACCCTGAAACCGAGGTGGTCGCATTCTGCGACATCGATTCCGAGCGCGCGGAAGCGGCGGCCAAGGAACACGACTGCAGCGCATTCTCCTCTTTGAAGGAAATGCTCGGCTCGGGGACTGCAATGGACGCGGCCAGCGTCTGCACCGCCGGGGAGGAGAACGGCGGGCATCACTATGAACCGACGATGGCGCTCCTGAGCGCTGGAATCCCTGTCCTGGGCGAGAAACCGATCTCCAATAAAATCCCGGAAGCCCGCGAAATGGTCGCCCTGGCGAAAGAGAAAGGGCTTCGCTACGGCATCAACCTCAACCATCGGTTCACCCCGGCAGCCGCGCGCGCGAAGGCGTGGCTCGATGAAGGGCGGCTCGGTGAGGTCCATTTCGTCAATATGCGGATGTGGATCAACAACAAGAACGAATCGAGTCCCCACTTCCACATGCGCGCCCTCCACCCGCACTCGATCGACATCATGCGATACTTCGGCGGCGATATCGTCCGCGTCCATGCATTCTTCAAGAAGGGCAAGGGGCGCACGATCTGGTCGAATGTCCAGGTCAACCTCCAGTTTGCCGACGGCGCGATCGGACACCTGCTCGGCAGCTATGACGGGGGTGGACCGGGAACTCCCTGGGGATTGGAGACCTGCGAAGTGGTCGGTTCGGATGCGCGTGTCATCATCGACGACGCCTGCGAAAAGCTCACCTTCAGCCCGCGGTTCTCACCGGAGCAGGAGTCCTATGCCTGTCTGGGTGGAATGAAGAGCTTCGGCGAAACCTTTCAGTCCCGGATCGATGCATGGGTCCGCGATCTTGTGCAGGAAACGCCGCCAGACGAGATCCAGGGAAGCGGTGAGGAAGCGCTGAAGGCGCAATGCGTCATCGAAGCCGCCATCGAGAGCTGGGAAAACGGAACCGTCGTCACCCTCGATCAGCGCTGATCCGGCGCGGACGAACGGTACACACAGACCACCTGAACCAACGAAAGAACACGCATGAAACTCGGACTCAACTCAGTACTCTTCGGCGGCCACGACCTGGAAACCGCCTTTAAATACACCGCCGTCTGCGGTTACGACGGGATCGAGCTCTCGGCGATCCCGAATATGGGAGAACACCTCGTCATCGACCGCTGGCGTGAGATCGCTCCGGATGCCAAACGTCTGGCCTCCGCGTACGGCCTGGAACTGCTCGCGATCGAGCAACCCTCAAGGGACGCAGAGCGCATGGAGGAGGCGATGCAGGCGGCCGCGGAACTCGAAATTCCCGTCATCAATTGCGGCCCGGGCGGGAAGACCGATGATCCCTCGACGTTGAACGAGGTCATCGATTCCCTTGGCAAACTGGTTGAGCGAGCCGAGCACTACGGACTCATCCTCTGCGTCAAAGCGCACGTCGGCCACGCCGTCTACAATACGCCGACCAGCCTCAAGGTTCTCGAAGCGATTCCATCTCCGGCCTTCGGGCTCGACATGGACCCGAGCCACATCCACCGGGCCGGGGAAAACCCGGTCGAAGCCCTGAACGCCGTCATCCAGCGCATTCGCCACGTGCATATCCGCGACTGCAAAGGCCGCGAGAAGGGTCCCGGGAAACCGGAGATGCAGGCGAACGGACGCGGCGATATCGACCTGATCGGATACATCCGGGTGCTGCACGAAAACGGGTACACCGGACCGGTGAATCTCGAGGTGATCGGGGCCAAGGATTACGGGTTGCCCGAGTGCGTGGCGATCGCTGCGGAGACCCGCGGTCACATGCAGGCCTGCCTCCAAGCGTGCGGTGCACGGTAACGTCATGACGATCGGAATCGGAGTACTCGGATTCGCCCACGGACACGTCAACAGCTACTGCAAAGCGTGGCGCGAGCACCACGCGGACCGCGTCCGCCTCATCGCCGCCTGGGATCACGATACGGAACGACTTCGGCAGGGATGTCACGCGCACGGCACCGAACCATCCGGGTCGGTTGACGTGCTCCTGGCGCGCGATGATCTTGCCGCCGTCGTCATCGCCGCCGAGACTTCGCTCCATGCCGAGTTGGTGGAGGCCGCGGCCGAAGCGGGAAAAACAATCATTTTGCAGAAACCCGCGGCCCTTGCGCTCGCCGAGGCGGACCGCATTGTCGAGGCGGTCCGGCGGACCGGCGTCCGGTTCACCCTCGCCTGGCAGATGCGCGTCGACCCCCAGAACCTTGAGATGCGGGATCTGATCGCGGATGGCGCGGTCGGACGGGTGCTCATCGTGCGCCGGCGGCATTGTTTGATGACCCACCGCATGAAGGGATTCGACCAGACCTGGCACGTAAAACCCGAGCTCAACCGCGGTATGTGGGCGGATGACGCCGCGCACGCCATCGATTTTCTCTACTGGTTGTTCGGCATGCCGGAAAGCGTCAGCGCGGAGATTGCCACGCTATACAATCCGCAAGTCCCCGACGACCATGGCATCGCCATCTACCGCTACGCGAACGGAATGATGGCGGAGGTGGTCAGCTCGTTCGTGGCCGTAGCCGGCGAAAACACCACCGAGATCAGCGGGGACCGCGGCGTGATCATTCAGAACTTCGGCGATCAGCCCAGCGCCGGAGCGCCCAAACCGAACGGGGCCACAGCACTGAAGTGGTTCTCGGAAGAGCGTGGCGCCTGGCAATACAGCGACCTCCCCCCGCCCGATCACCAGGGCGTCCGCATCACCGGTCTCGCCGCCCCGCTGGTCGAGTTCCTCGCGCAAGAGCGGGAGCCAATCGCGACAGCGGAGGAAGGCCGCGACGTCCTCAGAATGACCCTCGCCTCCTACGAGGCTTCCGAACAGGGCCGCCGGATCCCGCTACCCCGCTGACGCCAGGGCGCGGAAAACCCAGTCACCTTCACTCACAGAAACCATGCCCAGTACCAAACGCAACAAACCCAATATTCTCCTGATTGCCGTCGATTCCCTGCGGCGGAATCATCTGAGCTGCTACGGCTATCACCGGTTGACCACGCCGCACATCGACCGGTTCGCGGCCGACGCCACCCTCTTCGAGCGAACCTTTTCGCCGCACGTTCCCACGACCTCGGCGTACGCATCCATGCTGACCGGCCGGGATTGTTTCGGAACCGAGGTGGTGGCCCTGCGCCACAAGGGCGGGCTCACCCCGAAGATCCGGACCCTGGCCGAGGTGCTCCGCGACGAGGGCTACGAGAGCACCTGCGTTGGATTCTCCAGGAATCCCGCCTCGCGCGGGTTCGACAACTACCTCGATTACAAGAGCTGGGGTGACTGGGAGAACCGACCGCTTACAAAAGCGCAGAATCTCAACGAGGTTGCGCTGCCCGAGATCGAGCGACTGCAATCGGAGGAGAAACCGTGGTTCGTTATGCTCCGGCACATGGACCCGCACTCGCCGTACCTGCCCCCGGCGCCCTACGACCGGATGTTCTACCACGGCGACGAGTGCGACCCGGAGAATCGGAGCATGGATCCGGTCATGGCGTTCAAGCCGTTCCGCGACTACTTCCAATCCTGGATGCCGCCGGGCATCACCGACCATCGCTACATCGACGCCCAATACGACGGAGCGATCGCCTACATGGATGCATGTATCGCGGCGATCTTTGAACAACTCCAGTCCATGGGAATTCTCGACGACACCATTGTCGTCCTGAACGGCGACCACGGGGAAATCCTTTACGAACATGATTGTTGGTACGATCATCACGGGCTTTACGAGGGGAACCTGATCGTCCCACAGATCATCCGATACCCGCGCAAGCTTCCCTCTGGCGCGCGCGTCTCCGGCTACAACCTGCACCGCGACCTGGTCCCCACCCTGCTCGATCTGGCCGGACTCAAATGCAGCGACACGTTTGATGGGAAATCGCTGCTCCGGTTGGTTCGGGAACGGGAGGCCAGTTTCGACGCGGAGTTCTACATCACCGAGTGCACCTGGATGCGGAAACATGGATGGCGCACGCCGCACTGGAAACTGATTGTCGCCCTGGAGCCGGATTTTCATCACAAACCGACCGTCGAACTGTACAACATGGTCGAGGATCCGCGCGAGCAACGCAACGTTGCCGAGCGGCACCCCGACGTGGTCGATCTGCTCCGCGGCAGGATGGAGGGCTTTATCGCCCGTCGCGAAAAGGAGACCGGCACCACCAACCCAATGTATACCCAGAAGGGCTGGCACGGGGTCGAGGGAATCGATTTCTTCGAATCCAGCGACCAGGCCTACGAGACACTTCACATCGGCGATGCCGAAACCGCTCGCAGAATTCAGGCACGGGAGAAGTAGCCCCCATGGATCGCACCGGGAAGCTGATCACCATCATCGGACGAGGGCACTCCGGCACGCGCGCCATCTCGCACACCCTCAGCGCCAGCGGCGTCTACATGGGCGAGCCGCTCAACACATCCGGTGACCTGATCCCGCCCGACGACATGTACGCCGCGTGCAGGGTTATCGCCCGTCACATCCGCCACCTCGGCGGCGTGCAATGGGATTTCTCCCGGCTCCATTCCGGGCCGATCGACCCGGAATTTCGCCGGCTGGTCGAATCGTACCTCGTGTCGATCCTGCGTAGCGATTCAGCTGTGAAGGGGTGGAAGATCCCCGAAACCACCCTCGCATTCCCATGGATCGCCCGGATCTTTCCGGAAGCATACTACATCCACTGGGTACGCGATCCGCGCGACGGCATTCTAAGCACGCACAAAACCGATGATCTGACGGATTTCGGCGTGCCGTACGACACCTCCGATGACCTCTACGAACGGCGCGCGATCAGCTGGAAATACCAGGTCGAGATCGTCAAGGCGACACCCCGCCCGAAACGTTTTCTTACCGTCCGCTTCGAGGATTTCGTCCTCGAGCAGGACCAAACCCTCCGGCGCCTCGAAGAATTCCTGGGGATTCCCTTGCAGAAGATCGAGGTCCGCCCCGACGCCGTCGGTCGATGGAAAACAAGCGACACAAACGCTGATTTTCCGTTCTGGAGAGAGGATTTGAAAGCGTTTGGATACCGCTCTGAGACGGCTTGAAACGTGCGTGTGGTGCGTGTCTTCAACATTCGGAACTCGACTTCGCGACTCACCCTGCCTACCCCTCACAGGATATGAAATACCGCATACTCGGATCCACAGAGCTCAACGTTTCAGTCATCGGTGTCGGCACCTGGCAATTCGGCGGCGAATGGGGTCAGACTTTTTCCCAGGCCGATGTCGACGCGATCTTCGACGAAGCGCGCACCCGCAACATCAACCTGATCGATACCGCCGAATGTTACGGGGACCATCTCTCCGAACAACTCGTCGGCAGAGCGATCGCCCGGGACCGGGACCAATGGGTTGTGGCGACCAAGTTCGGCCACAAGTTCCACGCCCCGTTCGAGCGGACCGAACCCCGCAGTCCACAGGATATCCGCGTCCAGCTCGAGGAGTCCCTCAAGGCTTTGCGCACCGACGTCGTCGATCTCTACCAGTATCACTCCTGGAGTGACGAGAGCTTTTTCGACGACGACGTCCTCGCCGTACTGAATCAGGCGCGCGATGAGGGCAAGATTCGGCATATCGGCAACTCCGTCGGATCCAACAGGAATGTGAAGCAGCTTGAGAAGTCGAGGGAGATGGGAATCGAGACCATCCAGATCGTCTACAACCGGCTCGATCGCGGCCCTGAGGAGGCCGGCATCTTCGACCTCTGCCGCGGACAGAACCTTGGGGTCCTCGCACGGGTGCCGCTCGCGTCCGGGTACCTTTCCGGCAAGTACCAGCCAGGGCATTCGTTCGAAGCCTCCGATGTGCGATCCCGCCAGCCCGATGACACCCGATCCCAACGGATCGCCGAGGCGTTGCGTATCCAGACCGAGGAGGTGCCCGACGGCGTTCCAATGGCGCAATGGGCGCTCGCGTGGTGCCTGCGGGATCCGGTCGTCACCTGCGTGATCCCGGGGTGCCGTTCCGCGGAACAGGTGGCCTCCAACGCCACGGCGAGCGAACGACTGGAGTCCGTCCGCCTCGATTGATTCGTCTCCGTATCCGCCCCGTGAAAGCAATCGCCATCACCGCGAACAAGCGGGTCGAACTCCTCGACCGGCCCGAACACACCGGCCCGCTGGGATCCAGCGAGGTAGCCGGCCCCACGCTGGTTTCGCTCGTAAGCCCGGGGACGGAGATCCACGCCAACTTCCTCGGATCCCGGTTCCCCTCCTATCCAGGATACGCCTGCGTTTTTCAAATCGAAGATGCGGGGTCGGATGTAACCGATCTCCAGCGCGGCGATATGGCTTTTTCGATGGGGGAACACGGCTCCGTCCAACGGGAACAGCGGCAACGCGTTCTGCCCGTCCCTCCCGGACTCGTTCCGGAGGAAGCCGTCTTTGCCCGTCTGATCGGTGTGGGTATGACCACGCTCAATACCACCAACGTGCGGCCCCCGGCGCACATTCTCGTCACCGGGCTTGGTCCGGTGGGCAACCTGGCGGCGCAGGTGTTCGCCCTGTGCGGGTACCAGGTCACCGCCGTCGATCCGGTCGAAGCGCGGCGTGAGGCGGCTGCGGAGGCCGGGATCCAAGACGTGCGCTCCGCGGTCGACGCCCCCCCGAACGATCTTAAAGGCCGCATCGCCCTGCACCTCGAATGCAGCGGACACGAACAGGCCGCCCTCGACGGTTGCCGCACCGTCTGCCGGCACGGCGAGGTCGTTCTGGTCGGCCTGGCGTGGAAGCGCAGAACCGAATGCTACGCCGCAGAACTGCTGGCCGCCGTCTTTCGCAACTTCGCCGTGCTCCGCAGCGGGTGGGAGTGGGAACTCCCTGTGCTCCCCGAACGATCCTCCCGGCATTCGATGTTCGGCAACTACCGGATTGCCCTCGACTGGCTTGCCGAGCGGAAGATACGAGTCGATCACCTCGCCGCCCTATACCAACCCGAACAGGCTCAGCAGGTCTACGAGGGTCTGTTGAACCAAACCCTGCCCAAACCAACCGCTCTTTTCGACTGGCAAGGAAGCCGGGAGTTCAAGTAAGGTTTCCGTCATTTCCCTCGTATGAATCGCCCCAACATCCTGATCATCTACACCGACCAGCAACGCTGGGACGGCCTCGGCGCGAACGGTAACCGGGATATTCTGACTCCAAACCTCGACCGCCTGGCGGCGGAAGGAGTGAACTTCGACCACTGTTTCGCGCAGAATCCGGTCTGCATGCCAAGCCGGGTCAGTTTTCTCACCGGACAGTACCCCTCGACGCTCGGGATCACCCACATGGGCGTCCCGGTTCCCGAAGAGACCGTGACGTTGCCGCGTCTGCTCCGGCCCTGCGGGTATTACAGCGCCAACATCGGCAAACTCCACTTCCTGCCTCATGCCAACCGGAACCACCGTACCCGGCATCCGGATTACGGGTTCGATCTCCTCGAGATCAGCGATGAACCGGGCACGTACGAGGACGCCTACCGGGCATGGGTCCGCCGCAGGGATCCCCGGCAGCTCCCCCTGGTCAGCGCCGGCTCCGCGCCGATGGCGGAGGTCTGGTACAAGACGATGGGGATCCAGGACACAGTCGAGCACCCCGACGAACGGTTTCCGCTCCACCCACTCCCCTCCCGCTGCCGTGAGGAATTCACCCACACCGCGTTTGTGGCGGATCAGACCATCGACTTCATGAGGCGACAGAATCAGGCCGGGCAACCGTTTCTCTGCATCGCCGGGATTTACTCGCCGCACTCGCCATGGTTGGCGCCCCAGCGCTACTTCGATCAATACGATCGGGGTGCACTCGCCATCCCCGCATTCCCCCCCGAGGTCGATGCAGAGCGCGGATCGGATCGTTTCTCCGACGCGGAACTGCGCGGGGCCCGGCAAGGATACTACGGCCAGATCAGCGAAGTGGACCACCACGTCGGCCGCATGCTCGATGCAATCGAAAGCATGGGGATCGCGGAAAATACGATCGTTCTATTCACCTCGGACCACGGCGAGTGGCTCGGCGAACACCTGCGCTACGGAAAGGGCTACCCCGCGCATGATCAATGCAGCCGGGTCCCGCTCATTCTCCGGTGGCCGGGTGAAGTCGACCCTGGGCGTACCGTTTCCCATCTCGTCGAAGGAGTCGACGTGCTTCCCACCCTGCTCCAGGCGATCGGCGCCCAGATCCCTCCGCACCTGCAGGGAGATTCGCTCTGGGATTGCTTGCGCGGCGATGGCGCGCCGCTCAAGAGCGGCGCGCTGACCGAACACACCGGTTGGAAGAGTTTCCGGACCGAACGCTTCCGCTATGTGGCTCACGCGGATGGACGGGAGTTCCTTTACGATCTGGATCAAGAATGGGGGGACTACCGCGATGTGTCGGACCGCAGTGAGTATGCTGGAAACCTCGCGGAGGTGCGCAAGGAAGTCATCCAACGACTGATCGAAATGGAACGCCCCCGGGCCCGCGTATGGCCCTACTGACCGGACGGCGAACACCGCGTGTTTCCTCCCGGCTTTTACGGACACGATTCCGTGCTCGCATCAACCAAACGACTTCACTAGGCGTTGGAGTATGGTACAAGCAGAAGATCCAAAACACCGAATCATGTTCGTGGACGCCCATCCCGACGACATGCAAGGAGCTGCCGGCGGATACCTGGCACGATTGAAGGACTCGCTCGAATTCGTCGGATTGGAAACGACGCTGACCGACGGCACGGTCGGGCATTTTCGCGCTGAATACCTGAAACATCCCGAACGGCTGCGGGAGATACGGCAACGCGAGGCCGCTGAGGGCGCTCGCCTGCTCGGATTCGAGCATCGATTGCTCACGGATCGACACGGCAATTACTTCAACGACGCGAACCTCGAAGTGAACCGCATCACCAAGGGCACGGTCTGGGCGGCGGTTCGGGAGTTCAAACCGGATTTGCTCCTGACCCTCCCGGTTAACGAGGTAGCGGATCATTACGGAATGCATAACGACCACACGAACGTCGGAGAGATCGTAAAGCGGATCGCCTACCTGATTCCGGCCCCGTACGCATTCCCGGAATACTACGACCCGGAAGAGGTGAACCGCATGGACGAGGGCGCCGAACCGGACCACATCAATCCCCCCGTGATTGTCACGGTGCATGACGGCTACTCGGGCCAGATACAACCCGATCTGGTCATCGACATCGAGGCTTACAGCGACACCAAAGCCGAGGCGTGGGGCAAACACGAGTCCCAATGGCGCGAATGGCTTCCCTGGATCGGCCGCTACCCCCCACCCGCTGACTTTGCCGAGCTGAAGACGCGCATGGGGGGCCGCCGCAGGCGTCTTGCGCGCGGCCTCGGCCTCAAGGAC
>SL_3KL_010_SEDDRAFT_10003111_pt1 | contig 15113 bp, 10 predicted proteins | sample SodLakKL_010_SED_2_FD_10381 | JGI IMG/M metagenome (IMG submission 10381)
GATGAGGAAGGCGCGGACTTGTCCTACCGTCTGCTCCTGCGCGATCCGTCCCGCGTGCACGATCTGCTCAACGAACTGCAGGCCAACACCTCCATTTCGCGGGTGACCACCATGAAGGCGGAAGAAGAGTCGGAAGTCTGATCCCCCATCCACCATTTTTATCAAAAAATCACATTTTAGCAGTATTTAGGAGTATTAAGCAGTTATTATGACGCAACGCAACGAAAAAATACCGGTTCCCGCCAAACTCCGCTGGAGAGAGATACGGGTGCGCATTTTCCCGTTTCTGATCTTTGTGCTCGTCGCCGGCGTGGTGATGTGGCTCTGGCGGGACAGGGTGGAGGCCACCACCATGATCGGCCGGGTGGTGGGCAAGCAGGCCGAGGTACGCAGCCCGCAGCCCGGCTCCCTTGCGGACTTGACGGTTAGCCCCTTTGACGTGGTGCAGGCCGGCGACGTCATCGCCCGCCTGGTGATCACCGATCCGCAGATCATGCAGGCCGAGCTGGCGGTTGTGCTGGCCCAGATAGAACTGATCCGGCTATCGCGCGATCCGTTTGTGGACCAGGAACGCAATCTGCTCAACTACGAATCCATGCAGGTGGACCTGATGGAGAACCGCGCCCGCCTGGGCATGGCGCGCATCCACAAGCAACAGGCACTCCGTGAGTATGAGCGGCTGGAGAGCATGGATGAGCGCGGTCTCACGGCCAAGGAAATGCTCGAGCGCGCACGCGCGGAGTATGAGGCCCTCCGGGAGGAAGTGGTCGTGATCGAGGAGCTGGTGGACCGGCTTCAGGCACGGCTGGAACGGTTTGACCTGGACAAGGTGAGGGATCACTGGGATGAAAACGATCCGCTGGCCGCAGCCCTCAAGGTGCACCAGCGCACGCTTGAACGGATCGAAGCCGAAATGATGCCGATAACGCTGCGCGCCCCGGTGAGCGGACAGGTGGCACAGGTATTCAAAATGAGCGGCGAATTTGTGGACCAGGGCGATCCGATCCTTCGCATCTACGCCTCGCAGCCCGACTACATCGTGGGATACATCCGGCATCCGCTTTTTGTCCAGCCCGAGCCCGGAATGCAGGTACTGGTGCGCAAGCAGGGCCGCGATCGGCATGAAGCCATCATGGAGATCGAAAGCGTAGGGGTGCAGATGGAAACGGTGGAAGAGTTTACCTCGTTGTTTCCTGAACAGCCGTTTGAAACCATCGGGCTTCCGGTCCGCATAGCTCTCAATCACGAACTGGATCTGCGTCCCGGCGAGGTTGTCGACATGCGGCTGATGCACTGAACGTGGCTGATGCACTGATCCCATATTCCATGCCTGTTTTAAGAAGATGTCCCGGAGCGCTGGTTTCATCCATGGTTATGGGGGTATCACTTATGGCGATACCCGTTATTGCGGCAACTCTTGTGGCGGCATCTCTTATGGTGTCATCTCTTGTGGCACCATCCGTTATGGCGGCATCCGTGCCGTCCGTACCGTACGGGCCCGCCGTCTCGCAGCATACGCCGCAGATTGTGATCAATGAGGTGCAGTCATCCAACAGGTCCACCCTTGCCGACGAAGACGGCGATTACGAGGACTGGGTGGAGCTGTACAACGCGGGCTCCGACACCGTGAATCTGAACGGATACGGCCTTACCGACCGCGAAGGCGACTTTTTCCGCTGGGTGCTCCCCGACACCACCATACCGCCTGGCGGATTCATGCTCATCTGGGCTTCCAGCAAAGACCGGAGAACCCCCGGGATGCCGCTTCACGCCAGTTTCAGCATTGCCTCAGAAGGCGAGCCCCTGCGACTGACCGATGTAAACGGAAACCGGGTGGATACGCTTGCCGCCACACCCATCCCCACAGACTATTCCTACGGCCGCTACCCCGACGGGGCGGACCACTGGCGCCTGTTCGACGACCCGACTCCGGGCGCATCCAACCGTGATTCTCCCTGGCAGGGCATTGCCGATCCGCCGGTCTTTTCCCATCGCCCCGGGTTCTACACGGACGCCCTGGACCTGGACATGGATGCCGGCCATCCGGATGCCGTGATCCACTACACGACGGACGGATCCGTGCCCACGACGGATTCACCGGTGTTCGAAGGGCCGGTCCGAATCGACCGGCGGGATCAGGAGCCGGATGTCTTCACGGGCATCCGAACGGGGCCTCAGTTCTGGTTGGCGCCATTTGAGCCGGTATTCAAGGGACATGTGTTCCGGGCCATCGCCGTGCGGGACGGTTACAGGAGCAGCGAGGTGGCGACCGGAACGTGGTTCATCCACCCGGAGGGAGCCGACCGGTACTCTTTCCCGGTCATCGCGCTGGCTGCCGACCGGGAGCATTTCTTCAGCGCTTCCACCGGCATCATGGTCCCGGGTGATACCTATGATCCGGACAATTCTGTGTGGAGCGGAAATTACCATGAGCGGGGGGATGCATGGGAGCGCCCGGCGCACATGACGTTCTTTGATCTGCACCCGGATCCTTTTGTACACCATCGGGCGGCCTGTCGTGATGTTCCGGTGGATGGGGCTCTTGGCCTCGGCGCCATTCCCGTCATACCCGGCGGAGACGCGGCCTCCACGCCGCCGGATCACGCGGCCTCCAAGCCATCCGGTGACGCCGTTGCCATCGTGCCCGGTGGTCATGCCGCTGCCGGTGTGTCGTCCGGTGACGCGATTTCCGTCTCCTCTGGAGACGCCGTTGCCACCGTGCCCGGCAATCATGCAACTGCCGCCGTCCCCGGCGCGGAAAACGCTCCCCTGCATGGGTTTTCACAAAACGTGGGTGTGCGCATCCACGGAGGGGCCACACGACGCTATCCGCAGAAATCGCTGAGGATCTACGCCCGAAGTGTGTATGACTGGAGTCCGGAGATCAGCTGGCCGCTGTTTCCCGACCTTCGGAAAGCCGGATCGGAGGAGCCGCTGGAGACATGGAAACGGTTTATTCTGCGTTCCTCCGGTGACGACTGGTTCCACACCATGTTCAAGGACGCCCTGGTCCAGTCGCTCTACGCCGACAGGTGCCTCGACCAGCAGGCATATCGTCCCGCCGTGGTCTTCATCAACGGCGAATACTGGGGCATCCACAATATCCGCGAGCGCTATGACGGATGGTATGTGCAGCTGAACTACGGCATCCACCGGGATGATGTCGGGATCCTTACGGATAACGCCGTGCTGAACCACGGCAAAGAGGAAGACCGGCAGCATTATCTGGAGATGCGGGATTTTGCGGCTGCGATGGATCTTTCGGAACCGGAACACTATGCGCATATGAAGACGCTGATGGATATCGACAACTACTTGGCGTACAAGACGTTCCAAGTCTATGCCGCCAATGCCGACTGGCCCCACAACAATATCCGGTACTGGCGGAAACGCACGGATTCGTACCGACCGGATGCCCCCTATGGACACGACGGACGCTGGCGCTGGATGATTTTCGACCTGGATGCCACGTTTGGGTATCCCTACTCTGGCAGTGGCGAAGGATGGGCTCAGTATGACCAGGATAACATCGAATGGATCACCGGTCTGGGAAATCCGCGTGTTCCGCAAACATGGGTCAATCAGCTGTTCAATAACCTGATCGAAAATGAGACGTTCCGGCACCGTTTCATCTCGCTGCTGGCGGGAGACCTGAACACCAGGTTCCGGCCGGAGTTTGTTGCCGGTAGGATCGGGGAATTCCGTGATGTCTACGCGCCCGAGATCGAAGAGCACCGAGATCGGCATTTCTACAGCGCCGGCCGCAGTGAGCAGGGCTGGCAGCACCACATCCGCGTGATGAAGGAATTTGCGCAACGGCGTCCGGCATACCTGAGATCTTTTGTGATGGAACATTTTGACATTGATGATACGGTTCGGCTGGAGCTGAACGTGCCGGACATAAGAGGCGGGCACGTTGAGGTCGGCGGGATCCCCATCCACAAGGACACTCCCGGAGTGCCTGAGGAGCATTACCGATGGACCGGTACCTGGTTTGAAGGCGTGCCGGTAACCATGAAGGCAGTACCGGAAGAGGGCTGGGTGTTTCTGGAGTGGCAGAACCTGAACGGCGAGCCGTTTGATTTCGACGAAATATCGGTGCAGGGTCCGGCCGATCCCGGCGAAATATCGTTTGTGTGGATCCCGCAGGATGATCTTGCCATTACGGCCGTTTTTCTGCGGGTTGAGGATACACAAGCCGAACCGGACGAGCAGCAGCCCTCACGATTCCGCCTGCACCAGAACTATCCCAACCCGTTCAACAATCAGACCACGATACCATATGATCTGCCGGAGAGGGCGGCCGTGACCTTTGAGATCCACAGCGTGACCGGACGACTGGTCAAAAGAGTCGACCTGGGATTGAGAGAACCCGGCAGCCATTCCATGCGCCTGGATACCCGGGGTATGGCAAGCGGGGTGTACCTGTACCGCATGATCGCCGGGCCGGATGCGGGCGCGACCGGCTCAGGAGCGACGGGCTCAGGAGCGACGGGCTCAGGAGCGACCGGCTCAGGAGCACCCGTGGCGACACCTCCCCAAAAAATGATCCTGATACGCTGAAGCCACTGTAAAGCGTTCTATCAAAGCAGCAGCGATAGCAGCATCAATTCCAACCACAATAGAAATAACAACAGAGATAGCGGCAGCAGCAATAGCAGCAGCAACATCCAATTCGCGGAACACCGCGCCATCTGATCCGGCTGACACCCCCTGGACAGCTCGCATTTCGGTTTGCTTTATTGCCCTGTAGAAAGTAACATTGACAGAATAGATCTTTTCGAATTTTTCATGACCCCTTCGCTATCTTGCCCCGGCACTTTCTCAATGTCTAAATCCACATATCGAAGATCTCTTGGTATCCTGACCGTTTTTGTTTTTCTGTCCGGATTCGTTACTGCTGGATCAGGCCAGGAGCCGTCACGCGGCATTGAGCGCGGTTCACCCGGCTCGCCCGATTCACCCGGTTCTCTGACGGACCGCCACGGTGCGATAGAAGCCCCTTTTACCGCCGCCCACCCGAAAATCCGCCACAGTGGAGAAACCCGCGCCTCGCAGACACCGGGACACCATTCCCATATTGGTCATGGCCATACACATTCTCTGAGTATCTATCGCACTGACCGGCATGAAGAAAAGGTCATTCACATAACAGACTATTTATATCGGCAGCCGGAAATCAGGGAAGCCCATCAGGCGTATTTGCGGATGAAAAAAGAATCGCCGGAAGAGCTGGCGATTATGGCCCGGCCCGTTGTAAACGAGGTTGGCGACACCCGGAATTTCTTCGTGTTTAATATCGACAAGAGCGGACCGGGCTCGCCGGTTTATGACGAAGTCCTTTTTGAGCTTCGGGCAGCAGGGACGGCATCGGAAATATGGGTGGAACAGGAAGAGCTGGGCCCGGGAAAAATTGATGACGATGTCGTCAGTGCCATGATGGAAGCGCTCGAAGAGCGGACCCCGCCCAATTCGATAAACCCGGACCAGGGAATCATCCTCAACAACATCGATATTTTTGCCCAGGGAAACCCTGACCTGGTGCCCGATCCCGACGGCACGGGCGTCGTCAAGGTCCTCATCGCCAATATACAGGACGGCTGGGATCCCGATACGGGCGGAGGTTTCACCGCCGGATTTTTCAATCCCGCCGATCTGGCTCCCCGCACGGTAAACCGCAACAGCAACCAGGCGGCCATTCTGTACATCAACTCATACCCGGGCATCTACACCGACGATCAGCCGGCCAATCCCAACCGGCCGCTCAACACGGTAGCCCACGAATTCCAGCACCTCATCCAGGCCGGCCGCGGCAACCTGATCACCTTTCTGGACGAAGGCCAGTCCGAGGTCGCTGAAATTTTCAACGGTTTCAATGCCCGCTCCATGGTATTCCTCAATGATCCGGCCGAGGTGAGCGGAAATGTGGAAACGCAGAGCATGGACGGCTTCCTGCGCTGGCGGACCGGTGAACAGGCGGTACTCAACGACTATCAGCGCGCCCAGCTTTTCCACGGTTACCTGTATGAGAGGGTCGGGGTGGATGCGGTTGGACGCCTGACACAAAGCGGATCGGGCAATCCCTGGGTACAGTACCAGAACATTCTGAACAGTGCCGGTTCCGGACTCGACTTCAGGGAAGTGCTGGCAGATTTTTATGTATCCAACTGGGTGAATAACCCGGGAATCGCTGACAGTCGCTATGGATACACCCTGCCCCAGCTTACCGGTGTGCGGGCCACCAATCCCGCCAAACGCTTTGGCACCGAAGAGCGTGCCTGGGTCCGCAATGAAGCGGTCTCCCTCCGCTACGGCAGCGCCCAGTACACCGAATGGCGTTTTGTCGAGGACCTGTCCCTCAGCGTCAACTCCCCTCAGGAGATCAGACATTATGTTATTGCGGAAGCGGACGGAGCGGACGGACCGCCGGAAATTATCCCACTGACGGGTGACATTTCCTTCGACGGGATGTACCGTTCGGTGGTCCTGGTTTCGGTCAATACCGTGGTGCAATCCGTCACTAATTTCGGAAGCCGGCAGTTCACCTATTCGGCCGAGTGGATCCCCACTGAGCTCCGGGAGGTGGATATCTCCTACTCCGTGAAACCAACGGCAGGGTTTGTTCCCTTCCCGTTCGTACTCTCATCGGACGTAACCTTCCTGGGCGTGGCCGTGCGGCTGGATCCGCAATACGATGGTCTGCTCCAGGGTGTTTATTTTGACCTTTGGCATACCACGGAGTCGGTGGAAGGGACCGGCACGCTGCAGGTGATCCTTACCGATTCACGCCTGAATAGCGGCTCGGGTCCGGATGCCATTTACGTCCCCAATGACGTCATCACATTCCGGGAACTGGATTTTTCGGAGCTGAGGCCCGGTAAAAATACGGTTGACTTCTCCGAAGATCAAATAGACCTGGAAGCTGATGTGAACTACCATTTCTACTTCCGGGTCGTCGATGAGTCGGAGGATGCGCGATTGCTGTTTACCTTCGACCAGGGATCAAATGAGAAAACGGATAAAAACTATTATCCGGTGCGTACGCTTCTTGGCGGCTACAATCCTGAAGGCGACCTCACGGGCTGGTCGCGTCTTCTGGGCAACGAAGACAACCCTCGGGACAATGATAATAAAAACATGATCATGACCACTCGGGTGCTCAGTCTCGTCCCATTGGATGAAGATCGCCCGGAACAGCCCGTATCCGACCGGTTTGAGCTGCTTTACAACTACCCCAACCCCTTCAACAATGAAACCCTGGTTTGGTTCAACATTCCGGCAAGCGTCACGGAGGAGGTGCGCGTACGCGTAGAAGTTTACGATATCCTTGGCCGCAGGGTGATGACGCTTATGGATGAAAACCGCTCTTCAGGGAAGCAGGATGTTCTGTTCGATGCAGGGCATCTGTCCAGTGGTATTTATATCCTCAGGATGATTGCCGGGGGAAGCGCCGATTCACACAAGCTTATGCTGCTGAAGTAAGATTGCCTGTGCATTTGTGTGCATGTAAAGACTTCTCAGCACCTTTTCTCTGTCAGGCCTGGTTGGTCAGCTCGATTACCGTCAGTTCGGGACGCACCAGCCTGACCGGGACGCCGACCATGCCTATGCCGACATTCACGTAGAGCTTGTGTTGACCGATTTCATACAGCCCCTTGGCGTACTCGTGAAACAAATGGATCGGATAGAAAGGCACGCCCATCACCTCGAAACCGATCTGCCCGCCATGGGTGTGTCCGGCCAGTGTCAGATCTATCCTGCGGTCCTGCGCATCATTGAAGAGATCCGGGCGGTGCGAAAGGAGTATCCGGAAGCCATCTCCCGGCATGTTTTGCATTGCCTGGTTGATGCGCAATGAGTTCGGGGAACCGACTTCGATATCATCCACGCCGAGCAGGGTAAGCGACTCTCCGTTGATGCGAAGCGTCTGCCGGTCGTTGGTCAGCAGGTTTACCCCCTGTTGCCGCAAGGCGGAGCTGACCAGTGGTGCCGAAGCATAGTGATCATGGTTGCCCAGGCACCCGTAAACACCATATTCGGCTTTCAGATCGGTGATGGTGCGGTAAAGGGCCGGGATTTCGGAGGGAGAATTATCCACAAAATCACCTGTGATTGCCACCAGGTCGGGATGCTGTTCATTTGCCAGGTGGAAAATGTCACGCATTTGCTGCTCGGTCATGTAAATGCCCGAGTGAATGTCACTGAGCTGGACGATTCGGAAGCCGTTGAGCCCGGACGGTAAATCCGGATAGTGCAAGCGCAGCCGGTTTATCTGATAGTCGTGGGCCGTGTGTGCGGAAGCGCCGATAGTAAAGGCCACGGGGGCGCCGATCATTGCCGTACCTGCGGTCCGCAGGAACTGTCGCCTGCTGAAGCCATTGCCCGTCAATGTGGATGCGCCGACAGCTGGGTTGGCAGCGTGGAATGCCGGCTCTTTGGCACTTTCCGAAGCAGTTGCGTGGTCTCGAGCTGATACCAATTCCGGTTGGGTATGATTTTCTGATGACGGAGCGTTTTCAACAGTCACACCATAGTTGCTGCTCGCGGATTCGGATCCCTTCCAACGTCGGAACAGTCTGATGGCAGCCGTAAGTCCATTGGTGACGAGCAGGGCTGCAAATGTCAGTACGATTGCTCCGAAGAAAATGCCACCCGGATAGATGACCAGTGCCTGAAAGAGCGGATGCTGATACCACCCCAGCTCCGTTGAGGGGAAGCGGAGGATGAACAGGATATTGGCAACGGCGAGGACAGCAAGTCCGGCAGCACGGAAACGATAGTAGCCGTGTACGGACACTACCCTTGCAAGCCAGCGTATGTACGATCTGTATACATACCACTGGATGAATCCGAAAACGGAAAAGAGGATGGCAAAGAAGGTGATAAAGAGGAGATATCTTTCCATGAGGCAGCAGATTTGCAATTTACCTGGATATGGGTAACAGAACTTATGCTTTCTGCGTTTCCGTTACTTGCTTACCGCGATTCTGTTACCAGCTTGCTACGTATCCATTTCCGTTACATGTTTTCTGTGTTTGCAGTACTTGTTTTCTGTGCTTGCAGTACTTGTTTTCAGTACCGGGAGAAAACGGTCACCACGGGACATTCGTATATCCGGTGCCGTCGCTCCGGTAAATCACGGCGCCTTCCAGGCTGGTGAAGCGGGTGAAGGTGCCGGCATCCAGCAAACGCCGGGTGGCATCGGCATGGGGATGCTGATATCTGTTCCGCAATCCCAGTGACGCCACCGCTTCGGGTGCGCAAACTTTTTCGAGGAAGGGTGCCGTAGAACTGGTTCTGCTGGCATGGTGCCCGACTTTCAGCAGATCCGTTCGCAGGAACGGACCAAACTGCTCCACCATGAATTCCTCCGCTTCCTCCTCGGCATCACCCGTGAGCAGCAGGCGTGTTTCGCCATACAAAATCATGAGAACGACCGACTGATTGTTTGGATCCGATGCCTTAATGCCTTCAGACGGTGCCAGCACCAACATGGGCATGCCCGGATCGGTCGTGATCATCTGTCCCATGGTGAGCAGCCGGACCGGGATATTCATCCGCGAAGCAAGCTCCATGTAGCGATGATAGAGCCGGGTATCGTAGGGGACGGGCGACTGGTAAATGGTATCGATGGGCATGTGATGCATCAGACTGACAATGCCGCCGATATGATCGGCATGGGGATGGGAGAGGATCACCCCGTCCAGACTGCGGATTCCCATCGCTTTCAGTTCCGGTATGATCGTTCGTTCGGCGGAGTCGAAACCGGGCGACCAGATGCCTGCATCGTAGAGGTAATGATACCCGCCGGGTGTTTTGAGCAGTACGGCATCCCCCTGTCCGACATCGAAAAAAACAACTTCAAGAACAGGTTCCCGAAGTTGATTGTGCAACTGAACGACCTGCAGCATCGCCAGACAAAACAGAAGACCGGCTGCCATTTTGAAGCGCAGAACCGGTATCCGGAGACCGGCCAGCAGCGCTGTCCCGAAAAACCAGACCCCGTACATCCAGCTCCCGGGCAGCGTGCCTTCGATCCACGAAGCGGGATGGGTCCCGATGCGGGCGACATAGCCCGTGAGTCCGGTCAGGATCAGATCCCCCGGGATGTTGGCAAATGCGGCCATATCGGGTAGGATCAGGCCAATTGCAAGGCACAGAAACGTCCACAGGAACATGAACTGCACAAACGGAACGGCCAGGGTATTGCTCAGCGGCCCTGCGATGGAAAATTCGTTGAAATAGTGGATCAGCAGGGGATAGAGTCCACCCTGGACCAGCACGCTTACCATTACAAACTGGAAGAGCGCTCCTGTTTTACGGTAACGGTGCGACGGCGGGAGCATGTACCGTGTGCCGGGGAGTGTGGTCAGGATGATGATCACTGCCAGAAAGGAGAGCTGAAAGCCGATGTCGAACAGCATCATCGGATCATGGACCAGAAGCAGTAGTGCCGCGGCACCCAGGATGTTCATGGAGGTGCCGGGTTTGTGGAACAACCGGGCCAGCATCATGAAGAAAGCCATCAGTGAGGCGCGTGAGACGGATACGGAAAAACCGGTGACGCCGGCATAGCAGAGGAGGAGCGATCCGCCCAGTGCAAGCCCGGCAGCACGGAGTGCCGGTGTCCTCCGAAACCAGGGGAGCACAAACCAGACGGGCATCAGGATGAAACCGACATGCATTCCGGATACGGCCATGAGATGCGCCAACCCGGCCCTGGAAAAACCGGTGCGCAGCGCGGGATCCAGATCCGACCGGTCACCGAGGATGATGGCCCGCGCCAGACCGGAGTTTGCGTCGGAGAACAGGCGGTCAAGCGATGTGCGCATGCGTATCTGCTGGCGTATCCAGAAAGGAGGATCGCCAACAGGGTCAAGAAGCAGGATTTCGGATACAAATATCTGACTGTGGATGCCGCGTCGGGACAAAAACGCCGCGTAGTCAAATTGATGGGGGTTGCGCGGACGGGGAAGCGGCTGAAGGTCGCCGCCGAAGTGCAGCCGGGAACCGGCGACGCCCTGCAATGAGTCGGACCGAACCAGAATCTCGGTCCGGAAGGGACGTCTCCACGTCGGCAGGCCATCGATGCGTACGGAATCGACAAGCACGGTCATCATGCGGTTGCCGGAACGGGTGGCCCGGTCGCCGAGCACCATCCCGCAGAACACCATCCGTTCCGCGTCGAAATGCTGCAGCAACAGCTCCTCCGACGCCAGTGGCAGAGGACTTTTAACCGCTACATCCGGCGCATGGAGGCGGTAGGACTGCATCACACCAAAGCACACGATGCAGGTCAGGTATGCCAGCGGGATGCCAGACATGCGGAGGGAGTGAAATGCAGCAATTCGGCTGGATAGCAACGGTGTGATCATGCAAAAAAGCACGCCCAAAGTGAGTGCGGCCAGTAAAACGCCGGTCACGACTTTCGGGTCGGGGGGGATGCCCCATGATGCCAGGGACCAAACCGGCATGCTGCCGGTATCCCGCAGAGGGATGCTCTTTCCGGTTTCCGCAATGCGAAGCGTGACCCTCGGCGGGTCCGGCGCCAGGGCGCGTCCAACCACAATCCCCGCGGCATAAAGCAGGGCAATACGCAGCAGAGGGTATCCTCCGGGGTGGAACGGAATCCTTTTGGTGCCAGACATGCCGGAATGGTGGTATGGTGAAAACGTATGGCTTCGGTGTGATAATCAGAGTATGATAGTCAGCGTACGGTTATCAGCATATGATTATCAGAGTATATTTATCAGAGTGCCGAAAGCCGGATTCCTTACGCATTTCCGGTGAGAAGAGCACGCCATGGCAATTATTGCAACAAATGGGCTTAAGTGCATCAAACGGGCTTAAATGCAAGTAAAAGGCATTAGTTGCAAGTAAAAGGCATTAGTTGCAATGAACAGGCAGTTATTGCAAGGAAAAACAGTTATTGCAACAAAAAGGAGAAAGGCAGAAAGATATGCGCCGGCACGGAGATCAAAGCTGGCTCTGGAAAAAGCCGCGGGTCTCCTGGATGTGGATGGCAATGTTGTTGCGCAATTCGAAAAGGCGGCGATGCAGCTCAAAGTAGTCGGCCCGGTTCAACGGGTTTTCACGCAGGCCATGAAGGTGCATAAGCGTCAGGTTGGCACGCTCCAGTGCCTTTTTGCAATAGGCGATGTTGGCGCCAAGCACCTCAACGTCAAATCCCATGGAATACGCCGCAGCGAGTTTCGTGCTGATCTGAAGGACTTCCGACACCAGATGGATAAAACCGGGATGGTCCATATAGTGCGGTTTGCTGTCGTTGAAGATGAGCAAATCGGCTGCCAGATCCCTTGCATCGGTATAAATGGCGATGTTTTCCAGCGACGCGTAATCATAAGGGGTCTCTTCCCGGGATTCTTCATCAAAAATGTCATCAAAGATGCTATCCAGATGCTCATCGTCATCCTCGTCGTCGACCGTGTCATGCCCTTCTCCCGGTTCTTCGTGGACGTCGCCGTCCTCTTCGGGATCCCACGCATCACTTTCCTCATCATCCATGAACAGCGGGTCATCCATTTCCTCGTCCTCCTCCTCAGTCTCGTCATCCATCGGGAAATAGGACTCCTCCAAGAGCAGCTCCTCCTCGATATAGGCATCGACGGCATCCAGTTTGGTCGGGAAATCTCTGATATGGGTCAGCCAGCGCGGATGGTCGCCGGGGCTGGACTCGATCAGTTCGCGCAGGTGTTCGTGGCGCCGGGTCATCTCATTGATGTGAGATTCCCACTGGTGTTCGTCCCAGATGTGATGATGGTCGGAAGAAAACATGTCGGGGTTCGTTTGAATCTACATACTAATCAAAATACGCAATAGAAACGAGACGGTTACCGGTTTATTTTCAGTTGCAAAACAATGCTTTTCATACGGGCGGTACAGAGACGCAAGGCAGTGGCGCGGAGCAGGTCCGGTGAGCCGCTGCGTGAAGTGTCACAGCTCCGCGAGCACCCCTTTCATCACCTGTGTCATTTTCGGTTCGGCCATATCGGCGGCGGCGAGAATATCCTCCATCCTGACCGGTTCCAGGGCATCGGGGAAGCACTCGTCCGTGATGACCGAAATGCCAAGCACCTTCATGCTCATATGTACGGCGGCAATCACTTCCGGAATGGTGCTCATGCCGACCACGTCCGCGCCGATCAATCGCAGAAAGCGGTACTCCGCGCGCGTTTCGAGCGTGGGTCCGGGAACGGATGCATAGACACCCTGGTGCATCTTGACATTGTTCTCAAGCGCCACTTTTTCGGCGAGCCAAATGAGATCGGGCGAATAGGGCTCGCTCATGTCCGGGAAACGGACGCCCAGCTCATCGTCGTTCTGACCGATAAGGGGATTGTCTCCCAACAGGTTGATGTGATCGGTGATGCACATGATGTCACCCCTGCGGAACAGCGGATTCATGCCACCGCACGCGTTGGATACCAGCAGCGTACGGGCGCCAAGGGCATGTGCCACGCGCACCGGGAACACGATTTGCTGCATGGTGTAGCCCTCATAGTAATGGAAGCGCCCCTGCATGGCCACAACCTTCTTGCCGCTGAGGGTCCCGAAAAGCAGCTGGCCGTGGTGACTCTCTACTGTTGAGACGGGGAAATGCGGGATGTCGTCATAGGAGATGGCTTTGGACACATCGATCTCCTCGGCCAGACGTCCCAGCCCCGTGCCAAGGATGATAAGAAAGTCGGGCTTGATGTCGGTTGACTTTTCCAGATATGCAAGTGCCTCATCCCGTTTAACACGAAATTCCTGCACGGTTTCCAATTCAGGCATAGTTTTTTGTGGCGTTGATTAGTTGTCCAGGTTGTCAATGAGATCGTCCAGATCTTCGGCGCCCGGGACGTGTGAAGTAGTTTTCGGTTTGTTCTTCTTCTCTTCGGCACCGGATCCGTTTTCGGATTTGGGGTTGTCTTCGGCATCTTCCCTGGGCAGCGAAAACGTGGAGTGATCGTCGCGCCGGAACGATTCGAGTGATTCGGTGGCCAGTTCCAGGTACGATTCCATGCCCCGGATGATCTCCTGACGCCGTTCCAGCAGTCGCTGAATGCTCTGCCGGATGGACTGACGCTGCGTCTGGCTGTCGCGAACGATCTTTTCCGCTTCCAGCTCTGCCTTGGCTATGCGGTTCTGAGCCTCCTGTTTGGAACTGTTGATGCGCTGTTCGGCCGACTCCTTGGCTGTCTGAAGCGTATCATGGAGGGCCTCCTCCACCTTCTGATAGTGCTGAAGCTTCTCATTGAGCCGCTGGATCTCCCTCTCCTGTTCCCTGCATCGGTTTGAGAGGTGCTCCCATTCGTTCGATACGACATTCAGAAAGGATTGCACCTCAGCTACGTCGTAGCCGCGCAATGACTTGGTAAAATTCTGCTGCTTGATCTCAAGTGCTGATAATTTCATAGGTGTCTTCCGGCTTTGGGTTAACACTCAATTTAAGAGTGTGTGTGCAGCAATACAACACCAAAGCGGAACAGAAACAAGCCGGTATTCCCCGGATCAAAGCAGCTTGTTTTTCAACGGCCGGTCATCGCTGTCATCGCCGGACCCGCTTCCGGGGCCGATTTTGCCGCCCACTTCGGGATTGCCAAGGTCCGCATCCACAATGATGGTCTCCAGGTTCTGCACCCGTTTCACAAGCTGCTCATGACGCTGTTCGAACTCCTGCAGCTTGCGTATGACCGCGTCGCTTTGTGCGGGCGCCCGCCGGGAGAGAATGGCGTCGCGAATGAGTTGGATTATTTTCAGGACGATATAGCCGCCGACTCCGAATACGGCAATGATGGCTACGATCGGAACCAGTATATCGTTTGAGAAAAGAAATAATTGGGGTGTCATGGTCGCATGAATATTGTGTAAGTTGCGTGGTACAAAGTACACCTTGCGTGAAAAAAGTGCACCTTGCATGGTAAAAAGTCCACATTGCGTGGTTACGGCCCAACCGGATGCGGTTGTCGTTACAAATCATACGCAAATACAGGCCCGACGGTTACACACTATAATCACGGGCGCCGAAAATGCTGGTGCCCAGCCGGATCATGGTCGCTCCCTCCTCGATGGCAATGTCATAATCCCCGCTCATGCCCATCGAAAGTTCG
>SL_3KL_010_SEDDRAFT_10003112_pt1 | contig 15111 bp, 13 predicted proteins | sample SodLakKL_010_SED_2_FD_10381 | JGI IMG/M metagenome (IMG submission 10381)
CCTGTTAGTGTAAAATACTTTCCAGAAAGAAAATCTAGGGTAGCACACAACCTGTGGGTTTACTTTTATCGAACTATTAATATTATTTTTCGTGCTTATCGTGATTACAGACCGTTAAAATTCTTTACGACATTAGGTTTAATTCCATTTCTAGTAGGATCAATTAGTGGGATTTTTACCCTTATTCACTTCTTAAGAACAGGCAGCTTCACACCATACAAAGCTGTAGGGTTAATCGGGCTCTATTTAGTATCTGTTGCTTTCATTCTGTGGATCATAGGTGTTTTAGCAGATATGTTTGTCCGTGTACGTTTGTACCAAGAGCAAATTCTGTATATAGAAAAGAAGCGACAGTATAAATAATTCCCCATTCACCAAATTAATATCCCAAGGTCAATGGTTTAGGCAAAGTTCTCAAGAAATTCCACTTTGATACATTAAATTTAGATTAGTGCCTTGGTTGAAGATTTTCTTTTGAAAAATCCCTACGATATGATTGTTCAAACCTGAAGAAAAACCAGACAATGATAATAATGAGAACAAAATGTCAACATTAAAGCAGAAAACGATGAATGGCATGTTTTGGACCGTAAGTGAACGAATTAGTTTACAGGCGGTTCAGCTTGTCGTATCGATAATCATTGCTCGTGTTCTTGAACCTTCAGAATTTGGCTTGATTAGTATGTTGGCAATTTTCACAGCTTTAGCACAAGCTATCTTAGATAGTGGCTTTGGCTCAGCACTGATTCAAAAGAAAGATGCAGACCAAACAGATACAACAACAATATTTTATTTTAATTTAATCGTCGGGATCATTCTCGCCATACTCCTTGCCGCAAGTGCACCATTAATTGCTCGATTTTATCAGCAACCAATTTTGGTCAATATCCTGAGAGTGTTGTCCTTGGGACTAATCTTTAACGCGTTTAGTTTAGTTCAATCAGCAGTCCTTACAAAGAATCTGGAATTTAAAACACAGATGAAAGTGAACTTTATTGCAACTTTAAGTTCAGGTTTGATAGGCATCATCATGGGTTTACAAGGATTTGGCGTTTGGGCACTTGTTGCACAACTTCTGACTAGAAAACTTTTTACAGCAATACTTCTTTGGGTATTTAATTCATGGCGTCCCTCATTTATCTTTAGTTTCTCATCACTAAAATCCATGTTTTCATTTGGCTCTAATATGATGGTAAACAGTGTTATCGGGACAATATTTAATAATTTATACCAAACTTTCATCGGACGGTTTTTCTCAGCTGCTGATTTGGGTTTTTTCACTAAAGCTACAACCATTGAGACAGCTATGAATCATGTGATTGGTACGTCACTCAATAAGGTTATGTATCCTGCAATGGTTCCTATACAAGATGATGCGAGAAAGCTCAAGCAAGCCTATCGAAAAACCATGCGTATGTCACTTTTTCTACACCTACCCATGATGATTGGCTTATCACTTACAGCAGAACCATTAATTCTAATTCTCTTAACCGATAAATGGGCTGGTAGTATCCCCATTTTACAGCTTTTATCTTTAGTTGGTATTTTCTATCCCTTGACCATATTAAATCTAAATATCATAATTGTAAAAGGCCGCTCAAAAACTTATATGCTCTTAGAAAATATCAGCCGTGGATTAACCATTTTGTCAATAATTATTACTTACCGATGGGGAATACTCGCTCTAATCTATGGACAATTGATTGTTTCTTTCATCTCTTATCTAATATTCAGTCATTTTTCGGGTAAATTGATCGGTTATGGTCACATTGAACAAATTAAAGATTTCTTTCCAATACTGTTAAAATCATTATTCATGGGCTCAATGGTGTTTATCATTGATCCGCTGAATATATCTAACCATCTTCTTGATTTAATAATTCGAATTATTGTTGGCATTGCTTCATACCTCATAATCAATATCATTTTTATGAGCACTGATTATCAAGAAATTAATATGATTTTAAAACACATAGGAAAACAAGCTTTGAACAGGATAATAGCTATAAAAAACCACCTTCGTTAAACAGGGTTTATTACTAATAATTGAGCTTAATACATAGTCCTTCGTCAATCAGATATAATTTGATGTTGTACATTCAATTTTTAAATGAGTGTAACATTATTTATCTCTGAAAATTCCTTTTATGGCTTAGAGTTAATTAAAGATCACAGCACCTTAATACAATTGTCAGCGTTAATAATGTGAGTTTAGGGCTTGTTGCACTTTGTTCTGTCATTTAATTATTCTTGTCAGCACGCAGTTCGCTCTCTAGCGTTGACTAATAACCTGGATGAGTTCTTATTAATTTTACTCTGAGGTAGGCTCACTTTCAATAATATTACTCCATTAAACGTGGCACATGTGAGCGCATTATCAATGTTAAATTGGTCTCATTTTCGATATAAAAAACAAAATCCAGCAACAAAGGCTCACTGTATTACACAATAGCATTCGAGTACTATCTACCACAATAGTATTTGGATATACCTTCACACAAATTATTGAAGTCATTAAATATTTAAATCCCCCTTGACAAGTAACTAACGAATAAGCGAGAGAAAAAATGTCATTCCAAGTGGCAAGTTTAGTATAAAATCAAATATCAAGAGAATCATTTGTTCAAAACCAACAAGTAATATTCTCTGGTAAAATTCATTAACTTTTCAGAGTTAAGGAGAATTAATGAAGCTCGAAAAAGAAGATTCTGGAAAATTCAGTCGTAGAGATTTCTTGAAACTTTTTTTATACTCAGGGACAGTAGTATTCTTTCCTATTGTCTTTAATGAGACATGGTCTAAAGGTGTGTGGGAGAAATATCATAACAATCCTGTTTTGGGAGGAAACCTCGGCACTTGTTTTGATCCTTTCGTAATCAAGGAGGGCGATCTTTTCCGAATGTGGTTTTCTTGGCGTCCACCTCAAAGTATTGCTCATACACAAAGTTATGATGGAATCTCTTGGAGTCATCCACAAATTGTCCTGGGTCCAAATCCTGGAAGCGGCTGGGAAGATAGGGTAAACCGCGCATCGGTTGTCAAAAATAGCGCAGGCTATCATATGTGGTACACAGGTCAGACGGAGACGCATTCACGTATTGGTTATGCTACTTCTAATGATGGCATAAATTGGCAGAGGAGGAGTTCTCAACCAGTGCTTGATCCGGAATTAAACTGGGAAAAAACTTCAGTCATGTGTCCACATGTGATATATGACAGCACTAACTCAATCTTTCGAATGTGGTATTCTGGTGGAGAACAATTTGAACCTGATGCCATTGGCTATGCAGAAAGTGGGAATGGATTAGCATGGAATAAACATCAAAGCAATCCCATTTTTACGCCTGATCCAAACAACCGGTGGGAATCCCACAAAGTTACAGCATGTTATGTCCTTCACAATAACGATTACTACTATATGTTTTATATCGGTTTTGTTAATAGATTCCATGCCCAAATTGGCGTTGCTCGTTCAAAGGATGGCTTATCGGGTTGGGAAAGAAATCCAAATAATCCAATTATTCGTCGAGGGGAAAATAGCTGGGAACTTGATGCTGTCTATAAGCCTACTGTAATTTTATCAGGACAAAGATGGTGGCTTTGGTATAATGCTCGTAGAGGAAACTGGGAGCAAATTGGTTTGGCTAATCACATCGGTGAAGACCTCGGGTTTATAACACCTTAACAATTATTGTAAAAATTGAAATCATTTTTCTATAATTTTTATTCTGAAAATGAAAAAATCCTTCGTCTACGGAATTCTCGAAAAAATATACATCTTAATGGGAACATTCTTTGTATTGTTACCAGTTAGCCCTTTGAACGCCCCCTATTCACTCAGAGACTCCGGTGTATTCTTATATGTAGGGTGGCGCATCCTTGAAGGAGAATTGCCATATCTTCATGTGTGGGATCATAAACCACCAATGGTTTTCTTTCTTAACTCACTTGGCCTATCATTATCAAACAATTCAACATGGGGTGTTTGGATAATCCAATTTTTATCCTTGTTACTAGCAGTTTATTTAGGCCACATTCTTTTAAAGCGATTATTTGGCGTTTTTTCTGCAGTCATCAGTACATTTATTTGGCTGTTGGCATTATTTTTTATCCTGCGGGGGGGAAACTTAACAACAGAGTATACATTGCCCTTCCAATTTGCTGCACTCTGGATATTTTGGTTAACGATGAAAAAGAAAAATGCGCACTGGCATTATTTCCTGATAGGGGTTTTGGGTGGTGTTTCTTTCTTATTCAAGCAAACCTCAATTGGTTTGTGGATCGCAATCGGTTTTTTTCTTTTAGTCGTTGGCATAAAGAAGAAAATTATTATTAATGAAATATTTAATATTATAATAATATTGTCCGGCAGTCTATTCTTTTTTAGTTTAGTAAGTGCATATTTCTTAATAAACAATGGATTCATTGAATTTTTAGACGCCGCATTTTATTATAATTTTTATTACTCTTCTTCTGGGCGTTTCAATCTACTGGATCGCCTGATTAACTTCGTTCATGGTTTTGACCATTTAACCGTTTCAACAATTTTCCAATATGCTATGTTGGGACTGGTCTTATTTATCTTACGATCAAAATTAAAACACATACATGAAAAAACCTCATCCTTATTGACGGTTGCACTGATCAGCATACCTATTGAATTGATATTTATTAATCTTCCTGGTTTTACTTATCCACATTATTTCATACCCTTGTTACCCGTATTGGCATTATTCGTTGCTCTTCTATTTTATTTTGTTGAGCATTGGATTTCTGAGTGTAATGTATTTGGTTACTCGAAATTACTGGCAGTTGTTCTTATTCTGGGCTACACTTCATTAGGGACAATCAAAGGATATGTGATGATAACCCAAGATATGCGTGAACGGATCAATGAACCAGTTATTCAATACGTGATTGATAATTCAGAACCTGATGACTCAATTCTTCTTTGGGGTGCAGAAACAATGGTAAATTTTTTTACCCAAAGAAAGAGCCCGACCCGGTATGTTTACCAAATCCCGCTTTATACCACCGGTTATACCTCGGAAGAGAGAATCCTCGAGTTTTTAGATGACATTATTAATAATCAGCCGCGTTTGATTATCGACACAAATTCAGAAGAGATGCCGATCTTTCAATTTCCAATAGCTACAGAGCAAATTGAAAATAAGATCAATTTCATATCATCAAGTTATTCCTTAACAGATGAAATCGATGGTTGGCAGATTTACCAGATATCACAGTAATGCTTTGCTCAAAATGGGGTTAACATCCTTGGATTCAACTTGTATGTGTAAAAAATAAGATGCACAAAGCTTACCTAAGATCAACAACAACGGATTAGTACATTATTGAAAAATAATTGTACATAGTCAAAATCACCTGAAACAATAGACTTTCTCAAATCCCACTCTGCCTAGAAGTTAGCCCTAGTCAAGGCTAGTGTGAGTGCCGCCCAAAACAAGCCCAACACAAAAGACATAAAATCGAATATTAATCAACAAAAAAGTAAGCAAGGTTGAATAGCTATTCATTCATAATCGAATTATGGATGATTCAAGCCTTGAGCAAATCTCTAACAAGCTCAAACAACTTTATGGCATTCAACGCAGTCATGATAGGATCTAACCATAGGCATGCTTCGCAATTATCATTTCAAGGAAAACTAGCGAGGTTAGCATAAAAATAATATCGGATGATCAGCGCTCAGAGTATTTTAAGATGCGAGATTGGATCGTTGATTGGTAAGCGGATACAATCATTGGCATTATGCATTGTTGAGCAATGGCAAATGAAGATCTGTTTTCTGAGAATAGATTCGGTAAAACAGAAAAAAGATCTATTAAAGGAAACAATGATCTAATTTCTGGCTGGTTACCCAATTCATGTGAGCACCTGTGATAAAGGTAAGGCGTTTGCTGCCCACGAGGAAGTTGCTGAAGCATTGAATGCCGCTGTTTACTATGCACATCCAAACACTTCCCGGAAAAAAGGTACTAATTCAAGACATTTTCGAATGATAACATCAGCTTTATTGAGAATCGTCTTAATTTCAGGCCGTGAAAATGAATTGACTTTGACCTTATTATGGAATTGTTAATAAATCACCGTTGCATTTAAAACTTGAATCTGAGCTTAAAATTATTAATATTTCACTGATGTTAGATCATCATATGCAATGATATAAGAAGAGACCATTCGATCAACACTAAACTTATTAAAAGCAATTTTTTTTCCTGCTTCACCCATTAAACCAGCCTTATCAGGATTTTTAAATAATTCAATGACTTTTTTAGAGATTTCTTCAGGTTTTTCTGGTTTCACCAGAAAACCCGTCACACCATCAACAACAACCTCTGGATTACCACCATTGTTTGAGACAATGACTGGCTTGGAGAGTGCCATGTACTCAAGCAATACATTTGATACGCCCTCACCATGTGTTGACAGAACACATACCTGACAATTTGCAATTATATATTCAGGTTCAAGGCAGTCAGTGTGAAAGACAACATGATTATTGATACCCATCTCTTTTACCAAATCCACGATCTGTCTTAAAGTACCTGCATCATGACCAATAAGATAAAGAATAACATCCGGAAAAGTTTTTATGATATCAGGCATTGAAAGTATCAGGCTTTTATGATCTTTTTCACTTCTGAAATTTGCAACCATGCAGATTTTGTGATCATCTATCTCCCGATTAACACCCTCAAAACGTGAAAAGTCAATGCCATTATAAATAACCTGGGCTTTTGGATGTTTAGTTAGTTTAAAAGCTTCTAGTCCAGCCTTTGAATTAGCTATCGATAAACTTGAAAACAATGAACTAAAACGTGTTAATTGATGAGGAAAGTGTAAAGACTTTGGTGCTGAAAGCACCCCATTAACAATCACAGGAATATTCAGCCAACGAGCAACTAATACACCTGACAAATCCCAAATCCCACTACCCCACGTATGGATAACCTGAGTTTGCGATTTTTTTGCAATTTTGATTAATTGAATGATAGTTGGGAAAAAGTAAATTCTTTCCTTCTCTTTCTTAAGAATAATCAGTTTATCTGATAAACGCTCTGCATCAGCCAAACGAAGTCCACCAGGCTTTACAACAACAAGCAATGTCTGATATAAGTTTTTCTGCTGGAGCTCTTTCAACAACAATAGTAATTGTCTCTCTTTGCCACCATCACCTAAATCACCAATTAAAAACATAATAACTTTTTTATTAGTACTCTTGTGGTTTCTTGTATGCTTTAAGATACCCATATGCTTAGATAGTTCCTTTTTATCAATACTTATTCATTTTTGTTAGCATTTCTTTGAAATATCACGTCTTTCCATATTCTTATTGCTGCCTCGGCCGAATAGTCAACAATAAACTTTTCTCTCATCTCCAATGCACTATGCTTTAATCTCGAATACAATGCCTGGTTATTAAGAAGTGCAGATAAGCCTTCAACATAACCTTGCAAAGTATTATCACTTACTATCCATGCATTCACGCCATGTATTGCCACATCCCGAATATCCCCCACATCCGGCATAACAACAGGTAATCCACAACTGAGCGCTTCAAGCATAGCGACAGGCAATCCCTCAAACGCAGATGCCATCACAAATATGCGTGATTGATTCAGATAACCAGGAATCTTATCATTGGGTTGATCTCCAGCAAAAAAGATTGATGATTTAAGTCCCAGATCCTCCGTTAATGATTGTAAGTCTTCTAGAAGAGGACCATCACCAATAATCACCGCTTTCAGCGTTGGATAGGTTTCTTTCAAAACTCCAATTGCCCGAATGATGATATCAATCTGCTTAACTTCTTCCAATCGACCACAGTAAATAAGATCGTAAACTTTTTCCACTGGATTTGGTTTAAAAAGATCGAAGTCCAAAGCGTTCACTGCAATTGGAGAAAATAATTGTGAACCAGGTATACCAATGTTAATCAGTTCCTTCTTCGAGGAAGAACCACGGATACCTATCCACTCTGCTCTTTTCAAAAGCCATAACAATAAGCGAGAACTCATAACTTTTGGTCGATCTGTCCCAATTAATTCTTGTACTACTCGTTTTCGGAACAGCCTACCAATAATGGCAGCATAAATACCATGAGGTACAAAGTAAATTCCGTAAAGTAATGATGGGTTAACAACGAGACATAAAATACAAAGAGTTAATAATCGGTAGGTCTCTGCCAAAATGAGAATATTTCTTATCTGCTTTGGTGGACAAAATGTTTGAACTTTATGCATCGAAAAAGGCTGCCTTCGAACTAAATAAACCCTTTCAATTTCATCAAGTTGACAAATTGGGTTTAACCTTGCCTTTACTTTCTCATTACTCATCCCACAAACCACTATTATTCTCATAGTTATAACTATCTCTTTTATAATTAATCATGTTATTTAGAAATAAAATCTACAGGTTGCTCTTAAAGCTAAGTTTTTAGTTTTCGACAAGTTTCATTATGGATTGGATATCTATAATAGATTCTATTTTTTGTTATCCTAGTGATTCTATCAATTCGACCATCCATTTAGTGACATCAATTTTTTCGTTGATAAAATCCTCATGGTGACTTTTTTGAAGAATTTCAAGATTTTTGCTTGCAGCCAAATCAATGATTTGATCATATGCTATATTTCCATCAGTGATATGAACCATTAATCGATATCGCTCGATGATCTCGGACAGATTTCCACTTCCCAAAGGGTTGATATAGATGCTAGGTGTACCCATTAGAGCAGCCTCTGTTGCCATCGTAGCCCCCTCCCCAATATACATGTGTGCAAAATACAATAAATCATGAATGTGAATCGGGCTCACACTTATTTGATAGGACTTAAGTACATCCGGCAGTCTGCTTTCTGATGTGATTAATACCCTGCCTATTTTTTCTAATCCTTGAACAAGCTTAATCTTATTCTCAGCACTGATCCCTTTCTTGCCGATATCATGAGATGCACCCCATGAAACAAACCTTAAAATAAAATATCGTTCGCTTGGTCTGATACCCAACTCAGACAAGACAGATGGATTGGGTCGAAAATAATTCGGATGAAGATATGCCAATTCCTGGTAACCGTTGTATCGTATATGTTTTTTTCCAATGTCATCATGATAACTTTCAGGTGTGCAGATATAATCCGCAAATGGAAAGGTGATCATGTTTGAAAGCTTGGCATGTTCTGTATCAGTAAATACTATGGTTTTTATCCCTAACAGTTTACCCGCATGTACAATAAAGGTTCCACCAATTTCCAGGATCACATCAGCTCTAAAATCGCGAGCTATCTTTCCTAATCGGGTTTCATGTTGCAGCAATTCAATTCCCAGACCAATCAATCCTTTACCGATTTTGCTGATTGCCTGATGAGGGATATCTAGATCTTTCAACAACTGTAGCGTTACATCTTTATCCCTGGCAGCTATTTTCACATTGTGACCACGCTTTATCAAAATTCTATAAGCATTCTTAAAAAAATGAACGTGTGCTGGATGGCTCAAATCAAATAAGATATTCATTCATTTCACTTGTGTAAATAATTTTTTCAACAATTCTTTTAGCTGCATGACCATATCCATATAATTGGGCTGATCTATTTTAATTTTAATATTACTCACAGCCCATTTTATACTATCCTTTTGGGCCCCAGCCAATACATTCCATCCTGTTTCCACCGTCTCAACCCATTCGGCTTCATCTCAAAGCGTCACACAAGGGACTTTAAGCCAGTAAGCTTCCTTTTTGTGATCCACCTGCATCAGTCAATATCATTGTAGCAGATGAAAGTAGGTTTGCCATATTCAGGTATCCTAAAGGTTTAATCACCCGGATGTGGTCTTGTTCTAAAATAACCTCTATCTGGAAATCCTTTTTTGCCTTTTCAGTTCGTGGATGAAAAGAGAAAATCACAGGTTTATCTTAGTCAGCGATCGCAGCGAGGATATTACCCAATCTTTTAGCCTTTAAGGTATTATCCGCACGATGGATCGTTACTAAATAATAATTCCTGTGTTGCAAATCCAATTCATCCAAAACATTTGATTGCTTTTCGGCGCGGTCTATTGCAAAAGATTGAGGCTCCATCATCATATCCCCAATATTAACCACACCAGAAATTATCTCCTTAGGGCATTCTTTGATCAGCACCTTTTCGATAACTTGTAACATCTCACCAGTCTGTGCTCCGTGGGATCCTGATCCAATGCCATGATGGTATTTCGGTGAAAGAATCTCTAATTCATCAAAGAAAACATCAGAGAGGTTGTCAACATAGTGCTGCCCTGTTTGAACAATAACTTCCTCAGCTAGATTCTGCATTAAGCAGCTTACAGCCTCAGCCATGATGAATTGCGGTCTGGCACCAATGATCGTCACAATTTTTTTCATGCGTATCTAGGCCTCCCAATGCCCTTAAAAATATATCCTTCATGAAGGGCTGAGACCGGATCGATTAAAAACCTGCCATCCACTATCACGGGTGTGCGCATAATAAACCGACACCTCTTTAAATCCAGACTTCGATACATTTGATGGGCAACCATCAATACCATGGCATCACAGCCTTCTAAGCATTCATCCAATAGTTGCTGGTATTCCTTCACATAAGGATCATGAACGACCACACTAGCCCCTTTATCACCTAATAAATTAACAAACACCTCACTTGGGCTGTTTCGTGTGTCATCACTTTCTTCAAGATAAGCATATCCAAGGACAGCGATTCGGGCACCTTTAAGAGGTTTTCCAGCTTCCCTCAATGCAGATTCGACCAAACTAACGATATGACTGGGCATAGACTCATTCACAGATCTTGCGGCTGGAATTAATTGCAGATCAACCTCATCTTTTGCACCGTAAGCCAGCAGCCACGGGTCTTTGGGAATGCAATGTCCACCGACACCTGCCCCTGCCATAAGGACATTACGTCCAGGTGATTTATTAACCAGCTCCCTCACTTCTAAGAAATCTGCTCCAGCCACCTGGCAGATCAGGGCTAATTCGTTTGCAAAAGCAATATTCACATCTCGATATGTGTTTTCAGCTGTCTTGGTTAATTCTGCGGTGACCAAATTAGATGGGTCAAGATCAGCCTCAACGATGTGGCGATAAAGCAATTTCATAGCTTGGCTTACCTCGGGAGTCTCACCTCCACACACCCGACTCATCTTCTTTAGGTTTTGAAGCAATTTACCTGGCATCACCCGTTCAGGGCACACACCTAAAAAGAAATCTGCGCCTGAAATTTTTCCGCTTGCTTCTTCCAGAATAGGTCTGACAACTTTATCCATGGTCCCGGGTGCAATCGTCGATTCCACAATGATCAGCGCACCATCTTTCATCACCTTGGCAACACTTTGGCATGCAGCGCGCAATGCAACATATTGTGGGATATGTTGGTCATCTGTCGGTGTTTCGACGTCAATCAAGATAATATCGGCAGCTTGAAGTTGACGATAGTCTGTTGTCGCTTTCAGGCTACCTTTGGAAATCACACCTGATAGCAACTCTGGTAATCCAGGTTCGTATCCTTCAATGGGGCACTGACCTTCATTTATAAGATCAACCCGATCTTCTATGATGTCAACACCCACGATCTCAAAACCTTTTTCTGCAAACAAGCAAGCAACCGGGAGCCCAACATACCCTAAACCAATCACAGCCAGTTTTGCTTCAGTAGATGAAATTTTTTCCCGTAACTGTGCAAGTCTAACCATTTTGTTGAAGATTTCCTTCTTCTGATAACACCTATATCGTTTTAATCTGACACTCCGAACCCGATTGGACAATGGTTTTCGCCAATTCAAGGGCTTTTAAGCCATCTTCACCCGTGATTGGAACCGGCAGATCATCCAATACCGCTTTGATAAATGCCTCCTGTTCCGATCGTAGCGGCTCTTTTTTAGCAATGGTATGACGGATCATCTGCCCTTCACGAACGCCGCGAAGAACCCGCAGGTTTTCCCATTCGCTGCCCTGTGAAACTGGATTTTCAAAAAAATATAGGTCCTGAGTCAGGTAATCACAACGATACAAGCCACGTTCTCCGGTGACAATAAACTCACGAATTTTTGTTGGTGTTAACCAATTAATCGTTAAGGTTCCAATACTTCCTTCTGAAAGACGCACCAGGCCGGTTAAGAGGTCTTCATATTGGCTGTGGATATGCTTTTCGGTCTCAGCATAAACACGGACGATCTCTTGCTGTGAAACAAAACGCATAATGTCAAGGTCATGAACAGCCAAATCAACCACCACACCCACGTCAGCAATTCGAGCTGGAAAAGGTCCCTGCCGACGAGCATCCATTTGAAAAATACGCCCCAATTCATCACTGGCAATATGTTCTTTCAAGGCGATGATAGCGGGATTAAAACGTTCAATGTGTCCGACCATTAATTTCACACCTTTTTCTCGGGCTTTATCAATGATGTCCTGACCTTCTTCAAGTGTGAATGCGATCGGCTTTTCAATTAATAATGGGATATCCCTATCAATTATTTCCAAAGCGATTTTGTGATGGTGTACAGTCGGAACTGCAAGGGTCACAGCATCTGGTTTAACGTTGTCGATCATTTGGCGATAATCGGTGAATGCCTTGGTTCCATATTTATTGGCAACAGCCTGGGTTAACGCCTCATTTTCGTCTGCAATACCTACAAGATCTGCCTCGGGTAGTTCCCAATTGACTCTAGCGTGATTGACGCCCATTGATCCAACCCCAATAACCGCAGTTTTTATTGTCATAATTTATTGACCTCTCGAATAATTGTTTCCAGATCAACTTGGCTTAGCTGTGGATGAACTGGCAAAGAGATAACTTCTTTAGCATGTGATTCAGCTACTGGCAATGATTGGTCACCAAACATTTCTTTAATGTAACCTTGTTGATGAACTGGTACTGGGTAGAAAACACCAGTTCCTATCCCAGCATTATTCAGTATCTCAATAGCAGCATCACGATCCCGATTACCGTCCAGTCGAACGGTATATTGATGCCATACATGTTTATAATCCGGTTTTACAGTTGGTGTGACAACAGTAGTTAGATTTTTATTAAGGAACTCTGCATTGTACTTTCGTTTCCGGTTAAAATCATCAAGCCGATCAAACTGAGCCAATCCAATGGCAGCATGTAAGTCACTCATCCGGAAGTTATAACCCAGCATGTCATGATAATAGCGCACCCGCATACCGTGGCTGCGCAATAGTTTACATTGTTCTGCAATATGATCATCATTTGTTGTAATCATGCCACCTTCGCCAGACATGATATTTTTGGTCGCATACAAAGAAAAAGTGCCTGTGCCAAAGCTGCCAGCTACCTGTCCTTTGTATTCAGCCCCAACAGCCTGGCAGGCATCTTCAATAATCGCCAGGTCATGCTTCTTGGCGATTTCGATAATCGCATCCATATTGCAGACATAACCATATAAATGGACAGGCAATATTGCTTTTGTGTTTGAGGTGATTGCTTTTTCAATTTCTATCGGATCGATGTTATAAGTATCTGGTTCGATATCAACAAAAATGGGTTTGGCGCCGGTAAACAATATGCTGTTGGCTGAAGCAATGAAGGTAAAAGGTGTCGTGATCACCTCATCGCCAGGCCCAATGTCATGGGCTAACAATGCAATATGGAGTGCTGTTGTACCTGATGAGGTAGCGATGGCATGCTTGACACCACAAAGATCGGCAAATCTTTCTTCCAATGCAGCAACCTTTGGTCCTTGTGCCAACATCCCAGAATTAAGCACTTCTAAAACATTATTTTTCTCTTCTTCGCCAATATATGGCTTCGATACATAAATCATTCTTGGTTCTCCTAAAATTAATTTGGTCTTACACCAGTTGATTAATTACTGCCGTTGGGATCATTACTTCCATTGAACACTCAGAACAGGTAATCTTCAGCACACTAGAGTTGGTTTCCTGTTTTTTAATGGGGGACACTGGCAACTTTGAACCACACGGGCAAACAAACCCATAGAGGCGTGCTGGATTACCAATAACAATTCCAAAATCGGGTACAGATTTTGTCACCACTGCCCCAGCGCCAACCATTGCCCATTCTCCAATTGTGATGCCACAGACAATGGTAGCGTGCGCGCCAATTGATGCACCTTTCTTTACCAATGTGGGGCTGATTTGCCAATCATCACCACCTTTCAAAGTGCCATCAGGATTGATAGACCGCGGCCGCTTATCGTTTGTAAAAACACAATGAGGGCCGCAAAAGACTCCATCCTCAATTGTTACACCATGATAAACAGAAATGCCGTTCTGGATTTTTACACTGTTTCCGATTTTTACACCAAAATCAATATACACACCTTTACTTAAAATACAATTCTTGCCAATCACGGATTTTTCTCGCACCTGGCAATGCTGCCAAATCCGAGTACCATTTCCTATCATTGCATCTTGTGCAACATCAGCTGTTTCATGAATAAAAATACTATTATCCATCATCTTTCCTTATATCATTCCAATGATAATAAATTTCATATATATTTTCTAACCTATCAATCACAAAAGCGCGATGTCAATTTTACCAGATAATCATAATTCATTCAGTTCATTCAGTACCTTCCTGATCTACCAAGAAGCGATTTAGGTTCCTTAGTTGGTTTGTTATTGAATAGCCTTTCCTCGTTTCGTTTTGGGCTATTATTAATTAAGCTATAATTCAGAGCAAGAAACTCCTCTACAACAAAACGACTGAGTTATCATTAATATTTCAAACAAAGAAAAATATATTAACAACATAATGACCTCCCTTCTCCACAAGCTGCGCTCGAGCCTCCTCTCTCCCAATTCTTCCTTAGAGCTCACCTTACGCACCCTCTATCACAAACTCGCAGCTACCAGGCTGTTCTTCAATCTTCAACACCACCTTGCCAGGCGCTCCTATCGGAAATACCAATCTCACCAACACAAACCCTCAGTTGACCTGGCCAACCTTCCACGAAAACCCAACGTCACCTTCCTGCTGTCCGGTTCTGCTGCCGCACTCTCGGATCTCCGTTCAACCCTCCAGTCGATTCAATCTCTCAGCAGCGATCGCTGGGAGGTAATTCTGGTTACCCCTG
>SL_3KL_010_SEDDRAFT_10003113_pt1 | contig 15109 bp, 13 predicted proteins | sample SodLakKL_010_SED_2_FD_10381 | JGI IMG/M metagenome (IMG submission 10381)
GAAAGTCATCTTTATGCCCGACAAAAACCTGGGGTCATGGGCCGCGGAACATATTTCCGACAAAACCTTCATCATTTTCGAAGGCTACTGCCCCCCCCACGAAGAGCACATGGCCATCGACGTGGCACTGGCCAGGGAACGGCATCCGGCGGCCCTGCTGGCGGTGCATCCCGAATGCCGCAAGGAAGTACGGGATATGGCCGATTTTGTAGGCAGCACCTCGCAGATCATCAGGCATGTATCCAGGATCAAACACCGGGAATTCATCATCGGAACCGAAAGCGGCATATTGCACCCCCTGCGGAAGCAAAATCCCGGGATCCGCTTCCATATGCTGTCGGAGGCCTTTTTGTGCCGCAACATGAAAAAGACCGGACTGGGCCATTTGCTGCACAGCCTCGAACACAACACCCACGAGATCGAAATCGACAGGGCCCTGGCAGAAAAGGCAAGACGGCCACTGAAAAGAATGCTGGAAATTTGATCGCCCGGACTGGCCCCTGCTAAACAAGCAAGCATGCGAAGAATGATCCTTGCCCGCCAACAGAATATCGGTGCGCACTACCGCGACGACACAGTCAGGGAGTGAACCAACCCTTCCCAAAACATGCTCCGACAACAACAAAAAACATCCACCATGCAGCACAACAAGCACATCGAACAGATCATCGCACTGGCCCTGGCCGAAGACATCGGCACAGGCGATGTCACCACCGAATCCGTGGTCGCGCCCGGCAGGCAGATCACCGGCAAGCTGCTGGCCAAGGAAGCCGGCGTCTTATGCGGGCTGGACATCGCAAGGCGGGTGTTTGCCAGCCTCGACGGGAAGATCGTCTTTCGGGCATTTTTCCGGGACGGCGACCGCCTTGAAGCCGGGGCCCTCATTGCCGGGATATCCGGCCCGGCAGCGGGCATTCTCAGCGGAGAAAGGGTCGCCCTGAATTTCCTGCAAAGGCTGTCGGGCATCGCCACCAAAACGGCAAGACTGGCCGAAAGCATCGAGGGCAGCGGGGCCATCCTGGTAGATACCCGCAAAACCAGCCCGGGGATGAGGGTGCTCGAAAAATACGCCGTGAAGACCGGTGGCGGGCACAACCACAGGATGAACCTCTCCGACGGTATTCTGATCAAGGATAACCACATCAGGGCCGGTGGCGGCATCAAAAAGGCAGTGGAAGCCGCCAGGATGCATGCCCCCCTCACCATCAGGGTGGAGGTGGAAACCGAAAGCCTGGAAGAAGTCACAGAGGCCCTGGAGGCCGGTGCCGACATCATCATGCTCGACAACATGGACCTTCAGACCATGCGCACCGCAGTGGAAATGATCGGAAAAAGGGCGCTGGTGGAAGCATCGGGGAATATGGACCGGAGAGACCTCCGTGCCGTGGCCGCGACGGGTGTCGACATGATCTCGCTGGGGGCCCTGACCCATAGCGTCAAGGCCCTCGACATCAGCCTGAAGTTCGTTTCAACTGCGGCCGGCTGATTGCCCGTTCAGGCCGGGCTGACCCGGTTCAAGCAGACGGATCGGTGGCATTGTTTTATTATCTTTGTCTGATACCCAAGGCATGATCATGGACGACAAAACCCCAAAAGAGCGACCGCAATCCTTCTCGGCCCTCAGGGTGAACAAAGGCATCCCCCAACCTTCGGCAGTGAACGAGGAAGCGGCAGGGGCCTTCAGGCTGCGCAAGCGGGCCATCCTGCCGGCAGAAGATTACGTACAGGGCATCCTTGCCGGCGACAGGGTATTGCTAAGCCGTGCCATTACCCTGATCGAAAGTTCACTCTCCGGTCATTACGCCTTGGCCCAGCACATCATAGAACAATGCATCCCCCATTCGGGAAAATCGCTCCGGGTAGGCATTACCGGGGTACCGGGGGCCGGGAAGAGCACCTTCATCGAAGCCCTTGGCAAACACCTCACTTCGGGGGGCCACCGCATTGCCGTGCTGGCCGTCGACCCAAGCAGTGCCATTTCGAAAGGCAGCATACTGGGCGATAAAACCCGGATGGAAACCCTGGCAGTAGACGAAAACGCCTTTGTGAGGCCTTCGCCCGCGGCGGGTTCTCTGGGCGGTGTGGCCCGGAAAACCCGGGAGATCATCATACTGTGCGAGGCGGCCGGCTTCGATGTGGTGCTTGTGGAAACCGTCGGGGTCGGGCAATCGGAGGTGGCCGTGCACTCGATGGTCGACTTCTTTTTGCTGCTGATGCTGGCCGGGGCCGGCGACGAACTGCAGGGCATCAAAAGGGGTATCATCGAAATGTGCGATGCCATGGTCATCAACAAAGCCGACGGAGACAACCTCAACAAGGCGAAAGCCGCCAGGGTGCAATACGAGAATGCACTTCACCTTTTTCCCCCTCACCCCAGCGGCTGGATCCCGAAGGTGACCACCTGCTCGGCCCTGCAGAAAACAGGCATCTCGCAGGTGTGGGACATTGTACGCGAACACGAAACCATGATGAAGGCTAAGGGGCACTTCCAGGCAAAACGCAACCAGCAGCAGCAGCACCGCCTGCATGAAACCATCATCGAAGTGCTGAAATCACATTTTTACGACGACCCTGCAATCTCTAAAGAGATCGGCAAAGCCGAACAACTGCTGCAGCAGCAGAAAATGACCTCCTATCAGGCAGCCGCCCATTTGCTGGAGAACTACTTCAGGAAGCTGGGGGAATATCCGAAAGATTGAATTTTTCGGGGCGCAGGGGGTGTTTGTCCCGGTAAAAATCCTCAATGATCCGGAAGTCGGCCTCAAAGTTACCGCTGGGTACGACCATCATGCCAACGCCCCCCTCCTTGCGGCGGTAATCCAGAAAGCCAAGGAAAACAGGCACCCCGGCCTCGAGGGCAATGAAGTAAAAACCACGCTTCCACCGGTTCACCCGGCGGCGGGTCCCCTCGGGGGTAATCAGCAGGTAGAAGCGCTCGTTCTGCTCGAACTGCCTGGTTACCTTCTTTACCGTATTCTGGCTCTTCCCCCTGTGAACGGGAATTCCCCCCAGCCACCTCAGCAGGGGCCCCATCAAGGGGGTGAAGGCTTCCTTTTTAATCAGGATGCGGGGGCGGATACCATACCAGTAAAAGGCCAGGCGGCCGATCACAAAATCCCAGTTGCTGGTATGCGGCGCCATGATGATGACCGCTTTGGGAATGTCGCGGGGCACCCTCATGTAAATATTCCAGCCAAACAACCTCAAGAAAAATCGCGCAATCCGGGCCATAAAAACGGGTATTAAACGGGCCGAAAGCCCGGGGGCGGTCAATGCTACCAACAAAAATGCCCCGGTCAAAACACGCAAAGATAAAGAAACTGATTGAAAAAAAGTCTATATTTGTCTCAGACAGTATTCCGAAGTTGCATGGGCAAGGTCCTTACCATAAAGCATATATACCGGAACCTGAAAAGACGGGACACCTATCCTTATTGACCCCCACCCCGGGCTGCCCTCAGCCCCGTTTGCCTGTTTTTACGTTTCATTCTTCATTCGATTTAAGGATATTTATATCATGGAATTACCCTATGCAGAACCCTATCGGATCAAGGTGGTCGAGCCCCTTGAGAAGAGTACCCGCGCCCGGCGCGAACAATGGATCAAACAAGCCCGCTACAACCTCTTCAATCTTCGCAGCGAGCAGGTTTTCATCGACCTGCTGACCGACTCGGGTACCGGTGCCATGAGCCATCATCAGTGGTCGGAGATCATGCTCGGCGACGAGAGTTATGCCGGCTCGTCGTCGTATTATAAACTAAAGGAGGTCATCGGGCAATTGTTGGGCATGCCCTATTTTGTGCCCACCCACCAGGGACGTGCTGCCGAAAACGTCCTGTTTTCGGCCATAATCAGCGAGGGCGACGTGGTGCCGGGCAACGCCCATTTCGACACCACCAAGGGGCATATCGAATTTCGAAAGGCCCAGGCGATCGACTGCACCATCGATGAGGCCTCCGACACCACCCTGCATCATCCCTTCAAGGGCAACATCGACCTGAAAAAACTGGAGAGGGTGTTCAAATCTTGCCCCCCGGGAAAGATCCCCCTGTGCATCATCACCGTTACCTGCAATACCTCGGGGGGGCAGCCCGTGTCCATGCAGAACATCCGCCAGGTATCGGCCCTTTGCCGCCAATACGGCATCCCCGTTTTTTTCGATGCCGCACGCTTTGCCGAAAACGCCTATTTTATCAAGCTCAGGGAAGATGAATATGCCGACCGCTCCATCAGGGACATTGTCCTGGAAATGTTCTCATACGTAGACGGCGCCACCATGAGCAGCAAGAAAGACGCCATTGTGAACATCGGCGGTTTTCTGGCCTGCCGCAACAAGGAGCTTTTCGACAAGATCAGCATGTACTGCATCCTATACGAAGGTTACCTGACGTATGGCGGGCTGGCCGGCCGCGACCTGGGCGCAATGGCCCGCGGACTGATGGAGGGCACGGAGTTCAGTTACCTGGAATCACGCATCGGGCAGGTGGCCTACCTGGGCCGGCAGCTGAAAAAATACGGGATACCCTGCCAGGAACCCACCGGCGGCCACGCTGTTTTTGTGGACGCAAAAATGTGTCTGGCCCATCTGCCAAAGGAAGAATTCCAGGCGCAAACCCTGGCCATTGAACTTTACCTCGAAGGCGGGGTGCGGGGTGTGGAGATCGGTGCCCTGCTGGCCGACCGCGATCCCCAGACAAGACAGAACCGCTATCCCCGGCTGGAACTGCTTCGCCTGGCCATCCCGCGCAGGGTTTACACCAACAACCACATGGATTATGTGGCGGCCTGCCTGGCCAATATCTATGAACGACGCAACAGCATCAGCAGGGGCTATCGCATAGTGAAAGAAGCCCCCATCATGCGGCATTTTACTATCGAGCTGGAGCCGGTACAGGAATCTTCTCCCGGCAGCAACCAAACATAGGGCTTGGGTTTTTTGTTAATGGGATGAGAAACGTGGAACTCCAAAAACCAACTGCCATGAAGTCTTCTTCCCTTGCCCGCCGTTACGGACGGGTGTACGAACAACTGCAGCAGCTGCTCAAAAAACCCGGCAACCGCTTGTCGCGAATGGCTACCGTGGCAGCGGTGCTGCACCATAAAATGGATCATTTTTTCTGGACGGGTTTTTACCTTCTCGACGAAGGCAAACTGATCGCCGGACCCTACCAGGGTCCGGTGGCCTGCCAGCTGCTTGAAAAAGACAGGGGGGTATGCTGGGCCGCCATCAACAAAAGGGAGAGCCTGATCGTGCCCGACGTGCATGCCTTTGACGGGCATATTGCCTGCGACAGCCGGTCGAGGAGCGAAATTGTCGTACCTTTAACAGACAGCAAGGGAGAAATTGCCGGCGTGCTCGACGTTGACAGCAAAGAACTCAAAGCCTTCGGCGAAACCGACAGGCAGGAGCTGGAGAAGATCCTGTCCCTGCTTGAATAAGACCCTCAGAAACGATTGTACAACCGAACAAGACACCGTGGAAACATTGATCTTTTTTGCCATTGCCATGGGATTGTCCATGGATTGCTTCGCAATCACCATCAGCAACAGCAGCATCTCAGGGAAGGTTGAGCCGGGCATTCCGCTGAAACTGACCCTGGCCTTCACCCTCAGCCATTTGTTGCTGTTGTTTCTGGGACACCGGCTGGGGGGTACCCTTCAACCCATGTTCGAGGGTCACGGGCAATGGATGGCCTTTGCGGTATTGACCATTGTCGGGGTGAAGATGATCATGGAATGGCGCAAGCGGGATCCCCGCAGCAAGGCCTTCGACATCAACCGGGCCGCGGTGATCCTTATTTTGTCGCTGGCCACCGCGGTGGATGCCTTCCTTTCGGGCATTGCCCTGGGCATTGCCGGCATGCGCCTCGGGCCGGTTGCCGGCATGCTCCTCATCCTCGTCTTTGTCTTTTCCTTGGGGGGCATGGTCGCAGGCAGGCAACTCGGCTTAAAGTTTGCCAGGAGCATGGCAGTATTGGGCGGGATCTTCCTGGTGATGGCTGCCGCCATGATCCTGATGCGGATCCTCTGACCGGCCCCTGACCGGCGGCAGACATTCTATGTTTCGACCATCAGGTTGCACCCCCTCACATCGCTGTGGTCGAAGCGGCCCAGCACCTCGAACTGCCCCCCGGGCAACAGACGGCCGAGGTCCTGGGTGGCGATGAAGCTGCAGGAATACAGGTTGGACAGGTCGACTACATTGATGCCCCCGGCACGGCCGGCTGCCGCATAGGCCAGGGGGTCGTTGTCTTCGCGGACCAGCACCCGCATCCAGGGCGGGCAGGCAAATCTGCCTCCCCCTGCTGAGTAGGCCTGCGAAAACAGCTCGGTCATGCCATATTCTGAATGGATCTTCTCCAGGGAGAAAGCATGGCACAGGATGCCGTGCAGTTCCTCCCGTACCATCTCCCTGCGCCTTCCCTTCATGCCGCCGGTTTCCATCACAATGGCGTTGTGAAGGGGCATGGGATGGGCAGCCGCCAGATCGAGCAGGGCAAAGCTGACACCCAGCAGCAACAGCCGCTGTCCCGTGGCCATCAGTTCCCCGATTGTGCCGGAAAGCCTGTGGAGGTCGCTCAGGTAGAAGCCGCCGAGGGGATGCCCGCTGGCTTCGATAAGCCCACTGGCCATATACACCAGCGAAGATCCCTGCCGCTCCAGGTAAGAAGGCAGAAGGGCCAGGATGCAGTAATCGGAAGGTTCACCATAAAAAAACCGGAACCCCTGCATGTAGCTGTGGCGGTAAACCTCCGGATCGAAAACAAAATGCCTGGAAGCCCCGCCGCCCCCAGTTCCCGAACTTTCGAACACCAGGCGCTCGCTTCCGCTGAAAGAGACCACCCGCCTGCTTTTGAAAAGCTCAACGGGCAAAAAGGGAATGTCTTCCAGCTGACTCACATCACCGGGGCCCCAGCCCAGCGACTGGCAAAACCGCCGGTAAACCGCGTTGTGTTCGTACTGGAAATGAAATACCTCAAGGGCCAGTGGCCCGAAATCCTCCGGGCCTGTCAGGGAAAATACCCTGTTGGCGATGTGTGTGGCTATGTTCATGCGCAGCATTCGCAAAAGGGTTGGTGTTGCTGTGTTGCCCCTTCCCAAAATTACAAAAAACCAAGGCAAAAACATTACCTTTGCCCTACGGCCAACAGAAGCCATCGCCCATGAACGAACACCTCGATCCCGACGCCGACCGCCTGAGCAGGGAGGAGCGCATTTTAGAGCAAACCCTGAGGCCCGGCAACTTTTCCGGCTTCACCGGGCAGTTCAAGGTGGTGGAAAACCTGAAGATTTTCGTGGGCGCCGCCAGGCAACGGCAGGAGGCGCTCGACCACGTATTGCTGCACGGCCCCCCGGGACTTGGAAAGACCACCCTGGCCCACATCATTGCCAACGAAATGGGCGTGGGCATCAAGGTGACCTCTGGCCCTGTACTTGACAAGCCGGGCGACCTGGCCGGGCTGCTGACCAACCTGGAACCCAAAGACGTATTGTTTATCGACGAGATACACCGGCTCAGCCCAGTGGTGGAAGAGTACCTGTATTCGGCCATGGAGGATTTCAGGATCGACATCATGATCGAAACAGGCCCCAACGCACGCAGTGTGCAGCTGAGCCTGCACCCCTTTACCCTGATCGGGGCAACCACCCGTTCAGGGCTGCTTACCTCCCCCCTGCGGGCACGTTTTGGCATCAATGCCCGGCTCAACTATTACGATGCCGAACTTCTCCACCGCATCATCAAACGCTCGGCCGGCATCCTGAAGGTGAATACTACCGATGAGGCCGCCACCGAAATATCGCGCAGAAGCCGTGGCACCCCCCGCATTGCCAATGCCCTGCTGAGGCGGGTGCGGGATTTTGCGCAGATCAAGGGCAACGGCAGCATCGACATCGACATCGCCCATTACGGGCTGTCGGCCCTCAATGTAGACAAGCACGGCCTCGACGAAATGGACAACAAGATCCTCAGCAGCATCATCGACAAATTCAAGGGAGGGCCGGTGGGCCTGACCACGGTGGCCACTGCCGTGGGCGAAGATGCCGGCACCATCGAAGAGGTGTACGAGCCCTTTTTGATCCAGGAAGGCTACCTGATGCGCACCCCGCGGGGCAGAGAGGCCACCGAAGCCGCATACAGGCATCTGGGCAGAGTGAAACGGGGAGGCGGGGCCGGGCTGTTCGATCAAACCTGAGCCCTCCATTGGTGAACCGCATCGATCCAAATACACAACAACTTACCGGCAGGCTAAGATCCAGTGCCAGGGAACTGGGCTTCGAGGCCTTTGGCGTGGCCGAAGCCGGGGCCCTGCAATCGTACAGTGCCCCGGTGAGGCGGTGGCTCGAGCAGGGCCATCACGGCCGCATGGGGTATATGGAGAACCATTTCGACAAACGCATCGACCCCAGGCTGCTGCTTCCCGGCGCCAGGTCGGTGGTGGTGGTGGGGCAAAACTATTATCTCCCCACCGGGCAACCCGAACACTGCAGTTACCTTATTGCGCGGTATGCATACGGCCGGGACTACCACCGGGTGATGAAAAACAAGCTGCATCAACTGGCTTCAAGCCTGGCCGAAATGGCCGGGGAGCATCCTTTTCGTGTGTTCGCCGACTCGGCCCCCGTGCTCGAAAGGGCCTGGGCCATCGAAGCAGGGCTGGGGAATACGGGCAAGAACAGTTGTCTGATCATCCCGGGAAGGGGGAGTTTTTATTTTTTGGGCGAACTCATCACTGCTGTGGAACTCGCCCCCACACCCAGGGCCGTTAAAGACCCCTGCCGGAGCTGCACCCGCTGCATGGAGGCCTGCCCCACCCAGGCCATCCTTGCTCCCGGGGTACTGGATGCCAGAAAATGCATTTCCTATCTGACCATCGAATTAAAAGATGCCACCCCCCCGCCCTACAGGGGAAGGTGCCGGGGCTGGGTGTTCGGCTGCGACATCTGCCAGGAAGTCTGCCCCCACAACCACCGCCCCGAACCCCATAACGAAAAGGCCCTGGCACCGCTCAGTCCAATCAGCACCTGGGACAATGCCCGGTGGGAAAACTGCAGCAGGGAAGAGTTTGTCAAATACTTTAAAAAGGGGGATTCACCCATTGCCCGGATAAGCCACGAAAAGCTGATGGATAATCTCAGGGCTTCGGGCGCAGGCTGTTGATGAGCATCTCGGGGATGCGTTTCTTGCGTTCCATGATGAAGTTGTCAAACTCCTGTCCGGTAAAATTGTTCTTGTCCATCACCAGTGCCCTGATGGCAAACGGAAAGGCGATCAGCGACATCATATCGACAAAGAACTGGGTGGGGTCGGTTTTCCTGATGTTTCCCCTTTTTCCCTCATCGATGATCTGCCGGGTAAACTCTTCGGTGGCATACAGGCTCGAAACGGCCTCCATCTCGGTGATGCGCTCCCGGCTCCTGTGTAGTATCGACATCACGAAAGAGACCAGCAGGGGGTTTTCAGACAACATGTCGATGTAAACAGACACATACCTTCTGATCTTTTCTTCCAGCCCCAAATCGCTGTTGAGCACCCTGATCAGCTCTTCAGAGTTCTTTTGCACCAGGTTCGAAAAAATGGCGCCAAACAGGTTCTCCTTGCTGCGAAAGTAATAATTCATCAGGGCCAGGTTAATGCCCGCCCTAGCGGCAATTTCCCTGACGCTGGTGCGGTCTACTCCCTTTTCGAGGAATAGCTCGGTGGCTGCGTCAAAAATCTTTTGCTCTGTGCTCTTGCTTTTGGCCATGGTATCAGGTAAATCGAGTGCGGGTTTTTACAAAGATAAACAGTATATAGTTTAAAACGCTGTTTTAAACCAAAAATTGCGTTGGGAATTCTTTTTGGCACCCAGAGCATTCGTACGTACCTTTGGCCCCTGAACAGATATCCTTCCCATGAAACTGGCTTCGCTATCCCCGCCCCTTCTGCTCAGCCTGCTCACCGGCCTGCTGCTGGCCTCCGCCTGGCCCGCGAGAGGGTTTCCTTTCCTGGCATTTGTGGCCTTCATCCCCCTTTTGCAGGCAGAAGCCTGGTATTTCAGCAGGCGCGACCGCTATTCGGGGCTGTCTTTCCTGCTCCATGCCTGGGCGGGCTTTTTCGCATTCAACTTGCTCACCACCTGGTGGATCGTCTATTCGACCATTCCGGGCATGCTGGCTGCCGTTACCCTGAACGCCTCCTTTATGGCCCTGCCCTGGTGGCTCATGCACCTGGCACGCCGGAGGTCGGGTGGGCGTCAGGGGCCCCTGGCTGTTGTGTTGCTGTGGCTGGCGTTCGAGCACCTCCATACCCAATGGGAGCTCAGCTGGAGCTGGCTCGACCTGGGCAATGTGTTTGCCGCGCACACAGCCTGGATACAGTGGTTCGAATATACCGGGGTGGCCGGGGGCGCCCTTTGGGTGCTTGCCGTCAACCTGTTGTTGTTTTCGGCACTCATCCAGTACCGCTCAGCAGAGCATTTCGGCAAAAGGGCTGCCTGGAACACAGCCCTTGCCCTGATAGTCTTTGTTTTGCCCTCCGCCCTTTCCTTCCACATATTCTCGACCTATGAAGAAACCCACGACCCTGTCGAGGTGGTGGTCGTACAGCCCGCCGAAGACCCTTACGAGCCCGCCCTGACCACAGCCGAAGTCAGGCAGAGGGTGGAAACAATGCTCAATCTGGCCGAACTCAGTACAGGTCCAAACACCCGCTTTGTGGTGGCGCCCGAGGTGGCCAACCCCCAGGGCATCTGGCTGCACGAGGCCGGCGGGCAGTATACTGTGCGCAGGCTTCGCGAACACATGGAAGAACATCCCGGGCTGGCATGGGTATTGGGCAGTTTCACCTACCGGTTGTACCGGGACGGCGAAGCTGCACCGAAAACGGCCCGGCCTTACGGCAACTCCGGCCTGGTTTACGATGTGTACAACTCGGCCATATTGGCCGAGGGCGACTTTCCCCTGCAGGTGCACCACAAATCCAAACTGGTGCCCGGGATCGAACGGATGCCCTATTTCACCCTGCTCAGGCCGCTGGGCAAACTGGTCGACAGGCTGGGAGGCATAGCGGGCAGCCTGGGCACCGGAAACCCGCAGGTGTTCGAAACATCCCGGGGCGAAGTGGTGGCGCCGGCCATCTGCTACGAATCGATCTACGGCGAACATCTGTCGGGGCAGGTGAGACAGGGGGCCACCCTGATCTTTATCATCACCAACGACGGGTGGTGGCGCGACACCCCCGGCTACCGTCAGCACAACCAGTATGCCAGGATCCGGGCGGTAGAAACCCGTCGCAGCATCGCCAGATCGGCCAGTACCGGCATCTCGTCCTTTATCGGCCAGAAGGGGGAGATCATCAAGCAGTCGGAGTGGAACGAGCCGGGCTCCATGGCCGCCACCCTGCACCACAACAACAGGATTACCTTTTATACCCGAACAGGGAATTTCATCGGCCGGATCTCGGTCTTTTTGTCGGCCCTGTTGCTGCTGTATATGCTTGTGCTGCGGATAAGCGGGAAAACCGGCAGGATGGGCTGATACGGCCTCAGAGGGGCACCCTGAAATCGGGGGAGAGGAAGATGGGGTATTTGTTGAAAAAACGGCTGGTGTTTTTGGCCGCTTCCTCCACCGGGCGGAACCTGATGCCCAGGGCCTGGCAGATTTTCTTGTTCGAAAAGTAGCGCTTGAGGTTGGCGTTGCGGGCCGTTTCTTTCGACAGCAGGGGTTTTTGCCCGGTGATGAAACTCCTGGTCTTCTCCAGCCGCCAGGCCATTTCGCTCAGGAAGCGCCCGGCGCGGTATTTTGGCGGGCGGGAGCCCGAATACAGGGCAAAATAGGTGAACAGGTCTTTGTAGGGCAGGTTTTCGCTGTTGACGATGTAGCGCTCATTGAGGAAATCCCCTTCGGTGAGCAGCCGCATGCAGCGGGCCACATCGCGGGCATCGACAAAACCTGTGACCCCCGAGGTATAGAACTTCATCCCGTTTTTCACCGATTGGTACAGCTGGGCGCTGGAGCGGGCCGGATCTCCAGGCCCGATCACCACCGAAGGATTCACGATCACCACAGGGAGCCCCTCTTCCGAAGCCCGCCACACCTCGCGCTCTGCTCCGTATTTGCTGATGGCGTACCAGGAATGATCGCCCGAGGTTTTCCACACCAGCGACTCATCCACCATTTCGCCACGGGGAGCCACACCAAGGGAGGCCACGCTGCTGCAATGGCAGAACTTTTCAATATTGTCCGAAAGGGCTAGGTTGACCAGGTTTGCCGTGCCGTCCACATTGTTTCTCAGCAGCACTTCGCGGTCCTGGGGCAAAAAGGAAACCACGGCGGCACAATGGTATACCTGGCTTACCCCGCTTATGGCTTCCTGCAGGCTGAACAGGTCGGTCAAATCGCCCTCCACCCACTCAATGGCGTCGAACAGCTCCTGCCCCCTGACGGGATCGTACCAAAGGAAAAGCTGCCGCACCAGCGAAATATTGCTCCCCTGCCTGCGCAGGGCACGAAGGGGCCTGCCCTCCGAAGCCAGTTCGAAGAGCAGGTGAGAACCCACCAGCCCGGTACCTCCTGTAACAAGGATCATAGCGCAAAATTAGGGAAAAACTTGATTGGTTGCTGCCCGGGAAGGAAATGCCGGGCCTGGGGGGCAAAATAAAAATTTTCGTTACTTTGTAGGTGGAAGGTAGAAGGTGGAAGGTAGGAAGAAGAAAGTTTAAGAGTTTAAGAGTTTAAGAGTTTAATATCGAATACTTCAACTTTTCAACTCTTCAACTTTTCAACTTTTCAACTTTTCAACTTTTCAACTCTTCAACTTTTCAACTTTTAAACTTTTAAACTTTTAAACTTTTCAACTTTTCAACTTTTAAACTTTTCAACTTTTAAACTTTTCAACTTTTAAACTTTTCAACTTTTAAACTTTTCAACTTTTAAACTTTTCAACTTTTCAACTTTTAAACTTTTCAACTTTTAAACCTGTTTGGGGTTTCCCAGGTTTTAACTATCGCATTGCCTGCGAGAAGACGAGAAATAAAGGTTCAAACATAACAAACCAACAAATCACAAACATGAAAAAGACACTCCTGATTGCATTGCTTGCCTTGTTTGGCACAACCTCCCTGCTCACTGCCCAAAACCAGCAGGTATTCGACCCCGCCACCATGTGGGAAATGAAGCGGCCGGGCAACCCGGTGGTTTCGCCCGACGGCAACTGGTCGGTGTTTGCCGTTACCGAATACGATGTGGAAGGCAACACCTCATCGAGCAACCTCTTTCTGATGCACAACCACACCGGCGAATTGCGGCAGATCACCTTCAGCGGCCGCGACAGCGGACCGGCCTGGAGCCCCGACGGCATCAGGCTGGCCTTTGTTTCGCGCCGGCACGACGGGCCGGGGCAGATCTATCTGCTCGATCTCACCGGCGGAGAGGCCGAAAAGATCAGTGACCTCCCCGTGGGGGTATACGGACTGAAATGGTTCCCCGACGCCAGCCGCATCGCCTTTGCCGCCAACATACTGCCCGGGTACGAGGGCGACTGGGACAAACACCGGGAGCTCCAGCGCGAAATGCGCGAAAGCAAGGTCACGGCCAAGGTTACCGAGAACAATATGTACCGCTACTGGGACCGCTGGATCACCGACGGCTATGTATCGCGGCTGTTCACCATCGACCCCCACAGCAAGGAGGTGGTCGATTTGATGCCCGATAACGGCAACTTCTTCGGCCTCATGGGCGGGGTATCCTACGACATTTCGCCCGACGGCTCCACCATCGCGGTCAGCAAAAACTCCACACAGCCTCCCTTTGAACGCCTCAACCACGCCATCTACCTGGTGCCCACCGACGGCAGCGGCCAACTGACCAACATCACCGCCGACAACCCGGCCAACGACTCCAATCCGGTATACAGCCCCGACGGCCGGTACATCCTGTACGGCAAGCAGAGCATCTACCATTTCTATGCCGACCGGGTGGTCATGACCCTGTACGATACCCAAAACGGCACACGCAGCGAGCTCACCGGCCACATCGACCTGAGCACCGAACAATGGTTCTGGTCGTACGACGGCAACACCATCTATTTCCTGGCCGAAGACCGGGCCATGAAGTCCATTTTCAGCATCCCTGCCGGAGGAGGCGAACACAGGGAAACCTTCAGGGGGGGCACCAACAACGGGGCCACGCTGGCCGGCGACAACCACCTGGTGTTCACCCACCACAACCTGAGCGCCCCGCCCGAGCTCTACCGCCTGGAAATCGGGAGGGGGGAAACAACGCAGATGACCCGCTTCAACGATGCCCTCATAGCGAACATCCAATGGGGGGAGATTGAAAACGTTACCTACCAGGGGGCCAACGGGGCCGACATACAGATGTTCATCAACTACCCCCCCGATTACGACCCCAACCAGAAATACCCCATGGTGGTGATGATCCACGGCGGACCCCACGGCACCTTCGGCGACAGCTTCCACTTCCGCTGGAACAGCCAGCTCTTTGCCGCACCCGGATACATCGTCATCCTGCCCAATTTCCACGGATCGACCAGTTTTGGTCAGGACTTCGCCATCAGCATCCACGGCAACCATTCCGAACTGCCGTTCCGCGACATCATGAAAGCCACCGACTACATGATCGACCGCGGGCTGGTGGATGAAGACCGCATTGCAGCCACCGGCGGCAGTTACGGGGGGTATATGGTGAGCTGGATCGCCGGGCATACCGACCGTTACGCCTGCCTGATCAACCACGCCGGGGTGTACGACCTCCACCTTCAGTTTGCCTCCGACTACTCGGCCAACCGCAAATACCAGTACGGAGGCTCGCCCTGGGAGAACCGGGAGCAGATGAACGCCATCAACCCCTCACAGTTCGCCCACAACTTCAAGACCCCCATGCTGGTAGTCCACGGCGAGCTCGACTACCGGGTGCCCGTGGCCCACGGCCTGCTGGTGTACAACATTTACCGCAACATGGGCCTCGACGCCCGCCTGGTATACTACCCCGACGAAAACCACTGGATCCTCAGCCCCCAGAACTCCCTGCACTGGTATGGGGAATTCTTCGGATGGCTGGAAAGGTATTTGAGGTAGGAAGGTGGAAGGTGGAAGGTGGAAGGTAGAAG
>SL_3KL_010_SEDDRAFT_10003114_pt1 | contig 15109 bp, 13 predicted proteins | sample SodLakKL_010_SED_2_FD_10381 | JGI IMG/M metagenome (IMG submission 10381)
CGGCGAAGCCGCCGAAGCCGCCGACCGCATGCTGGCCGAGCGAAGAATAGAAGCCACCTGGCTGGACTTCGAGCACGGTGGGGAAGGGGTGTTTCTGGTTGATTCGTTGGGTCGTTGATTCGTTGGTTCGTTTGTTCGTTTGTTCGTTGGTTCGTTTGTTCGTTGGTTGTCAATTTGTCGTTTGGTCGGTGCGTCCGTGCGTCCGTTCCCCCATTCCCCCATTCCCCCATTCACCCATTCACCCATTCACCCATTCACCCATTCACCCATTGACCCGGTGGGGGGTGTATCCCCCGTTGTCCAGCATGCGCTTCGCTTCGCTCAGCGGCACCCTACGGAACCGTAACCCGTCCCGCGTCTACCTCAACAAAACCCCGATATAAAACGCCAGAACAATCTGCGTTGCCGGGATATGCCAACTGAAATCACCGAGGGCGACCAGGGACAATGCCGCCAGGCCGGAATAGAGTGCGATTCGTTCTATTGTCAGTCGAAACTTCCTCAGGATCTGGACGCCGATGAACAGCATCATGATCAGGCCGGGCAGGCCTGTTTCGACCAGCCATTGCAGCAGGTCGTTATGGGCATAGTCCAGCCAGCCTGAAAAGTGAGACTCCTGAAAGGGCCGGAATGCAGCCTCGAATCCGCCCAGGCCAATCCCGTGGAGATACCAGGTACGCGGGAATTCGGTCAGCATGATGCGCATGAACTCCAGTCGCAGTTCCTCCCCCGTCGTTGCCAGAAGACGCTCGGCCAGAGGGGTGAGTCCGTACCATACGGCACTTGCGAAAGCACCGGCGGAAGCCAGGTATATTGGCCATACCGACGCGCCCCGGATCAACCGTCGATGGCGCCCCCACAGAATCAATGCCAGCAACATGGCAAAAATGCCGGCGGCGGCGCCCAGTCTGGAACCACTGCCGAGTATTGCCGCACCAATAATGCTCCCACACAACACGCTGCCGGTGACCTTCAGTTCCCTGGGCAGTCGCTTCAGTCCGGGTACATCCCGGATCCACCAGATGCTGACGGCCATTGGCCAGGCAAGTGCCAGATAGGCGGCAAAGATATTGCGATTGGAAAAGCTGCCATGAGGAAAATTTCGGCTCTCGCGTTCCCAGATACCAAGAATGGTCTCGGCATCGGCGGCTTGTGCCAGTAGTCCGTACAAGGCCTGGAAAAGCGCCATGCCCACGAGCGCAAGCCAGACATGGCGGCGCAGTGACCGCGACATCGAATATCCCAGCCAGGCAATCGCAAATAGTGCCGTGAAGGCGGCCCAGCTTCGCAAGCTGGCTCCCGGATCTGGTGACCAGTGGGCCGGATGGAAGCTCGGGTGGTCGAAAAACTCCTGCGGATAGGGCCCAAACAGTTGGGCCAGCGTGGTCGAAGGCCAGACATGAAGCATGACCATGGCAGAGAAACCGCCGGCAAACCACAGCCAGCCGGGATTCGGCAAGCCCTGGCGCCCGGCGGAAAGGGCCAGGGCAATGAAACTTCCTGTAACCATGACCAGCAGACTGGCGGTCAGTGTTTCAGGCGTTCGCTGCCCCATCATCAGCGGCAAGATAATGACCAGTCCGCACAGCACGGTGGTACTGGCCAGCGCGGTGATCGGCCGGGTCACCGGGTCGGGCCTGGGCAGTGTCCGGGTTTCAGTATTCAATGCTGGAAATCCTTAACTGCTCGCGCTCTTCACTGATCAGGTAGCGCACATTGCGAATGACCCGCACCGGTCTTCGCTCCGGATACTCCACCTGCAGTTCGAACTGTCCGACGACGGCCCACTGATCGTCATGCACCAGGATCTCGTCGATCGAGATGCGCAAGCGGCGATGACTGGAGTGCTGGAAAAGGGATTGATAGTTCTGGCGAATCCAGCGCCTTCCTTCATTGCGGTTTTCCCGGGGATGGTCGGTAAAGTGTCCCAGCAGGCCATCGAGGTGACCTCGTTCGAAGCTCTCAGTGAAGCTGCCGATCAACTCCGTGATCCGCAATTCGGTTTCCCGGCTGAGCACTTCCTCTGGCGGATCAGATTCGCTGCCCGCGGAATCGGGTGGGTCCGGAATCTTCGTCGCAGCGGCACTGGCCGCAGCCGTCTCGCCCGGCATTTCGGGATTGATCCGGACGATTGGCGGAGTACTTTTTTCAGTGGTTGCAATCTGAGCGGGAGCTGATTGCGGTTCTGCCACCCCCTCCGCTTCTGTTTCTTCCTTTTTCCCGGCCCTGGTTTCGGGTGACGATGAATCGGAATCGGTTACCGATACTGGTGAGTGCGTTGATGAAGGAGGCTTTTCCATCGGTTCAGTTGGCTCCAGCGGACGAAGTCCCTGCATGGCCAATTCCATGACCGGCTCGATCAGGGGTGAGGAGTCGACATCGGTTGATTGCACATCGGGGACCCGAGCGGCATGTGGCGGTGGCAAATCCACCCTGGTGTCGGCCTCGGGCGTGAAGTGGTCGCCGGTCAGAACATCCCTGTAGGGCTGATGGGTAAAGTACACCCAGGCAACCGGCAGGCTGGCCACTACAGCGATCAGCAGCATGGCCTTGGCCTGCAGGTGGCGAGCGTTCAGCAGCTTCATTCTTAACCAGGTCAGAGGCCCGGGCGTGTCGGGGATCAAGCGTGCCGAGCGTCTGGCCGGCTTCGGATAGACATTTGTTCGCGCGGTAACCCGGCTTGCCGATTGGTCTTTTGCAGGCAGATGACTATCGTTATCCTGACCGTTCCGGAAGTTCCTCCATGCATCGTGGATCGCTTGTGAGCGAGGGGTCAGCCAGCCGGTATCGTCAGGGTGATGGTCGGGGTGAAAGGCCGTCATCAGGCGTCGAAACCGAGCCCTTCTCTCCTCCCGATCATGCGCGGCATCCACAAACGCGCGTTGTAATATGAGCTTCCCATCCGTGAAGAGCTGGACATCAAGTTGCTCGAGGATGCTGCGAGCCAGGTCTGGTCGCTCGCGTGGCGTACCCAGGTGCCGGATCAATTCGCTGGCACCACTTCGCTGGTTGCCCGACAGCCAGCTGAGCACGGCATCGAGTTCCCTGGCTGCCAGATATGCACCTCGATCGCTGGTCAGTCTTTGCACCAGCCTGGCGGCGTTGAACTCCTGACTACTCAACGGTGTATCTCCGAGGCAGCAGGGACTGACTCGTCATGAATGGACATCGGGCCTGTATCAGTCGATTCCAGTTCCACCACTTCTAGGTGCGAAAGCCACAAGCGTCCAGCGATATAACGATCGAATGCGTCCGTTTGCTCACGTACCACTCGCAGGGTCATGATTTCGTTGTTGACGCCGACTTCGAAATCGATCTGGAAGGGCTGCCAATCGAAGTGGCCCCGGGGTGTTTGAACTCGCTCTCGCAATGATCCGTGGCGCAAGCCGATGTCCAGTCTCGGCAGTGACCGCGTTGTCAGATGCTCACCTCGCCACCAGCCCTGGAGCCGGTACTGTCCCGTTTCGGGAATGGGGAACTGTACAACGGGATGACGCAGGCGCAGGTTTTCGTTGCCATCGAAATCCAGACGCAATGACCTGGCCTCGGGGGGGGCTGCTGAACTGAGCGTGCCCTGCTCGGTGACGGGCAACTCCTCATCCAGCTCAACCCGGACCCCTTCCGGCATACGGACCCTCCATCCGAAGGTGGACATGGCGTCCCATGGCAGGTGAAAACTGCCGGCAGGCACGTTGCCACGGCGGTAGGCTGGATCAAGTTCTGCCCAAACGGACATGACCCGCTCGTGGTCACCGGCACCAAAAGCCAGTTCGAGGTAATCGCTCACCACGCGATCCCATGGCTCGCGCGGCTGCTCGAGTCGCTGCCATATTGCCTCGGCCAGCTCGAGTTGTTCGGTATCACGGGCATGCCGCATGGCCGCGGTCAGGTGCTCCTCGGTTGAAGGAACAATCCGGTCGAGCAGTTCGTCTGGACTGTTGATCCAGCGCTGTGCCATGAACAGGGCCCGCGAGGTATAGCGCCGGTCTCCCCGTGCGGCCAGCTTGAGATGCTGCTCCGTCAAGTCGGTATCACCGGCGCGCAGGCTGGTCATTGCCGCCTGCCACCGGACGGCTCGGTTGTGTGGTTGAGTTGCTGCGGCAGCCTTCAGATGAGCAGCTCTCTGCTCAACCGGGGCATCGGTCTGGAACGCAACGGTGGAGCGCACTAGCCAGCCTTGTGGGTCAATCGGATAACGCTGCAGTTGCCAGGACAGCAGCTGCTCTGCCTGGTGGGGGTCCGAGCGCCAGCGCAGGCTGAGAATCCGTGAAGCATGCAGGGAAGCCAGCCCTCCCCAGGGCTGCCAGGCCTTGATCTGTTCAAGGCTTGATGCCGGATCGGATCGGTCGACTGCACGCAGCAACCGATATTCGGAAACTGCGATTCCGATCGCTGCCAGGCCGGCGAGAACTACCAGGACTCGGACAGTCAGTACCACGCCATGTTGATCCCGGTCAGGTGACCGCCTGGCCGAGTTTCGGCTTGTCCCCGGTTTCCTCGTCGTCTTCGGCTTCATAGTTGTAATAATATGACGAGTAGTAGGCATACTCGGGGCTGTCCAGGTCCACCCCGTTGAGGACTACACCGAGCACATTGGCCTGCACTTGCGAAAGCCGCTTGATGGCCACCCGGAAGTTCTCCTTGCCGGTCTGTCCGGCCCGGGCCACCAGTACCACGCCGTCAACCTGGCGCGACAGAATCATGGCATCAGCCAGTCCCAGGGTGGGGGGTGAGTCCATGATCACGTGGTCGAATGCGCGCTTGCAGCTTTCCAGGATACGCCCCAGCCGATCGGAGCTGAGCAGCTCGGCGGGGCTTGGTGTCGCGTTCCCCGAAGGCATGACGAACAGGTTGGGTACGTGCGTCGCGTGGATGGCTGAATTGTCCCGCCCCTTGTTTTCGAACAGGGCGATGCGGTTGGTCAGTCCGGGAGCCCGAAAGCAATTGAAGTCCCGATGGACACGCGGCTTGCGCAGATCCGAATCGATCAAGAGTACACGGGAACCGTTTTGCGCGAGCACCGTGGCAAGGTTGATGGCCGTTGTGGTCTTGCCCTCTCCGGTACCGGCACTGGTCACCATCATTATGCGCGGCATACCCTCGGCAGTCGAAAACATCAGGCTCGTGCGCAATGAGCGGAAGGCCTCGGAGGCTGCCGATTTCGGATGCACGGCACTGTAGTGACTGACCTCGCGTTCAGACTCCCGGTTCTCCGTATCGCTGCTCCCCTTGCCGGCTTTCCGGCGTGCCTTGTTGGGCTTGACCAGCGGCACCATGCCAAGAACCGGACGGTCGACCAGTCGTTCGATGTCCTCGATTCGACGGATCGATCGGTCCAGGAACTCCAGCAGGAAGGCCAGGGCCAGCCCGCCCATCAGTCCCAGCGCCAGTGCCTTGGCAAGGCTGCGTGAAATGTTGGGACGGAAGGGAGCGCCGGCCGCCCGGGCATGTTCGATCACGGAGATGTTGTTCTCCTGCAAACCGGCGGCAACCCCGATTTCCTTCAAACGCTGAAGCAAGCCGTCGTAGAGCTCCTGGTTGGTTTGAAACTCACGCCTGAGAATGTTGTATTGCACCGCTTGATCGTTGAGCGCGAGGATTCGGGACTCGCGCTCGGCGATGGCATCCTCCAGCGCACTGACCTGGTCCTGCAGGTTCTCATGGCGACCGATAATATTGTCTGCAATGCGCTGTTTTTCACTGGCGATATCCTGTTCCAGCCGGTTCATGCGGCTGCGCAACTCCTGCATGGCTGGATAGTCTTCGCGGAAACGCTCCGACATACTGACATACTCGGCGCCTGCATCCAGTAACTGGCTGTTTAGCTGACCGAGAACTTCACTGTTGACCACCGGGTCAACGTAATCGATACGTCCCTTCTCGATCTGATCGCGCCAGCTTTGCAACTGAACCAGTTCGGCTTCAGTCTGGTCGAGTTGTGAACTGAAACGTTGCATGGCGTCGTTAGCCAGACTGATTCGCTGATTGAGGTCGGCGATATTGCGTTCGCGGGCAAAATCCGACAGTGCCTGGTCGGAGCGCTCCAGTGAAATGCGCATCTCCTCGAGCTGACTTTCCAGAAACTGGCGCGCTTCATTGCCGGCCTCGTAGCGCCGCTGCATTGAGGTCTTGATGTATTGCTCGACCAGGGCGTTGGCCATCTGGGCAGCAAACTGCGGATCGAATGCGGTGACCTGTACGTTGACCAGCCGGGATTCCCGCAGTGGCTCAACGTTGATGCGGCTTCTCAGGCGATTGGCGGCGGCAGGTGCACGGTCACGTGTGACGGCCGTGTCGGAATTGTCTGACGATCGAGATGGAGACGACGATTCCCCGGGTCTCAGGCTGTTTCGTACGGTTCGAATCAGGGATCTGAACTCGCCGCGGAGACTGCGCTGACGAATTTCGCCGCTCAGTTCCGGATGATCGGCCACACCTTCGGCTCGCACCACCTCCTCGGCCAGCGCACGGCTTCTCAGGATTCGCTGCTGGGAGTTCATGAACAGGCCTTCACCCCGCATGCCCACGTATTCCGGTTCGAAATCCCGGATATTGAGAATCTGCATGTTGGGCAGAATCTCGACAGTGGCGGTCGAGCGATACTCCGGTACCATCAGCAGGTTTGACAGCAGAGCCGCAGTCACCACGATGGCAGCCACCCCGGCCACGGTCCATTTCCGCTTGACCAGAATGCGCCACAGCTCGTGCAGATCGATGGTCTCGCTGTCATCGAGCTGCCCGTTGAGCGCGGGATCGTAGACCGTCATCTGGCGACCCTGGTCGCTCACCGGTTGAAGGTGCTTGCCCGGTCGGTTCCAGTCCTTGCGGTCAGTCATCTCGTCATTGCCCCCTAGAGTGGCCTGAACCCGAGCAGCCTGAGCGGGCTTGCGATCTGCACGAAAGCCTGTAATCCGGCCCGTATCGGCCCGGCCTTGACCACCACGATATCCCCGCTCTTGAGTGTGATGTCCCGGCCCGGATCTGCCCGAATCTGCCGGTAGGGCGCCGCTTTCTGTTCCCATTCACCGCTTTCGGGATCTCTGGTCAGGACATGAATACTGGACCGATTGGCTTCGAATTCCAGGCCGCCGGCTTCGACAATGGCCTTGAGAACCGTTGTCTCGCCACGTTGGCGGTAGGCGCCGGGGCGTGAAACGGAGCCCCTTCCACATAGATATAACCGCCGCGCGGCACGTTGATCATGGCCGAGTCACCAAGCACCATGTTGTACTCAGGTGCATTCTGCATCAACTCATCAATTTCTATGATCGCCGTGCGTGTGCCGAGTTGACCGGTTTCCGGATCGCGGATGCGGTCGGTCAGGTAGATGCTGCCACCGGCATCGTTGCTCAGCCCCCCGGCCATGGCAATGGCTTCGAGCAGGGTGGTCTGGCGGCTTACCGAATAAACCCGGGGGCTCGAGACAGCACCGATCAGGGTGAACTGCTGGCTGCGGAAGTCCGTCACCTCGACCGACACGCTGGGGTTGCGCAGATGCTTTTCATCGTAGGCGTCCGCAATCGCCTCTTCGACTTCATTCAGCGCCAGCCCGGAAACAGCGACCGGCCCAACCAGCGGCAGCAGCACCTCACCGGCGCCATTGACCCGGTATTCTCCCGACAGCTCGGAAACTCCGAAGATGTTCACCCGCAGGCGGTCGTCAGTACCCACGCGGTAGACCTGGTCAGCCGACCCCTCGACCGCCAGCATCATCAATCGTTCGTTGATGTCATCCACGCGTTCGCGGGCTTCGATCTGCTGCTGAAATTCTTCAATCGACAGGTCATCGTCCATCGCGGTTCCGGTGCCGGTCGCGCAGCCGGTCAGTGCAACGGCATTGACGACAAGGATGACGGCAAGCAAACGAATCATGCAAAACTTCCTGCTCAATGGTTCGGGTTTCATCTTATGGGGTGAACGGCGGCGGACAAATCGGGCATTCATCTTCGTCATCGAAGAAAATGTAGTAAGTCGTGATGCCCGTAGCGGTGCCGATCCAGAACGCCGTGCCAGGCGTGAGTGCTCCAATCAGTCCGCGCATGGACTCTTCCTTCAGCCACCAGATGATGCAGGGCAGTTGGTCGCCATCCTCCATGTCCTCCAGCTCGCGCTGGACTTCCTCCGGAAGCTCCACCTCGGTGACTTCATAGTCTGATCCGGTGAAAACGACCTTTTCGCCGGGTTCGACGACATACTCGATGGCACGATCCCGGGTTCCTCCCTCCAGCTCACCAGTCTGCACGAATACACGGTTTTCCATGTTGGTCGCCGAGTGGACAAGTCCGGTGGCGTTGAGCCCCAGACAGGGTTCCAGCGCTTCGGCCGGTCGGGCGACATGCAAGAAGTCGTCACTGGTGATCTGAAGTTCTACGTCTTCGCCTTCAATGGCGTAGAGCAACATGCCGGCATTGAGCTCGGCCAGGATCTTGTCCTCGTCGACGCTCAAGACAGCATCGGAACCCACCGGAAAGCCAAAACTGTGGTCATCGTCCAGGGTGAGGATGGCCGTCCCGGTCCGTACTTCGATACGATCACCGGAAAACCAGGAATAGGTCGTATTGCTGATGCGCATCATGCCGGTGCCATCGGGCTGCCCGATCTGGACTGTTCCACGAACCTCCAGTTCACCGATTGGAACCTGGGCCTGCGCGAGCGTAACGAAAAGTGCCAACCCCAGCAGGGAGAGACGTGCGGCAACAAGTGCTGAGCGGGAAATCATGGGTCCCCCTTTTGATCCGGTTGGGTGAGCGCACCTTCATGCGCGGCGGATGAAAATACAAGCGCGCGCTCGAAATGGTAGCCGACGGTGACTCTCGCGGTCAATAAGAACTTGATGTTAATCAAGTTTTGGTGCTGCATCTGCAATCCTTTGCCTAAGCTCGAATCCGACTCAGTACACACGAGAAAGTCCCCTGAATCGTTCCCAGATCGAAGGCGCCTGCCGGGATGCATCCAGTGCATCCATGAGTTTTTCGGTCGCTGGCAGTCTGCCGGCCACCAGCGCCCGCGGAAATTCCTCGGTGAGCAACTGTCCCACCTCCGGGCTTGTCCATTGCTCGATGACTGCCCGGCCAGGTCGTAACTGGGGAACCCGACGGTGGTCACGGTGGGCGTCGGAGGCGACAAAGTGGATCAAACCCCGAGTCACCATATGATGGGCAGCCCGCCTGACCGACTCTCCGAAACGCCCGGTGCAGGCCTGTGCCGTCACCTGTGCAAGGCATCCCATGGCCACCCATTCGCGCAGGCGCTCGGGTTTCTGCCTCAATTCGGCGTTGCGTTCCGGGTGAACGATAATCGGTGTCAGACCAAGGATCTGAATTTCTTCCAGTATCGACGTTGCGCCCATGGGAATGGTATGCACCGGTAATTCGACCATGACCGCTTTGCCTCGATCGGCCACCGTCATGGCTTTCCCGTCAGCCAGTTCCTGAGAGATTTCCGGAACGAGGTGACACTCGGCGCCGGGCAGGATCTCGAGTTCAGTTCCTGCGCGTTGCAACTCGGCACTGAAAGTCGCCACCTGTTCGCGTACCGTCGCGGCAGGGTTGTCATAGACGCCATTGAGATGATGGGGCGTCATCACGGCAACGGCGATGCCGTCGGCAACAGCGATCCGGGCCATGTTCAATGCCTGCTGCAGGTCTTTTGCACCGTCATCGATGCCCGGCAGCAGGTGACAGTGCAGATCGATCATCCCGCACAGCAGTCTTGCAGGCGCCGTCGTCATGGGCTGGCCACCATGGATTGACATGGGCCGGCAAGTGCCGCCTCACGCTGGGCACACAACCGATTCAGGGTGCGAATCGGATTATTGACCAGGTCCAGCCCGGTCTCTACGGCGAAGCTGGAAGTGCCGGAAGTGAGTTGTCGGCAAGTCTGCATCAGGGCGGTTCGTTCATGCGGAAACCGAGCGCCGAACAGCAAAGGCATGGCCGATGCAATCAAACCGGCCAGGACCTCGGCCGCAGGCGCCGGGACTTTGCGCGTGATGTCGGTGCGACCGCGGCGGGGCCGGGAAAGCAACCAGACTTCATCGACCGGGCAACAGGGCGGAAACTGCGCTTGCTGATCCCCGGAAAGCCACTTCAGGCTCTTGGTCTGGCTGAAGTGTGGCTCGAAGCCCGGGTCCGGGTGCTGTGCCAGCAAACGGCTGCTGGCCCAGCCCCTTCTCAACATGATGAATTGACGGATTCGTTCCACCATCGGCGGCTGCCCGCAAGATGCAGTGGCAAGAACCCAGTCGTCGGAAACCAGGTTGGCGCCGGCGACGTATGCAGCGACCCCCAGTGTCGATTTGCCACTGCCGCGTTCTCCAAGAACGAGCACTCCCCGACCATTGTATTCGAAGGCGGCCGCATGCAATGGCATGACACCGCCGCGGGCCCATTGCTGAGCCAAAAGCAGGTTGAAGCTTTTCGGCAGAATGGTCTTGCTCGAGCGTCGATGCGTGGCGGCATGAAACCAGAGTCGACCTGCCGCGCCGCTGCGCAGAGTGACATGGCCATCATCAAAGTCATGATCGAAAACCGGTCCGTCGGTCATTCGGGCGGCGGAAGGGTTGTCGACCAACAAGCCACCGCGGTCTTCCAGCAAGTTCCAGTCAAACCACTGCCGTTCCAGACCCAGTGCCCGAGACGCCTCAGCAGGGCCGAGGCCCTCGATATCGAGAGTCACATGACTCGCCCGGGCACGCAGCCGCGCAGTGTCGGGCCGGTGATTGTGTGCAATCTGCAGCATTACAGTGACCGGGCCATGCGGTTGAGAAAGTGTTCAACGTCCAGTCCGGCTCGAGCGGCGTCCACGTCGAAGGAAGCGGTGAGGCCCCGAACCACCTGTTCCATGCTTTCAGCGCCTTCATTGATCAGGATCACGATAGCCAGCGCGGAAGCATTCATTGTCATCAATTGTTCGCCGTCGACATCCATCACCACACCACTACCGTCGTCGAGCGGATTCACGGTCAGACGACCGCCATGGAGTGCCTTTTGCACTATTTCCAGTGATGGGCATATGCTTGTGGCCGTTTCAGGTTTCATCAGTACTCTAATCAATCTGCGGCTCGATTCACTTGGCCATACCTCAGCGTGCCAGGATATCGGCTTCTGTTCCCGGCAATACTTCGTCATGCATGGTCTCGGCAACCCGCTTTCCTGCCGTCAGAGACGAAAACGGCGCGGTGGCCTGCAAAACAACCAGCTTGACTTCGTTGTTTTCGCACCAGCGATAAAGCCGCTTGTGCTTGTGCCGGTCGGGCAAAAAAGTCAGCCATAACTGGTCGAGTTCGTGCACGGAATGAATGGTGTCAAGGTCACGTTCCGAGCCCAGGACCTTCAAGCCCATGATGTCACGACCCCGCATCCGCGAGTCGTCATCATCAAGAAAGCCTTCAACGCGAACATTCGGGAAACCCTGCTGAAACAGGGATGACAGGGCACCACCGCGGCGACCAGCACCGTAAATGGCAATATGAAGTTGTCGATGATTGCTGCCGTTGATTCTGCGTTTGTATCGGCGCCAGCGTTCACGGTAGTACAGGCGCCCGCCAGTCATCAGCATGAAGGCCAGCACCACGGTCAAGGGCCCCACCATCATCGATGCCGAGCGATTGATGAAAGCCAGGATGAACAGTGCGGTGACCGAAACGCCCAGCACACACGCGATACCCACTCGGATGATGCCATTGAGAGAAAAATGGCGCACTGGCTGCCGGTATGTCCCGGTCAGGAACAGGACCGGCAGCATGGCAAGTGGTAACAGCCAGATCCCCGCAGTGTAGACCTCCCAGTGCAATCCACTCGGCAGGCCTTCGAATCGAATCAGGTTGGCAAGCAGCCAGGCAACCTGGATGATAATCAGGTCATGAGCGACATGAACACCGCGGTTGCGGATCAGTCGTCGCCAGTTGACTGCTTCAACAATACTGCACCAGAAGCCGCGAACAATCCAGAGGAAGTCCGTCAGCACGTTGCTGCGGCTGAAATACTCGATATCATTGCGAGCCTTGGCCGGAAACAATTCCTCGCGATAGAAGGCTTCCGGGTCACGGTCGGGTGGATACATCTCCGATTCATTACGATAGGCCACCTGGTTGGGGCCGAAAATGCCTGGTGTGAAATCGTGAACCCGCTTGAACTCGTCGGTAAAGAGATCGGCAAAATGCAGGCTTTCCGGGCGCGGGCCGACAAACGACATCTCGCCTTTGAGAATATTCCACAACTGCGGGATCTCGTCGAACTTCGAGCGCTCGAGAAAACGACCCAGCCGGGTCATGCGGGCATCACCGGCCACTGTCACTCCGGCACCCTTGTTTCCCCAGGAGTCTGGAAACTTGCGAAATTTGTGAATGAGGAAAGTGGTGCCGTTCTTGCCCAGTCGTTTCTGCGAAAAGATCACTCGCCCGGGAGAGTCGAGCTTGATCGCTGCTGCGATCAGTGCAATCAGTGGCGCCCCCACAATCAGTCCGGTGACTGCCAGAAACAGGTCCATTGCACGTTTCATGATCCTTCCCCTTTCAAGTGCATTGCACGCATGCTGTCATCAGACGCCGCGCATCGGAAAATCATCGCCGTTGGCCATGTCCTGGGCACGGGTGAAGTCTTCCGGCCGGCCGATATCCAGCCATTGGCCGGTGTGGTGATAGACATGCGCCGGCTGGCCGTTGTCGAGCATCTGGTACATCAGATCGTCGAATCCAAACGGTACGCCTGACGGAATCAGTTCCAGAATCTCCGGCTCCATGCAGTAAATGCCCATGTTGACCTGATACGACAGAGTCGGCTTTTCGCGAAAATCCTGGATCTGCTGCTGGTCACAGGACTCGATCACGCCCATGTCCACGTGTACCTGCTTGTCGGTGGTTCCCACGGTCAGCATGGCGTGATGACTGTTGTGAAAGTGAATGAACGAGCGCAGGTTCATGTCGGTGATCAGGTCGCCGTTCAGAACCAGGAAGGTGTCGTCGAGATAGTCGCGAACCAGGCTCAGCGCGCCAACGGTGCCCAGGGGCTCGTTTTCTTCGCTGTAAGTGATCTGCATGTCCCAGTTCTCGCCATTGCCGCACAGCGACTTGATCAAGTGGCCGAGATAACCGGTGGTGATAATCACCTCCGAGATGCCGTTACGTCGCAACCACTTGAGCAACAGTTCGATCACCGGAAGTTCCCCGACCGGCATCAGGGGCTTGGGCAGAATAAGCGTGTAAGGCTTGAGACGGGTACCTTTGCCGCCAGCCTGGATGACTGCTTTCATTGTTCCCCTTTGCTGGTTTGGTTTTTATTTTGATCGGCTATTTGTGACATGTCTCTCACATTGCTGTCAACCCACCCGCGAATGCGATACCACTCGTATCCGATAATCTCATGAAAGGCCAGACCGGCAAGTCTGGCCCCGTTTGCAGACGGTAGCCAGGCGCGCCAGGTGCGCTCCCTGTCACGGTCGACCCGGAAGTGACCGGCAGCGGCAATCGGTTCCAGCCCCACGGCACGAAACGCACCGATTGACCGGCGCATGTGCGAGGCCGAGGTGACGAGAATGAAACTCGACAGCTCATGTACCTCCATCATGCGGGCAATATTCACGGCATTTTCCCTGGTCGTCATGGCCTCGTCGTCGAGCAGCAGAGCCTGTTTCGGTACCTGCATGTCTTGCAGGAACTGTGCCCCGGATTCCGCTTCCGTGAGGCGACCCTGTTTCTGCCCAATTTCGCTGGTTCCACCGCTCAAAATCACGGTCTTACCCTTGTTAGCGTGAAAAAGCCTCGCGCCGTACCAGTAGCGATTGGCGCCTGGCGTCACCTGGGGGTAGGGGCGCGAAGGCGAGGCGCCCCAGAATCCGCCACCCAGAATCACAATGGCTTCGGCNGCGGGCACGTCGTCGACCGGCTGCAGTGACCACGGCTGTTCCAGCCAGCCGACCAGAAAATTACCAAATACCGGCAGCGACCACAGCCAAAGCCAGGCCAGCGAAAGCGCCAGACCGGCAATACCGGTGCGACGGAACCGCCCTGAAGCCAGAATGAGAAAGAGGACAGCCGCCAGCATGCCCGCGGTGAATGGGTAAATCATCTACATCTTGCCGTCGAGATACTTGCCGGTCTCGAGATGATTGAATTCGGGGATGAGCTCGTGGAAAAGCGTGACCAATGCATCCTTGTCCCAGGTCACCTGCATGCGGATACGCTCTAACTCGGTCAGGAAGTGATCCAGCCGGTCGGCGCCGGGATCGCCCAGGTTCTTGACCACGCCGATGGTCTCGAAGCGCTCCATGTCCAGGGTTTCCCGTTCGGTGTGGAATTCCTCGAAGTTCTTTTCACCGGTGGTGTCGGAAGCAAAAAAGAAAACCGGCCACTTCCCCTTGCCGATCAGCTCCGATGCCCGCGAGCGGGCCTCCTCCTCGCTGGCACACTCGCAGGGCTCATAACCGTGCTGCGCCAGGAAACGCACTGCAATATCGGAAAACCGGGTCAGGTGCAGCGCCTCGCTGAGCTTGGGAAAGAAAATGTCGCGATTCTCGCCGAGCAGACAGGACATCAGGCACAGCTCGCCGGACTCCTTCGGCGTGACAAAATAGCGACGCACGTCAGTCGGCGCCGGAATCGGTTGCCGTTTCATGAATCGCTGATTGAAACTGTGCAACAGGGAACCGTCGGAAAAGGCCACGTTGGCAAAGCGCGCCGTCGAGATCGGCATCCGCTCGCTTTCACGCATCAGAAACATCTCCATGATGCGCTTGCTCGCCCCCATCATGTTGACCGGATTGGCCGCCTTGTCGGTGGATACACAGAAATACTTGCTCGCGCCCCGACGGCGGGTCTTCTCGATGGTGGCGATGGTATTGAGGATATTGACCTCCACCATCCGCATCAGCGTGAACGGATCCTTCTCGCTGCGCACGTGTTTCAGTGCCGAGAGATTGAGTACGTAGTCATAGCCGTCGCCGGCGGCAAGCAGGGCATCGAATTCGCGTGCGCCACAGTCGATGGCGAAGGTACGGAAATCGCCATCGATGTAGCCCAGCGTCGAGCGAATGTCACGCACCAGCTCGGCCATGTTGTTCTCGGAAATATCGACCACATGCAGCACACGCGGATTGCGCCTGAAAATCTCGC
>SL_3KL_010_SEDDRAFT_10003115_pt1 | contig 15109 bp, 10 predicted proteins | sample SodLakKL_010_SED_2_FD_10381 | JGI IMG/M metagenome (IMG submission 10381)
CGGCCGATTAATCTCGACAAGTTCGGTTTGATTTATGCCGGTGCCCAGAAAAACCTTGGACCTGCCGGCGTAACAGTTGTGATGGTAAAAGATTCATTTCTTGAAAATCAACGAAGTGAAACGATTCCAACTATCTTAAACTATAAAACCCATACGGATGGGGTTTTTAACACCCCCCCTGTTTTTCCCGTCTATATGGTGAATTTAGTTCTCGAATGGATTCAACAAAAAGGCGGAGTGGAATACTTTCAGGCATATAATGATCAAAAAGCCAATCTACTTTACAATGAGATAGACAGGGATGATTTCTACAGAGGAGCTGTCAACAAAGATTCACGTTCGAAAATGAATGTTACATTTCGGTTGTATGATGAAGATTTAGAACCCATCTTCATACAAGAGGCTGAAAAAAGAGGTTTAGTTGACTTAAAGGGACATCGTTCTGTAGGTGGAATCCGTGCCAGCATTTACAACGCCTGTGATATGGAAAGTGTAGAAGCGCTGGTCAAATTCATGCAAGATTTTCGATCTTCTAAAGGCTAACATCAACCCGAAAGATCTATAACAAGCCGAAAATTGTTAAAATATGATCGAGGCTGTTTGGCACAAAAAGGAGTAGATATAGCACTCCCCAGATAGCTCCGGCTATGTGTGCCTCATGATTGACCTTCCCAACTCCTCTCTTACTCTCGTAAACACTGTATGCAAGAAATGCTAAGCCAAAAACCCACGCGGGTATCGGTATAGGCAACAAAATAATGATGATAGTATCTGTAGGAAATAGAAATATATATCCGAAAAGAACACTTTCTACCCCTCCGGATGCTCCAAGAGTAGCATAATTGGGGTCGTCTTTATGCTTAATAAGTGACGGCAGTGCAGATACACATATTCCTGAGAGATAGAGAGCTATATATTGAACCGCGCCCAACGTCTGTTCAAGTACAATCCCAAAAAAGAAAAGTACAAACATGTTCACCAAAAGGTGCCCCATACTTGCGTGCAAAAAACCTGATGTAACGACCTCGTACCATTTCTGCTCATGCACAGCTCTGTGAGGGCGCAACATCCCTATATCCAATATTTTACTATTTACATAGAGGGCCGCAAGGGAAATCACACAAGTAACTGCTATTATTATAAGTGTGTAGGTCATCAACTATTATATTCCATTTTTTAAATCAAACCGAAGATAATCAAAGCTCTTTCGAAAACGAATAGAACTAACAACAATCAGGTTTGATGTCTGATTTTTTTATAATTTCTCAACAACAAAATAACTTCCATGAAACCGCGTATGCACTACAGATATTCTCATTTATTTTTATTAGTGATCGTCATGATTTTCTTGGCCTCTTGCGGTACAATTCGCAGTACAGAATCTACAAGAGTTCTGGATACAGGAATTGCCAGTTGGTACGGGCCTGATTTTCATGGCAAACTTACCGCCAATGGCGAAACGTATGACATGGATGATTTAACAGCCGCACACCGAAGCCTTCCATTCAACACTGTAGTTAAGGTCACTAATTTAGAAAATGGACAGTCCGTGACCGTTAGAATTAATGATCGCGGCCCTTATGTTGGAAACAGAATTATCGATCTTTCGCGCAAAGCAGCAGAAGAGATCGATATGAAAAATGCCGGTACAGCAGAAGTCCGGATGGAGCTGGTTGAAGAGGGAGACCGGCCGGTAACGCGTGCCAGTGCCACCAGTACAGAACGGTTTACAGTCCAGTTGGCTTCCTACAACAATAGATCAGATGCAGAAGCTGCATCCAATGAAATCAGGGGATCGAGAGTGGAGGCAGTACAGTTTGGAGATCGAACTGTTTACCGCGTCTACTACGGGCGATATCGCAGTGAAAGCAATGCCAGACGTGCACGCAGAGATTTATCACGCCATGGTCATGAAGGATTCGTAAAACAAATTGAACTCTGATTAATTTATTTCCAAAACGTTGGATTGATTACCTACCAAATCTGGTTACGATACCTTTGACAACAACAAATTGACTATGAAAAAGAATATTATCGTTATCGGGAGTGGTTTTGGGGGATTAGCAACCGCTTCAAGGTTATTATCGCAAGGGCACGACGTAACAGTTTTTGAAAAGCGTGACAAACCGGGCGGGCGGGCTTACGTATACGAAATAGATGGATTTAAATTCGACGGTGGTCCCACAGTTATCACGGCTCCATTTATGTTCGATGATATTTTCGCTGCTGCCGGCAAAAAAAGAGAAGATTATATAGAATTCGTACCGTGCAATCCATTCTACCGGATTTTTGACTCGGATGGCGAATCATTCGATTATAACAATGATCATGAGTTTACGCTGGGTGAAATTGAAAAACGAAACCCAACTGATAAAGCTGGATACGAAGCGTTTTTAAAAACCACAAAAGCTATTTTTGATAAAGGGTTTGTGGAGCTGGCAGATAAGCCATTCCTAAAATTCACAGACATGTTAAAAGTAGCTCCGGATCTCATCAAACTGCAATCTTATAAGTCCGTATACAAATATGTATCTCAGTACATTGATGATGATTTTCTGAGACAGTGCTTCTCTTTTCACCCTTTGTTAGTAGGTGGCAATCCGTTTGATACCACTTCTATCTACGCTATGATTCACTACCTTGAACGAGAGTGGGGAGTTCACTACGCCATGGGTGGTACAGGGGCTATTGTTAATGCGATGGTACAACTTATTGAAGAACAGGGCGGCAAGCTTCATTTGAATTCCGAAGTAGACGAAATTCTTGTTCAAAATGGACAAGCCGAAGGTGTACGTCTTAAGAATGGTGATGTACATAAAAGTGATATTGTAGTATCCAATTCTGATGTGGCGTTTACCTACAAGAATTTGATTGATAAGAAGCACCGAAAGAAATACACAGATAGAAAAATTGAACGGACAAAATATAGTATGTCGCTATTTGTAATATATTTCGGTACTAAAAAACGCTATCTCGATTCCGGGCTTGCCCATCATAATATTATCTTAGGTGAACGATATAAAGGCCTTCTCGAAGATATATTTCATAAAAAACACCTGGCTGATGACTTCTCGCTCTATCTGCACATGCCGACGATCACCGACCCGTCGATGGCTCCTGAGGGTGGTGAAGGGTTTTACGTGCTCTCCCCTGTTCCTCACCTCGACAGCGGCACAGACTGGAACGAAATGGGACCAAAATACAAAGATGCCATTCTCGATTTCCTTGAAGAGAATTATCTCCCTGATCTAAAGGAAAATATCGTGGCGGAGCACTACATCGATCCACTTCATTTTCGGGATACCTTAAACAGTTATAAAGGGTCAGCTTTTTCTGTTGAGCCACTGCTCACTCAATCAGCTTGGTTCCGTCCTCATAACCGTAGTGAAGATGTTGATGATCTCTATTTTGTTGGAGCCGGCACACATCCAGGAGCAGGATTACCGGGCGTTCTTTCATCAGCAAAAATTGCTGAAAATTTGATAGGAGAGCTGGAATAAAAAACCGTCTGACTTTAAAGTAAGCAGTCAGACGGTTTGGAATGTTTTACTGATTCAGCGATTCCTGAAGTTTATCCCAATCGGCGAGAAAGCGTTCTAAGCCGATATCTGTCAATGGGTGCTTCAGTAGTTGATCTATCACCTTTAGAGGCATTGTCGCAACGTCAGCCCCCAAACGCGCAGATTCAAGCAAGTGCATCGGGTGGCGAATGCTTGCAGCCAGTATTTCAGTTTCAAATCCGTAATTGTCGTAGATCGCACGGATATCGGCGATTAACTGCATGCCGTCTGTTGAGATGTCATCAAGCCTACCAATAAAAGGAGAAATGTATGTTGCACCGGCTTTGGCTGCCAATAGTGCCTGAGTAGGTGAAAAACAGAGCGTACAGTTCGTTTTAATTCCTTCATCACTAAATGTTTTTATCGCTTTAATTCCATCTTTTATAAGTGGAACCTTCACAACCACATTGTCAGCAATTGAAGCAATGTTTCTCCCCTCTTCTACAATCTCTTCATATTCTGTAGAGATTACTTCTGCAGAGACATCGCCATCAACGATATCACATATTTTTGCTATATGCCCTTCGAAGTCTTCAACACCAATTTTCATGCAGAGGCTTGGATTAGTTGTTACACCATCCAGCACACCTAAATCGTGTGCTTCTTGAATTTCACTGAGATCAGCTGTATCAATAAAAAATTTCATTATATAAGATTTGATTTATGGAGTTCGTTGATATAGTATAAATTATGAAATAAATCGTGCACTTTCTTTTATAGATCACGGTTGTTTTAGTATTTTAATACAAATACTACCAACTTAAAAAATTACTTATAACCATGAGCAAATCAGGAAAAGGTTTTACTTTAGGCTTTATAACCGGGATCACAGCCGGCACTGTTGCAGCATTATTGTTTGCACCCGATACCGGAAAAAATACACGTGGCCTTATTTCGTACCGCTTTAGCTCTTATTTGGATGAACTTAATACTCTAATCGATAAATTAAAGGATGAGAAAGAGAAAATTACTTCTCAAGCCAAANAAGANAGNGATANAGTNGTAAGTGATGCCAAACAACGTGCAGATGATTTAATCAAAGAAGCTGAACAGCTTCTCGAAAATATTGAGAAGTCTAAATAGTATTCAGCAAAAATTATTATCAAAAAAAAAGGCCCTGAAAACTTCAGGGCCTTTTTTGTTTTAATCTTCTTTGTCGGAACCCGAATCGTCGGCTCCAAGTGTTTCAAACACTTTTTCGACCTCCTCATCGGTTTCGTCGTATTCCGCTCTGGAACCAACAATTAGATCGTCGTACTTATCAAGACCTGTACCAGCTGGTACTTTGTGTCCAACAACCACATTCTCTTTCAAGCCTCGAAGCATATCTTTTTTCGCCTCGATAGATGCTTGTGTAAGAACTTTTGTGGTTTCCTGGAATGATGCGGCTGACAACCAACTTTCTGTTGATAGAGCAGCGCGTGTAATTCCAAGCAAGATTGGTTTCGAAATAGCCGGTTCAGCTTCTCGAGTAACAACCTCTTCTTTATCTGCCTTAATCAGTTCATTATTGATCTTACGAACGTCACGTCGGTCTAATGTCTGACCCAATTTCAGGTCACTTCCACCTACATTGGTTACAACAAATTTACCAATCAGTTCATCATTTTTGTTGTTGAGTTCGAAACGGTCAACTTTATCTCCTTCGAGATACATTGTATCACCCGGATCGGTAACTTCAACTTTCTGCATCATGGTTCGCACGATTACTTCAATGTGCTTGTCATTTATCTTCACACCCTGTAGTCGATAAACTTCCTGGATTTCATTAACCAGATAAGATTGTACAGCGTATGGGCCCATAATGTTCAAGATCTCCTGTGCAGGAATGGTTCCATCCGAAAGTGCCTGTCCGGCTCTAACAAAATCATTCTCCTGAACAAGAATATGCTTGGAAAGTGAAATCAGATACTTCTTCTCATCCGTACCGTCTTTACTTTCAACAATTACTTCTTGTGAGCCACGCTTACGGCCACCCATCTTAACAATACCGTCAATTTCTGAAACAGCTGCGGGATCGCTTGGTGAACGTGCTTCGAACAGTTCTGTAACACGTGGAAGACCTGCTGTAATATCCTTCGATTTAGAAGCAGCACGTGGAATTTTCGCCAATACTTGTCCTGCCTGAACTTTTTCACCATCTTCGACGGTAATATGAGTTTCTACAGGTAGAGTACTTTCGCGAATTTTGTCATCCTTGCCTTTCACTACAAGTGTAGGTACAAGTGATCTGTCTCTGGAATCGATAATTACTTTTTCACGGTGACCGGTTTGAGAATCGGTATCAGCCGTAAAGGTAACTTCTTCAATGATATCTTTGTACTCAATGGTACCCTCAATTTCACTAAAGATAAGTGCGTTATATGGATCCCACTTACTTAGTGGCATTCCTTTCATCACTTTATCACCCTCTTCTACCATCATTTCTGCACCGTAAGGCACATTGTAGGTATTCAAGACACTTCCATCTTCTCCGACAATCTTCATTTCACCGGCACGGCTTAGAACCACATTGTGTATCTCTTCGCCATCATCGTATTCAACAACCCGGAGGTTCTCAAATTCAATTTTACCATCAAATTTAGCTTTGTGCTGAGAGTCAGCCTCCATTCGAGAAGCCGTACCACCAACGTGGAATGTTCTAAGTGTCAACTGTGTACCTGGCTCACCAATTGATTGAGCTGCAATAACACCTACAGCTTCACCAACTTGAACCATTCCTGTTTTAGACATATCACGTCCGTAACACTTGGCACAAACACCACGCTCAGTTTCACAAGTAAGTACTGACCGAATCTCTACTTCTTCAATAGATGTTTCGGCAATTTTACTTGCTACTTTTTCCGTAATTAGTTCGTTTGGTTCACTAATAACCTCATCACTAATTGGGTCAACTATTTCGTGCATTGACACTCGGCCAACAATACGATCTTCAAGGCTCTCGATAACATCTTCGTTATCCTTCAGCGCCTGCATTTTAATTCCCCGCAGAGTACCACAATCTTTTTCGTTGATAATGATATCCTGGGAAACATCTACAAGTCGTCGAGTTAGATAACCAGCATCTGCTGTTTTTAGCGCTGTATCAGCTAGACCTTTACGAGCACCGTGAGTTGAGATAAAGTACTCGAGTACGGTTAGTCCCTCACGGAAACTGGAGAGAATTGGATTTTCAATTACCTCGTTTCCTTGCTGCATGGAACTTTTCTGTGGCTTTGCCATCAATCCACGCATACCACCGAGCTGTCGAATCTGCTCTTTTGAACCACGAGCACCTGAGTCAGCCATCATATAGACAGCATTAAACCCATCTTTATCTTCGGTTAAGCTCTTAAACAGCGTTTCAGATACACGGTTTGTGGTACTTGTCCACTTATCAATAACCTGATTGTAACGCTCATTATCAGTAATGAAACCCATCTCATATCGGTCCTGGATTTCAGCTACATCACTTTGCGCTTTATCGATTAGCTGCTGTTTTTCATCCGGGATGATAATGTCTTCAAGGCTGAAAGAAAGTCCACCTACAGTAGCTTTTTCAAACCCTGTGTCCTTCATATTATCGAGGAAAGTGGCCGTTTCAACTGGTCCAACTCCGTTATATATATCTCCAATGAGATTTCGAAGTTCTTTTTTACCTAATGTTCTGTTAAAAAAGCCAACTTCGTCCGGAATAATATTATTGAATAGTACACGGCCTGTAGTAGTTTTCACCAATTCCCGTTTCATGGATCCGTCATCTTGTTTAACCAAGACCCGAACATTGATCTTGGCGTGCATATCAAGTTTCCCTTGATCATATGCTACCAAAACCTCATCGGTATCAGTGAAAGATTTACCTTCACCCATTTTGCCATTACCCATCTTGGTCATGTAATAGATACCAAGAATCATATCCTGTGATGGTACCGCAACAGGGCCACCACTAGCAGGACTTAAAATGTTATGCGATCCAAGCATCAATACAGAAGCTTCCATAACCGCATCATGGCTTAACGGCAAGTGAACAGCCATCTGATCACCATCAAAGTCAGCGTTAAATGCAGTACATGAAAGTGGATGCAAGCGAATAGCTTTATCTTCAATCAATACCGGCTGATACGCCTGAATACCCAACCTGTGAAGTGTAGGTGCACGGTTAAGAAGCACAGGGTGTCCATCAATTACATTCTCAAGAACTTCCCATACAACTTGATCTCGTCGATCAACTACCTTCTTCGCACTTTTTACGGTTTTTACATAACCACGTTCAATCAGTCGTCGAATGACAAATGGTTTGTAAAGCTCAATGGCCATCTCTTTTGGAAGACCACATTCGTGCATTTTCAAGCTTGGGCCAACAACAATTACGGAACGGCCTGAATAATCAACACGCTTACCGAGCAAGTTTTGGCGGAAACGTCCACTTTTCCCTTTCAGCATATCACTGAGGGATTTCAGTGGTCGGTTGTTATTTCGTACCGCGTTAGATTTTCTTGAGTTATCATAAAGAGAGTCTACAGCTTCCTGGAGCATTCTCTTCTCATTACGGAGAATAACGTCAGGAGCTTTTATATCCATCAACCGCTTCAATCGGTTATTACGGATAATTACTCGTCTATAAAGATCATTGAGGTCTGATGTAGCAAATCGACCTCCTTCAAGTGGTACAAGTGGACGCAACTCTGGTGGTATAACCGGAATTACACCCTGCACCATCCAGTTTGGATTGTTCTCTGTGTGCTGATTAGCAGCACGGAAAGATTCGATTACCTGAAGGCGCTTCAGCTTTTTCTTTTTACGCATTTGCGAAGTTTCATTCTTCACTTCGTAACGCAGCTGGTATGCAAGTCCGTCAAGATCCATATCGGTAAGAAGATCTTGTACAGCTTCTGCACCATCTTTTACCACAAATTTATCTTCATCATCCTCTTCCAGATCGTAATTATCTTCCGGAAGCTGATCCATAATATCAAACTTTTCCTCTTCAGAGATCAGATCGCCACGTTTGTAGCCTAAATCTCTTGCAAGTCCGGGGTTAATCACTACAAAGGTTTCGTAGTAGATAATCCGGTCAAGATTCTTCGAGGAGTAGCCAAGCAGGTAAGCAATTTTACTTGGCAGTGACTTAAAATACCATATGTGTACAATAGGAACGGTAAGGGTAATGTGCCCCATACGTTCACGGCGAACCGCTTTACGGGTTACTTCTACACCACAACGGTCGCAGATAATACCCTTATAGCGAATACGCTTATATTTACCACAGTGACATTCGTAATCTTTTACAGGCCCGAAAATTTTCTCACAAAAGAGACCATCCATTTCCGGTTTGAATGTTCTGTAATTTATCGTTTCTGGAGTTAAAACTTCTCCGTGTGATCTTGAAAGTATCGTTTCGGCAGATGCCAACGATATTCCAATATTAGAGAAGTCTTTCGTAACAGTTAATGTTTTTGTTGACGGCAAAGGAAAACCTCCGATTTGGATTTAATTAACAGAACAAATTCTAATCTATATGGATTTCGAGACCGAGACCCATAAGTTCGCGTAAAAGTACTTTGAATGATTCAGGTATATCGCCTTCAGGGAGGTTTTCTCCTTTAACAATGGCTTCGTATACCTTAGATCGTCCTTTTACGTCATCACTTTTTACAGTGAGCATCTCTTTCAGAATGTTGGCAGCACCATATGCGTACAGTGCCCAAACTTCCATCTCACCAAGTCGCTGACCACCAAATTGTGCTTTACCACCCAATGGCTGCTGTGTAATAAGTGAGTATGGCCCAATCGAACGAGCGTGCATTTTATCTTCAATCAAGTGATTTAACTTCAGCATATACATTACACCAACAGTTGTCTGCTGATCCAATGCATGGCCTGTTCTTCCATCATAAAGGGTTACTCGCCCATCTTCAGGAAGTCCTGCTTTTTTAAGCTCTTCTTGTACTTGATCATAGGAGGCTCCATCAAATATTGGTGAAGCATATTTTACACCCATTTTAAGCCCGGCCCAACCAAGAATGGTTTCGTAAATTTGGCCGAGGTTCATACGTGAAGGTACACCAAGCGGGTTCAATACAATATCAACCGGAGTTCCATCTTTCATAAATGGCATATCCTCTTGCGGAACTACTTTTGCAATCACGCCTTTATTCCCGTGTCGACCGGCCATCTTATCACCAACCTGTAGCTTACGTTTTTTAGCAACATAAACTTTTGCTTTCTGGATTATGCCAGGTGGTAACTCATCACCTACTTGTATTTGATACTTACGTCGCTTGGCATCAGTATCGATATCTCTTCTAAGATCGCGATAGTTTTTGAACAACAATCGTACGTGTTCAACAAGCTCTTCATCTGTAGCCCAATCAATATTTTCATTGATATTAATAGGGTCTAATTCTTCAAATACCGATTTCTTGTACTTCTCCCCTTTAGGGATCAGTTCAACACCACTGTAGTTGTATACACCCGGTGATGTTTTATCTCTCAACAGGCTATACATTTTATCAGCCCATTTTGAGTTTAAATCGGCCAATTTACGTGAATGGCGCTCATTTTCCTGTTCAACCAACTTCTTCTCCTCTTTACGAGAGATTTGTTCATCTCGCTTACGGCTAAAGAGTTTGGTATCAATAACAACCCCTTTTACACCTGGTGGTGTTTTCAAAGAGGCGTCTTTCACATCTCCGGCTTTGTCACCAAAGATAGCTCTAAGTAGTTTTTCTTCAGGTGTAGGATCTGTTTCACCTTTCGGTGTAATTTTCCCTACAAGAATATCGCCATGCTCAACTTTTGCACCTACGCGAATCATTCCTTTTTCATCCAAATCACTCGTAGCGTCTTCACTTACATTCGGTATTTCACGAGTAAGTTCTTCTTCACCACGTTTTGTATCACGAACCTGTTGTTCAAATTCAGTGATGTGAATGGAAGTATAAATATCATCCTGAACAATGCGCTCACTAATAACAATCGCATCCTCAAAATTATATCCTCTCCATGGCATAAATGCTACAAGCAGGTTTCTTCCTAGTGCGAGTTCACCTTTTTGCGTGGCACAACCATCTGCAATAGCATCGCCTTCTTTTACTTTATCGCCAACATCTACTATTGGACGCTGATTTACAGTTGTATCCTGATTACTTCGCTCAAACTTTCTGAGTTTGTACGATTTAATTCCTTCATCGAAATAGCAGTTCTCTTCAACTTCTGATCTGTCGTATCGAACTCTAATTTCATCGCCACTTACATAAACAACTTCTCCATCGCCTTCAGCACTGATAATTGCACGCGAATCTTTCGCTGCACGCTGTTCGAGCCCTGTTCCAACAATTGGAGAATCAGGCCGGAGCAGTGGTACTGCTTGACGCTGCATGTTTGATCCCATCAATGCACGGTTAGCATCATCATGCTCAATAAATGGAATTAAAGCCGCTGCCAGTGATGTAATTTGGTTGGCAGAAACATCCATATATTCAATTTCATCGGGTTTCGCCAAACCTACATTACTATCGCGAAATCTTGAGAAAATTGACTCATTAACAAATCCGCCACTATCATCCAGTGGTGCATTTGCCTGTGCAATAATTGTCTCATCTTCTTGCTCAGCGGCGAGGTATTCAATGTTATCCGTAACCGAACCCTCATGAACTTTTCGATAAGGGGTTTCGATAAATCCAAAATCATTTACCTTGGCATGAATACAGAGAGAGGTAATCAAACCAATGTTTGGTCCCTCAGGTGTTTCAATTGGGCAAAGACGTCCATAGTGAGTGTAGTGAACGTCACGAACCTCAAAACCGGCTCTTTCACGCGTCAAACCACCAGGTCCCAGAGCTGACATACGACGTTTGTGCGTAAGTTCAGCTATTGGATTGGTTTGATCCATAAACTGTGAGAGCTGATTTGTACCAAAAAAGCTGTTAATTACACTTGAAATGGTTCGCGCATTTACAAGATCCTGTGGCGTTAACTGCTCAGCATCTCGCGAGTTCATTCGTTCACGTATTGTACGTGCCATTCGGGCAAGTCCAACAGCAAACTGTTGGCCAAGCTGCTCTCCTACTGTTCGTACACGCCTGTTACTCAAGTGATCAATATCATCAACCTGAGATTTCATTTCTTTAAGACGAATAACCTCTTTAACAATAGCTACAACATCTTCTTTCGTCAGATACTGAATTTCAGGATCTACATCTACCTTCAGTCGCTTATTAAGGCGATATCGACCAACTTCTCCAAGGTCATATTTTTTATCACTAAAGAATAATCGCTCAAGTACTTGTCGAGCTGTTTCCGGATCAGGCATTTCACCTGTTCGAATCTGTTGGTAAACTTCACCAAGAGCGGAATTTTCGTCATGCGAAGAATCTTTTCGGAGCGTATTCATCACCACGGATCGTTCCGACTCTTCTGCGTCAATTTTTTGAATTAGAACCTTTTTGATTCCGGCTTCCTTAAAGATATCATAATCTTCTTCCGTAACTTCATGATCTCGTTCAAGAAGTGTTTTACGACTCGTTGCTTCCGTCACTTCACCGGTTTCATCATCTACAACCTCTTCAGTTTCTTCAACTGTTATTTCAGTTGCGAGACGTTCACCGACTACTTTACTCTTAAACGTTTTCTTTGTGCCAAATTCCACCTCTTCCGACATTTCAAAGAGGCTAAGGATATCCATATCTGTAGAAAATCCTAGAGCACGGAGTAGAGTAGTTGCAGGAATCTTCTTTTTCCTGTCTATATAAGCCCATAACACATCACGGATATCATTCGTAAACTCAATCCAAGATCCTTTAAATGGAATTACACGTGCAGAATAAAGTTGGGTACCATTGGGGTGTACGGATTGGCCGAAAAACACACCTGGAGACCTGTGCAATTGACTCACAATTACACGCTCAGCACCATTAACTATAAAAGTACCACGGTCGGTCATCCACGGAAGATCTCCGAGAAAAACCTCTTGTTCAATGGTTTCACCGGCTTCATCTTCATCCATAGAAGATAACCTCAATTTCGCCTTTAGGGGTATAGCATACGTTAACCCTCTCTCTTGGCACTCCTTCATGTTGTATTTGGGAGTATCAACCGAGTAATAAACAAATTCTAAAATGTGTGTTTCCCTACTATCTGTAATTGGGAAATTTTCATTGAAAATTCGTTGAAGGCCCTGGTCAATTCTATCATCAGGTGCAATATCGAGCTGAGCAAAATAATTAAATGACTCAAGCTGTATATCCAGGAAATCAGGATAGTCTATTACGTGGTTAATACGGCCAAATGAAAGTCGGTCGGTAAATGGGATTTTCTCCATAGTAGTACTCAAAAGGAAGCCTCTCCTTTAGGTTAATAATAAGATGTGATACTGCTTATTCAACACATATATAATAAGTGATTTTTACCACTTGTGTTGTAGACGCCAAAAGCCAACACCTATTACAGGCGTTGGCTATGACGAATTGCTTTAAAGAAAACCGGCTTACTTAAGCTCTACTTCAGCTCCGGCATCTTCTAATTTGCTCTTCAGATCTTCAGCTTCATCCTTGGAAACACCTTCTTTGATAGGATTTGGTGCGCCGTCAACAAGCTCTTTAGCTTCTTTAAGGCCTAATCCAGTGATTCCGCGAACCTCTTTAATTACTGCAATCTTTTTACCACCTGCAGCTTTCAGAATTACATCGAATTCTGTTTGTTCTTCTGCATCAGCGTCTCCGCCTCCGGCAGGTCCGCCTACAGCTACAGCTGCAGCTGCTGGTTTGATATCATACTCTTCTTCGAGTACTTGAGCCAATTCATTGGCTTCTTTGATAGTTAAGTTAACAAGTTGTTCTGCGATTTCTTTAACGTCAGCCATTGTTAGATTTCTCCGTTCGTCAGTTTAAATTAAATTGTTGTATTCAGTTATTCTTCTTTTTCAGCTATTGTCTGTACTGCACCAGCAATGTTCGATCCTTGTGCTTGCAGACCACTTATTACGTTTGATAGTGGAGCTTGGAGCAATCCAATAATTTCTCCAATCATTTCGCTCTTAGACTTCATGGCAGCAAGAGTATCCAAATGCTCTTCGCCATAATAATCACCATCAATTAAGGCCGCCTTAAATGCAGGCTTATCATTTTCCTTAATGTAATCTTTAAGCACTTTCGCCGGCGCCGCCAGCTCCTCTTCAACAAATGCAAAACCATTCTGATCATGCAGATGAGGAATTAGCTCTTCATATCCGCCAATTGTTTCCATAGCACGCTGAACTAAAGTATTTTTATATACTTTATAGCGCACATCACCTTTTCTGAATTCCGTTCTAATGTCACCCATATCACTCACGGACATTCCCGTGTAATCTGTGATATAGAGTCCGTTTGAACTATTCAGTTGTTCGGTAATTTCTTCAACAACTGCCTTTTTTTCTGATAATGTCGGCATTTTTTATTCCTCTTAGTTTCTATAATGAAGTAATGGATGAACGACTTACCGGGATACTTGGCCCCATAGTCGTACTCAAAAATGCACTGCGAATATACAAGCCTTTAGATGATGCGGGACGCATCTTCATTACGGTTTGAAGGAAAGCTATTGCATTTTCACGCAGTTCACTTGGTTCAAAACTAGACTTGCCAATAGATGTATGCAAAATGCCGGCTTTATCAACTCTAAAATCCAGCTTACCGGATTTGAATTCATTTACCGCATCAGCAACATCCATGGTTACAGTTCCGCTTTTTGGATTAGGCATTAAACCTCTTGGGCCTAAATACCGACCCAAACGTCCAATTTTCCCCATTACATCGGGTGTAGCGATAATAACATCTACATCAGCCCACCCTTCTTCAATTTTTTCGATGTATTCGTCGAGCCCCACAAAGTCGGCTCCCGCTTCTTTTGCTTCCTCTTGCTTAGCTTCATTTACTAACGCAAGCACTCGAACCGTTTTACCGGTTCCATTAGGAAGAGAAACAGTGCCGCGAACCATTTGATCAGCATGACGTGGATCAACACCCAGTCGTAGATCTATATCTACAGACTCATCGAAATTTGCGGTCTTGGTTTTTTGCACAAGATCGCATGCTTCTTCGATGGTGTATTCCATATCAGGATCAATAAGTTCAGCAACCTGACGATATTTCTTACCTCGATTTGCCATTTCTTAAATCCTCTTATTTGTCTCGGATTACTTTCAAACCCATACTTCTTGCAGTTCCGGCAATCATCTCAGCAGCGTGTTCAATATTGAAGGCATTAAGGTCCTCCATTTTCTGCTCAGCGATGTCCTTACATTGCGTCCAGGTAACCTTTCCTACTTTTTTTCGGTTTGGTTCGCCTGAGCCGGATTTAATCTTAGCGGCTTTTTTCAAAAGTACAGCAGCAGGAGGTGTCTTCGTCTTAAACGAAAACGACTTATCCTTAAATACCGTAATTTCAACCGGAATGATTGTACCAGCTTTATCCTGGGTTTGTGCATTAAATGCTTTACAAAACTCCATAATGTTGATGCCGGCCTGGCCTAAAGCTGGACCTACCGGAGGAGCAGGGTTTGCCTGCCCACCAACGATTTGAAGTTTTAG